>Ga0209648_10000225_pt1 | contig 41987 bp, 41 predicted proteins | sample GraSoi2013_115cm_FD_185830 | JGI IMG/M metagenome (GOLD analysis project Ga0209648, IMG submission 185830) | Grasslands soil microbial communities from the Angelo Coastal Reserve, California, USA - Sample 9_17_2013_115cm (SPAdes) (version 2) | ecosystem: Environmental > Terrestrial > Soil >...
TCATGCCGGCCAAGGCGCTGAAGGAGCTCGGGCCGGCCAAGCTGGCCGAGCGGCCGGTCGGCACGGGCCCGTTCCGATTCGTCGAGTGGAAGCGCGACGAGCGGCTGGTGCTCGAGCGCAACCCCGACTACTGGCAGGGACCGGCCGACGTGAGCCGCGTCACGTTCCGGTTCATCCCCGAGTTCAGCGCCCGCATGGCCGCCCTGCTGTCCGGCGAGATCGACATCATGAAGGACGTGCCGCCCCACGCCGTCGAGGCGATCGAGCGGAGCGGGCGCGCGCGGCTCCGCGCGACGGTGTCCTCGCGCATCAACTACCTCGCGCTGGTGAACCTCAAGCCCGGCCCGATGCAGGACGTGCGCGTGCGGCGGGCCATGAACCACGCCGTGGACGTGGAGGAGCTGATCAAGCAGGTGCTCAAGGGTCGCGCCACGCGCATGTGCGGTCCGCTGTCGCCCGCGAACGTCGACTACGCGCCGGTGGAATGCTCCAAGCACGACCCCGCGCGGGCTCTGGCCCTCTTCAAGGAGGCGGGCGTGGACCCGACCAGGCTCGCCCTCACGCTCGACTCCCCGTCGGGCCGCTACCCGCTCGACAAGGACGTCTCGCTCGCCATCGCCGCGCAGCTCCAGCGGCTCGGGATCAAGGTCAGCGTCGTCGTCAACGAGTGGGGTACGCACCTGGACAAGATCAAGAACCGGAACACCGGCGACATGTTCTTCCTGGGCTGGGGCCCGGCGCTGCACGGGCAGGGCACGATGCAGCCCCTGTTCCTCGCCGACCAGACCTACTCGTCCTACGGCAACAACCCGGTCCTGAATGAAAAGATCGCGCGGGCCTCGACCCTGCTCGACCCCAGGGCGCGCGCCGACGCGTACGCCGAGCTGCAGCGGCTGGTCCACGACGAGGCGCCGTGGGTGTTCCTCTGGCAGCAGCACGACCTCTACGGCGTGGCGCAGACGGTCGAGTGGACGCCGCGCGCCGACGAGAAGGTGTGGATGTACGAGGCCAAGATCGTCGCGCGATGAGCCTCACCGTCTTCACCAACGCGTTCCTCATCGACTGCACGGGCGCCGACCCGAAGGAGGGTGCCGCGGTCGTCGTCGAGGACGACCGCATCAGGGACGTCCTCCCGGGCGGCAAGGTCGGCCCGCTGCCGGGCCCGGTGACCACGCTCGACTGCAAGGGCGCGACGCTCATGCCCGGGCTCACCGACGCGCACGTCCACATCTGCGCCGTCACCGAGAACATCACCGACCAGCACCGCCTGTACCCGCCGTCCTACATCGCCACACGGGCGATGCGCCGCGCCGAGGAGTGCCTGCTGCAGGGGTTCACGACGGTGCGCGACGCGGGCGGCGCGGACTACGGCTTCAGGCTCGTCCTGGAGGAAGGCCACTTCCCGGGCCCGCGGCTCCTCGTCTCGGGCAACTACATCTCCCAGACGGGCGGCCACGGCGACAAGCGCCGGCGCGCCGAGTGGATCGAGCCGATCGGCTGCTGCGCCGGCATGGTGGGCTCCATCGCCGACGGCGAGGCCGAGGTGCGCAAGGCCGTGCGCGAGCAGATCCGACGGGACGTGGACCAGATCAAGATCATGGCGTCGGGCGGCGCCATGTCGCCCTCCGACGAGCTCGACACCACGCAGTTCACCGTCGGCGAGATGCGCGCCGCCGTCGAGGAAGCTCAGGCGGTCGGGAAGTACGTCCTCTCTCACGCGTACTCCGACGCGGCGGTGCGGAAGGCGATCGAGGCCGGGGTGCGGTCGATCGAGCACGGGAACCTGATCCGCGAGGCCGCCGCCAAGGCGATCAAGGATGCGGGCGCGTTCCTCGTGCCGACGATGGTCACCTACGAGGCGATCTACCGCGAGGGCAAGCGCTACGGGATCGGCGACCACCAGATCCAGAAGATCAATCTGGCGCGCGAGCAGTCGGTGCAGGGGCTCACGTATGCGTACAAGGCGGGCTGCAAGATCGGCTCGGGCTCCGACCTCCTGGGCGACATGATGGTCCAGCGCGCCGTCGAGTTCGAGCTGAAGGGCCAGGTGATGAAGCCGATGGAGGTGCTGCTCTCGGCGACGAAGGTGAACGCCGAGCTCTTCCGGATGTCGGACCGGATCGGCGGCGTCGAGCCGGGCAAGTACGCCGACCTGATCGTCGTCGCGGGCAACCCGCTGAAGAACCTGCGCCTGTTCCAGATCCAGGACAACCTGAAGCTCATCATGAAGGGCGGCCATGTCTACAAGCAGACCCTCTGAGCACCGCGACGAGATCCTCGACCAGTTCACGCGCCAGGCCGTGCCGTTCTCGACGGCGCCGGGCATCAAGGACGAGGCGGTGCTCCGGCTGGTCGTCGACTTCTCCGGCGCCGGTCCCGACGACACGGTGCTCGACGTCGCCTGCGGCGGGGGTCTCGTCGTCTGCGCCTTCGCCCCCGTCGTGCGCCAAGCGACGGGGATCGACATCACGCCCGCGATGCTCGAGCGTGCGCGGGCGCTCGCCGCGGAGCGGGGGCACAGGAACGTCTCCTGGAAGCAGGGCGACGTGCTGCCCCTGCCCTACCCGGACGGCGCGTTCTCGATCGTGACGTCCCGCTTCGCGTTCCACCACTTCCTCGATCCGGGCGCCGTCCTCCGCGAGATGACGCGCGTCTGCGCGCCGGGCGGCCGGGTCGTGGTCGTCGACAGCGCGCCGGCGCCGGACAAGGCCGACGCGTTCAACCGCCTGGAGAAGCTCCGCGACCCCTCGCACGTGCGCGCGATGCCGCTCACCGAGCTGACACGCCTCTACGACCAGGCGCGGCTCCCCGCGCCGCGCATCACCGGCTACAGGCTCGAGAGCGACCTCGACAGCCTCCTCGCGCGGTCGTTCCCCCGTCCCGAGGACGTGCCGGAGATCCGCCGCATCTTCGCCGAGGCGGTCGACGACGACCGCCCCGACATCCACGCGCGGCGCGACGGTGCCTCGATCCGCTACGGCTACCCCGTCGCCGTCCTCGCCGCCACGCGCGCCTGAGCGCGGAGCGCCGATGGTAGACTGGCCTGCATGACGCTCGAGCTCCGTCTGGCGCCCATGGCGGCGGTGACGAACGCGCCCTTCAGGCTCGTCGCGCGCGAGTGCGGCGCGGGCCTCCACACGAGCGAGGAGATCGACGCGCGCGGCCTGGTCGAGGGCAGCGCGCGCACGCTCGAGTTGGCCCGTTACCTCCCCGAGGAGCACCCGATCGCGATGCAGCTGCTCGGCGCGGACCCCGACGCCCTCGCCGAGGCCGCGCGCCGGCTCGAGGCGGCGGGCGCCGACGCGGTGGACCTGAACATGGGCTGCCCGGTGGCGAAGATCGTCGCCAAGGGTCAGGGCGCGGCGCTCATGCGCGACCCGCTGACCGCCGCGCTCGTGCTCCGCACCATGCGGAAGGCGATCGACGTGCCGCTCACGGTCAAGATCCGTGGCGGCTGGGACGATCGCACGCTGAACGCAGTCGAGATCGCGCGGATCGCCGAAGGCGAGGGCGTGAGCGCGATCACCGTGCACCCGCGCACGCGCTCCCAGCAGTTCGCCGGCCTCGCGCCCCGCGAGATCATCGCGGCCGTCGTGGACGCGGTACGGATCCCGGTCACGGGCAACGGCGACGTCCGCAGCCTCGCCGACGCGCGCGCGATGCTCGCCGCCACGGGCTGCGCCGCGGTCATGATCGGCCGTGGCGCCCTCGGTGCGCCCTGGATCTTCCGCGGCGCGGACGTCGCCCGCGAGGAGAAGGCGCGGATCATCGGCCGGCACTGCGACCTGATCGAGACGCATCTCCTGCCGCGCACGGCGCTGGTCCAGGTGAAGAAGCACCTCGCGTGGTACGGCCATGGGCTCCCCGGCGCCGCGCTGATGCGGGAGGCGCTCTTCCGCGCCCGGAGCGCGGCGGAGGCTCGCGAGCTGTTCTGGCGGATCTGGTGACCCAGCGCTGGTTCGAGGACTTCGCCGTCGGCGACCGGTTCCAGAGCCCGTCGAAGACGCTCAGCGACGCCCACTTCCTCTCCTTCGCGGGCCTGACCGGCGACGCGCACCCGATCCACTATGACGACGCGTACGCGAAGAAGACGCGCTTCGGCCGGCGGCTCGCTCACGGCCTCCTGCTCACATCGATGACCGCGGTCGGGGCGTCGACCCTGGCGCCCCTCATCGTGGACTCCATCGTCGCGTTCGTGGAGCAGCGGACGCGCTTCCTCGCCCCCGCCTTCATCGGCGACACGATCCACCCGGAGCACGCGGTGGTCGGCCTCGAGCGCAAGCGCTCGGCCGGGCTCCTCACGCTGCGCGTCGCGCTCACGAACCAGCGTGGCGAGACCGTGCTGGAGGGCGAGCACAGGTACCTGATCGCCTACCGGCCGGCCGCGTGAGGTTCGCGGCCGTCATCTTCGACATGGACGGCGTCCTCGTGGACTCCGAGCCCATGCACCTGGACGCGATGCGCGAGGTCCTGCGGCCGTACAGCGTCCCCTACACCGACGAGGAGAACGAGCAGTTCTTCGGCTTCACCGACCTCGAGGTGTTCCGCATCCTGCGCGAGCGTCACGGCCGCCTGCCCGACGCGCGCGAGCTGGCCCACCGTCGCGCCGAGCTCCTGGTCCGGCAGACGCGCGAGCGCACGGTGCCGATGCGCGGGATCCCGGAGGTGCCGCGGCGGCTCCGGGCCCTCGGCTACCGTCTCGCCGTCGCGTCCTCGTCGGCGGTCGAGGTGATCGAGGCCACGGTGGAGGTGCTCGGGCTCGCGCCTGTCTTCGAGGCGCTCGTCTCCGGGCTCGAGGTGGGGCGCGGCAAGCCCGCGCCCGACGTCTTCCTCGAGACCGCGCGCCGGCTCGCCCTGCCGCCGCGCGACTGTCTCGTCGTCGAGGACTCGCGCAACGGTCTCCTCGCCGCGAAGGCGGCGGGCATGGCGTGCGCGGCGGTCCCCTGCCCCGCCACGCGCCACGAGGACTTCAGCGAGGCCGACTTCAGGCTGGCTACGCTCCCGGAGCTGCTTCAGCTCCTCGCCTAGAGTGACACCCTCTCACTCCGTGGCCAGCGCCAGGCGTCGTCTGCGTCCTCGCCTCGAGTATTTAGGCGGATTTGACCAGGCGCAGGAGGAAGAGGAGCAACAGGGCACCCGTCAGCGCCGTGATCAGGGAGCCGAGCAGGCCGTAGGCGACGATACCCAGCAAGCCGAAGACCCAGCCCCCGAGTAACGCACCGACAACCCCGACCACAAGATCACCGACGAGACCGAAGCCGCTGCCCTTCATGATCCTCCCCGCGAGCCAGCCCGCACAGAGGCCGATGACGAGGAAAACGATGAGGCCTTGGGTGGTCATAGGGCGAGCCCTCCAAGTCAGAGTGTCACCGCAACACAGCACGAGTCAGTCCGACCGCCCGCGCGCGGCGATCTCCCAGACGGCCTCGACCTTCGGGCCGCGCACGGCGTGGATCCAGTCGTAGAGGTTGATCGTCGGGTCGCAGTGGGGCGGGAAGAACTCGATACGCTCGCCGAGACGCGGCGCGCGCGAGGGGTCGGTGATCGCGAGCCGGCCGTGCTCGTCACCCGCGAAGCCGTACGCGATTCCCGGGCGCTCGACCGACTCCGGGGGAAACGGCTTGTCGGTCGAGAAGGCCTTGAGCCCTGCGTCCACCATGGCGCGGTCGCCCGGCGTGACGCTGACGACCGTCGCGACGACCGTCAGCGCCATCTCGAAGTCGGTGAGGAGCGGCCCGCCCCGTCCCCCGATGCGGCGGTAGTCGAGGTCCATGACGCAGTAGGAGCCGGACTGGAGCTCGGTGAGCCCGCCGAGCTCGACGTCGATGTCCCAGGTGCCACTCGACCCGCCCGCGACGATCTCGACGGGGAGCCCAGCGCGCACGAGGAGCGCCCGTGTCTCCATGAGCGGGCGCATGGCGGCCAGCGACGCCTCGCGCCGCTTCTCCCAGCCGATGACGTGGGCGCACTGGCCCGCGTAACCCTGGAGCCCGCGGAGGCGGAGCGAGCGCTGGGCGACGACCGCGCGGGCGAGCGCGAGCGCCGGCTCGCCCGGCGCGATCCCGGTGCGCCGGTTGCCGACGTCGACGTCCACGAGGACGCTCACCACGATGCCGGCGTCCGCCGCGGCGCGGGCGAGCGTGGCCACGTTCTCCGCGTTGTCAACGACGACCATCGTGTCGGGCGCCTCGGCGACGAGCCGCGTGAGGCGCCCGAGCCCCGTCGCCGTCACGACTTCGGTCGTGATCAGGAGGCCCCGGACGCCCGCGCGCGCCATCACCTCGGCCTCGCCGAGCTTTGCGCAGGCGACGCCGCGCGCCCCCGCCGCGATCTGGCGCTTCGCGATCTCGGGGCACTTGTGGGTCTTCGCGTGGGGGCGGATCGCCTTGCCCGCGCTCCGCACGTGGGCGGCCATCGTCGCGAGATTTCGCTCGAAGCGGTCGAGGTCGAGCAGGAGCGCGGGGGTCGGGATCTCGTCACGCGTCATGGCGGCGCGCCTAATCTAGCATGCTAGACTCGACGCATGCCCGGACGCACGTTCCTCCAGATCCCCGGCCCGACGCTCGTGCCCGAGCGGATCGTCCGCGCGATGTCGCAGCCGATCATCGACCACCGCGGACCGAAGTTCGCCGCGCTCGTCGAGGCGTGCCTCGAGGGGCTCCAGGGCGTCTTCAAGACGCGGAGCGGCCACGTCATCCTCTACCCGGGCTCGGGCACCGGCGCGTGGGAAGCGGCGCTCGTCAACACGCTGTCGCCGGGCGACCGCGTGCTCGCCGTCGTCAACGGTCACTTCTCGACGGGCTTCGCCCGCACCGCCGAGGCGTACGGGATCGACGTCGAGCGCGTCGAGGTGGACTACGGCGCGGGCGTGCCGGTCGACGAGGTCGAGCGGCGCCTCAAGGCGGACGCGGCTCACCAGCTGAGGGCCCTCCTCGTCGTCCACAACGAGACCTCGACGGGTGTCACGTCGAACATCGCCGCCGTCCGGGCCGCGCTGAACCGCGCGAAGCATCCGGCGCTCCTCCTCGTGGACACCGTCTCCTCGCTCGCGTCGATCGACTTCCGCTTCGACGAGTGGGGCGTGGACGTCGCGCTCACGGGGCCGCAGAAGGGCCTCATGCTGCCGCCCGGCATGGCGATCCTCGCGGCCAGCGAGAAGGCGATCAGCGCCGCCGAGAAGGCGCGCTGCCCGCGCGCCTATTGGGACTGGAAACCCGTCCTCGAGCGGAACAAGCGCGGCGAGTATCCCTACACGCCGGCGACCGCGCTCCTCTTCGGCCTCGAGGAGGCGCTCCGCATGCTGAACGAGGAAGGGCTCGAGAAGGTCTTCAAGCGCCACGCGCGGCTCGCCGAAGCCTGCCGCCGCGCGATGAAGGCGCTCGGGCTCGAGCTCCTCTGCCGGAACCCCGCGGAATACTCGAACACGCTGACCGCGGTCGTCATGCCGAAGGGCTTCGATTCCGACGAGCTGATCCGTCTCGCCTACCGGAGGCTCGAGCTCTCGCTCGGCGTCGGCCTCGGCGCCGTCAAGGGCAAGGTCTTCCGCATCGGCCACCTCGGGAGCCTCAACGAGCTCGACCTGCTCGGAGGCCTCGCGGGCGTGGAGATGATGCTGAAGGAGCTCGGTGTGCCGGTGAAGCTCGGCGCCGGGCTCGGCGCCGCCCAGGAGTTCCTGCTCGGCCGCTAGCGCGGCGGCGACCGCTGCAGGTTCTTCTGCTGGATGCCGCCGTACACGTCGTAGCCGAGGTCGGGGCGGCGCGGCATCGGCCGGGTCTCGCCGCGGATGAACTGCTGGCCGCGCCGGACCAGCTCGAACGCGGCGGCGGCGCGCTCGGCCTCGCTCACGCTCGCGGGGTCCTGCGCGGGCGGCGGAACGATCGGGCGGCCGACCTTCGCCTCGGGGGACACCTCGCCACGCCGGATCTCGACGGGCACGCGGCCGGGCTCGCGCGCGGGATCGCTCTGCGCCGCCGCGAGCGCGGGCAGCGCCAGGAGGACGAGGAGCGCGCCGGCGGTCCGTCTCATGCTCGGATACTCAGAGCCTACACCCGGGGATAGTGCGCCGCGAGCGCCGCCCCGACCTCCTCGATCGCGCCGCGGATCGCCTCGCGCGGCGCTCCCGCGCGGAGCTTGTCCACCATGCGGTCGCGGACGCCGTGCCAGTGGCCCGGGCCGACGCGCGCGTGGATCCCGCCGTCGCCGACGACGGCGAGCTTCCGGTCCCCGAGTGCTAAGTAGATCAGGACGCCGTGACGCTCGGCGGCCCGGTGCATGCCGAGCTTCACGAAGACGTGCCGGGCCCGGGTGAGCGGGTCGGGGGTGCGCCGGAAGAGCCGGCGCGGGACGCGGCGCTCGACGTGGACGCGGATCTCCGCCGACGTCCGAGCTTCGGCCCGCACGATCGCGTCGGTGATCGCGACGAAGTCCGCCTCGGAGAGGAACCGCCGCGCCCATCGCGGGTGGCGCGCCATCACCAATCCCCGCTCGCGCCGCCGCCGCCGGACCCGCCGCCGCCACCCGAGAATCCTCCGCCGCCTCCACCACCGCCGGACCAGCCGCCGCCCCCCGAGCCTCCCCCGGACCAGCCCCCGCCGCCGATGTACCAGCCGCCCCATCCGCCGCTCGTCCGGTCGACGCCGCGACGGCTGGCCGTCAGGCCGTGACGCTGGCGCGACGCCTCCCACACGAGGCTCGCGACGATCCCGCCGAACAGCGCGAGGAAGAGGATCAGGTAGAGGTCGGCGCTCTCCTCGTGGCGCCGCTGGCTCCGCCGGAACCCCTCCGCCTCGCCGCGCATCCGGTCGGCGCTCGCCGCGCCGATCCGCGCGTACACCGCGTCCACCGCCGCGGCGAGGCCGTCGGCCCAGCGGCCCTCGCGGAACCGCGCCGCGACCGCCTGGTTGACCTGGCTCGCGACCGCGTCGGTCACGACGGACTCGAGGCCGTAGCCCACCTCGAGGCGCAGCTTGCGGTCCTTCACGAACACCGCGAGCAGGATGCCGTTGTCGAGGCCTTTCCGGCCGAGTCTCCACTTCTGGAAGAGCCGGTTGGCGACGTCGGCGACGTCCTCGCCCTCGAGCGACGGGAAGATCGCGATCGCCATCTGGGCTCCCGTCGCGCGCTCGCGCTCGGCGAGCGTCCGCTCGAGCCGCTCGCGCGCCGCGGGCGCCAGGAGCCCGGCATAGTCGTTCACGCGGGCGCTCGGAGCCGGGGGGAGGACGAGGGCGGCGGCGAGGAGGAGCGGGAGCAGCGGTCTAGAACTTCACTTTGGGCGCGCCCTGCGCGTCCTGCGCCGCTTCGAAGAACGCCTTTTGCTGGTACCCGGCGAGCCCCGCGACGACGGAGCCGGGGAAGAGCCGCACGCGCGTGTTGTACTCGCGCACGGACTCGTTGAACTTCCGCCGCTCCACGGCGATCCGGTTCTCGGTCCCCTCGAGCTGGGACTGGAGCGCGAGGAAGTTCTGGTTCGATTTCAGGTCGGGGTAGCGCTCGACCGTGACGAGCAGGCGGCTCAGCGCGCCCGAGAGCTGACCCTGCGCCGCCTGGAAGCGCTCGAGCGCCTTCGGGTCGTTCAGGGCCTGGGGGGTGAGCTGGATCGAGGTCGCGCTCGCGCGCGCCTTCGTGACCTCCTCCAGGACCGTCTTCTCTTGCGCGGCGAAGCCTTTCACGGTCTCGACGAGGTTCGGGACGAGGTCGGCCCGGCGCTGGTAGACGTTCTGCACCTGGGCCCACTTCTCGTTGACGTCCTGCTCGAGACGGACGAGCTGGTTGTTGACCGAGATCGCCCACGCGACGATGCCGCCCACGACGAGGACGACGACGGCGAGGGCGATCAGGAGGCCGCGCACCATGACCGGCTCCGATTATATACTTGTCCACCCGGCGCAACCAAAGGAGGCCCCCCATGGCGACCTACATCGCCCTCGTCAACTACACCGACCAAGGCGTCAAGAACGTGAAGGACAGCCCCAAGCGTCTCGACGCCGCCAAGAAGCTCATCAAGGACCTGGGCGGCGAGCTGAAGGCGTTCTACCTGACGATGGGCGCCCACGACATCGTCACGGTGGCCGAGGCGCCGAACGACGAGGCGATGGCGAAGTTCGTCCTCGCGCTCGCGGCGGGCGGGAACGTCCGCACCCTCACGATGAAGGCGTTCACCGAGGCCGAGTACCGGAAGCTCATCGCCTCACTGCCGTGAGCGGCGACGCCCTGCCCGAGTACCGCGTCAAGGCGCGCAACACCGCGACGAGCTCGGAGAACAAGATCCACGACGACGCGGTCGCGCGCCGGTACGGCTTCCGCGGCGGCCTGGTCCCGGGCGTGACCGTGTACGCCTACATGACCCATCCGCTCGCCGAGGCGTTCGGGACGGGATGGCTGGAGCGCGGCACGGCCAGCGTCAGGTTCGTGAAGCCGGTCCTCGACGGCGAGGAGCTCACGGTGTCGGGGACGGTCACGGCGCGCGACGAGCGCGGCGTGACCGCCTCGCTCACGGCGTCCACCGCGAGCGCCGGCGAGTGCGCGGCGATGACGGCGACCATCCCCGCCGGCACGCCGACGCAGGTGAACGTAGCGCGCTATCCCCGGGCGCCGCTGCCCGCGGAGCGCCCGGCCGCCACGCGCGCACACCTCGATGCGCTCGCCACCCTCGGCACGCCCGTCAACGCCTACGACGCGGCGCGCGCCGGCGAGTACCTCGAGAAGGTCGGCGACGCGCTCGACCTCTACCGGGGCGCCGACGGCTTCGTCCACCCGGGGTTCTTCCTCGACCAGGCCAACCGCGCCCTCGACAGGAACGTGCGGATGGACCCGTGGCTCCACGTCGGCAGCGTGGTGCGCCACCTCGGCGGCGCGCGCGTCGGCGCCACGCTCGAGACGCGCGGCCGCGTGCGCTCGCTGTTCGAGAAGAAGGGCCGCGAGTTCGTCGAGGCGGACCTGCTCATCGTCGCGGGCGACCGGCCGCGTCCCGTCGCCCACATCCTTCACACGGCGATCTACAAGCTCCCGCCGCCCGCGGCCGGCTAGACGCGCCGCGGGCGCGCCCATTGATTCGCCTCGGCCTGCGTGCTAGAAACGCTCATTCCCCGCGAGGAGGCGGACGATGGACCTGACTCCCACCGCTGAAGAGCGCGCCTTCCGTGCCGACGTCCGGCGCTGGCTCGGGGCCAACGTCCCCCGGGACGACCTGAAGACGCTCGACGAGCGCAAGGCCTGGCACCGGAAGCTCTACGAGGCGGGGTACGTCGGGATGCTGTGGCCCACGGAGTACGGCGGCTGGGGGCGCGCGCCGATGCAGCAAGCCATCGTCCAGGACGAGATGGCGCGCCTCTCCGCCCCGCCGCCCATCAACGGCCTCGGCATCGGGTTCATCGGCCCGACGATCATCGTCCACGGCACCGACTGGCAGAAGCAGCGCTACCTCCGGAAGATGCTGACCGCCGAGGAGATCTGGTGCCAGCTCTACTCGGAGCCGAACGCGGGCTCCGACCTCGCGAGCCTCAAGACGCGCGCCGAGGACCAGGGCGACCACTTCCTCGTCAACGGCCAGAAGATCTGGACGTCGAGCGGGCCCATCGCCGACTGGGGGATCCTCCTCGCGCGGACGGACCCGAAGGTCGCCAAGCACAAGGGGATCTCGTGCCTGCTCCTCAACATGCGCCAGCCCGGCGTCGAGGTACGGCCACTCAAGCAGATCACGGGCTCCTCGCTTTTCTCGGAAGTCTTCATGACCGACGCGCGGGCGGAGCCGCGCGACCTCATCGGCGGCCTGAACCGCGGCTGGGAGATCGCGCAGACCACGCTCGGCTGGGAGCGCGGCGCCAACTCGCTCGGGCGCGTCACGCGCTACGCCATCGCGTTCAACCAGCTCGTCCGGGCCACGAAGGAGCTCCGGCGCGGCGGCAAGCCGCTCCTCGAGGACCCGGCCGTCCGCGCGAAGCTGGGGAAGGCCTACGCCGAGCTGGAGGTCCAGCGCTACGCGGCGCTGCGCGTGCTGTCGGCGCTGCAGAACAGCGACTCGCCGGGCGCCGCGTCGTCCATCACCAAGCTCTCCTACACGGAGTTCGAGAAGCGCTACTTCGAGCTCGCGCTGGAGATCCTCGGGCCGTACGGCCAGCTCATCTCCGCGCGCGAGGAGTTCGAGGAGATCGACACCTCCTCGGGCGAGCCCGGCACCTGGGCGACGGCGTTCCTCTGGTCGCGCGCCGGCACGATCTACTCCGGCTCCTCCGAGATCCAGAAGAACATCATCGGCGAGCGCGTGCTCGGCCTGCCCAAGGAAGTGCGCGCCGACCGGCTGAAGGCCTGACGCCATGGACTTCGCCTTCACCTCCGACCAGCAGCTCCTCCGGAACTCGGCGCGGGCCTTCCTCGACGAGCACTGCAAGCCCGCCACGGTGCGCCTGCTCTGGGACGACCCGCGCGGCGAGAGCGACACGATGTGGAAGGAGATCGCCCAGCTCGGCTGGCTCGGCCTCTCGCTCCCCGAGGCGTACGGCGGCAGCGGCCTCGGCATGGTCGAGACCGCGCTGCTCCTCGAGGAGATGGGGCGCGCCGCGTACCCCGGCCCCTACTGGCCCACCGCGCTCGCGGCGACGGCGATCGAGCTCGGCGGCAGCGAGGTCCACAAGAAGCGCTGGCTCGCCGCCTTCGCCACGGGGGACGCCCGCGCGACGATCGCCTTCCTCGACGCCGAGCTCGACTGGCGCCCGGAGGCCGCGCGGACGCGCGCGGAGAAGACCGGCAAGGGCTGGGCGCTCTCGGGCCAGAAGCGGTTCGTGCCCTGGGCCCACGTCGCCGACGTCCTCCTCGTGCCGGCGCAGGGGCCGGACGGGCTCACGCTCTTCATGGTGGACCCCTCGGCCGCCGGGCTCACCCTCGAGCCCGTGCCGGTGATGGACCTCGCCACGCGCCTCGTCAACGTCACGCTCGACAAGACGCCCGTCGCCGCCGACGCGGTGCTCGGCGCGCCGGGCCACGGCGGACCGCTGCTCGCCGCGCTGCTGCGGCGCGGCGCGGTTGGCGCCGCGGCGGAGATGCTCGGCGCGGCGCGCCGCTGCCTCGACATGGCGGTCGGCTACGCCAAGGTGCGCGAGCAGTTCGGCCAGCCGATCGGCTCCTTCCAGGCGATCCGCCACAAGTGCGCCGAGATGCTCCTCGAGGTCGAGAACTCGCACTCCGCCGTCTACTACGCCGCGTGGGCGCTCGACGCGAAGGCGGAGGACGCCGAGCTCGCCGCGTCCGTGGCGAAGGCGTACGTCGGCGACGCCGCGCGCAAGGTCTGCGGCGAGGCGATCCAGGTCCACGGCGGCATCGGCTTCACCTGGGAGTACGACCTCCACCTCTACATGAAGCGCGCCAAGGCGCTCGAGCCGATGTACGGGGACGGCGACTACCACCGCGAGCTGATCCTGCGCCGCGTGGCGGCCTAGCCGCCCCGCCCGCGCCGTGGCCGCGCCGCCGCTCGACGGCATCCGCGTCGTTGACCTCACGAGCTACATCGCGGGCTCCTACGCCGCGATGCAGCTCGCCGACCTGGGCGCCGACGTCGTGAAGGTCGAGTCCCTCGAGGGCGACAGCTTCCGCGAGCTGCCCGGCTTCTTCGGCTGGAACCGCGGCAAGCGCTCGATCGCGGTCAATCTGAAGACCCCGGAGGGGCTCCAGATCGTCGACACGCTCGCCGCGCGCGGCGACGTGTTCATGGAGAACATGCGGCCGGGCGTCGCCGAGCGGCTCGGCGTCGGCTGGTCGCGCCTCGCGACGCTCAACCCGCGGCTCGTCTACTGCTCGGTCACCGCGTTCGGCTCGACGGGCCCGGAGAACGAGCGGCCCGGCTTCGACCCGATCTTCCAGGCGCTCGGCGGCGTGATGACGCTCCAGGGCTTCGGTGGCCCGCCCCAGTACCTCCGGACGGCGCCGACCGACTACTACACGGCGGCGCTCGCCGCCCAGGCGATCCTCGCGGCGCTCTTCGCGCGCGAGCGCACCGGGCGGGGGCAGCGCGTCGAGACGTCCCTGCTCAGGGGCGTGATGGCGATGCAGGCCGGCATCGCCGTGGAGTACCCGTCGAAGCCGACGCTGATCCGCGACAACCCGACGTACCGGCTCTACCAGGCGGGCGACGGCGCGTGGTTCTTCCTCGCCTGTGGCAACCAGTCGTTCTGGGTCAAGCTCTGCACGGCGCTCGGCCTCGCGCCCCTCGCCGACGACCCGCGCTTCGCCTCCTGGCTCCTGCGCCTCGAGAACAACCAGGTCCTCCTGCCCCTCCTCGAGGCGAAGTTCAAGTCCGAGCCGCGCGCCCACTGGCTCGAGCTCCTCGCGAAGCACGATATCCCCGCCGGGCCCGTGCAGACGGTGAACGAGTTCATGCGGCACCCGGCGGTGCGCCACCACGACATGGTCCACGAGTACGAGCATCCCGAGGTCGGGCGCCTCCGGATGATGGGCCAGCCGCTGGTCTTCGCCGGCACGCCCACGCGCGACCCCGGGCCGCCGCCGACGCTCGGCGAGCACACCGACGGTGTCCTCCGAGAGCTCGGCTACAGCGCGGCCATGATCGCGGACCTCTTGAAACGGCGCATCTGTCTCGGGCCGGCCACGACCGGAGCCGGCCTGGAAGCACCCGATCAATGACCTACCAAACGATCGTCTGGGAGGTCGCCGAGGGCGTCGCGACGCTCACGCTCAACCGTCCCGACGTCCACAACGCGATGAACGAGAGGATGCGGACCGAGCTCGTGGACTGCTTCGGCGGCGCCGCGGGCAGCGAGGACGTCCGCGTGGTCGTCGTCACGGGGGCGGGCGGGCGCGCGTTCTCGGCGGGCGCCGACATCCGCGAGTTCGTCGCCCCGCAGGTGCCCGTGAAGTTTCGCGAGAGCCGGCGCCGCGTGGATTTCCGCCAGGCCATGGACCGCTGCCCCCAGCCGATCATCGCCGCGATCCGCGGCTACGCCTTCGGGGGCGGGCTCGAGCTGGCGCTCGCGTGCGACATCCGCATCGCGGGCGACGACGCGCGGCTCGGCCTCACCGAGGTCGACCTGGCGATCATCCCCGGCGGCGGCGGCACACAGCGCCTGCCGCGGCTGGTCGGCCGCGGCAAGGCGCTCGAGATGATCCTGACGGGCGCGCGCATCGACGCGCGCGAGGCGCTCCGGATCGGCCTCGTCGAGCGCGTCGTGCCCGCGGCCGAGCTGACGGCGTCGGCGCTCGAGCTGGCGCGGACGCTCGCCGCCAAGGCGCCGGTGGCGCTCCGTTACGCCAAGGAGGCGGTCGTCAAGGGGCTCGAGCTGCCGCTCGCCGACGGGCTCCGGCTCGAGAACGACCTGGCGACGCTCCTGCGCACGACCGAGGACCGGATCGAGGGCGCCAAGGCCTTCCTCGAGAAGCGCAAGCCCCGCTTCACCGGTACGTAGCCGCGTTGCCGTTCGCGTACTACGCGCGCCTCACGCGCGCCCAGCAAGCGATCTACCGGAAGAGCGACGCCCTCACCGAGATCCGCCTGGCGAGCCCGGCGGAGCTCCACCCCGCCGTCGAGGCGCTCGAGGGCGCGCTCCGGTCCGAGGCCCGCGACGCGGTCCAGCGCGCGAGCCAGGCGCTGGCCGGCGGGCTCTGCGCGGCGATGGCGTTGCCGCCGGTCAGGGTGGAGGTGCTCGCCGCGCGGCCGCACGCGCGCTGGGGCGAGCTCCACGGCCTCTACACGAACGAGCGCGGCCGGCCGCCCCGCATCCAGCTCTGGATGCGCACCGCGAAGCAGAGGCGCGTGGTAGCATTTCGAACGTACCTCCGGACGCTGTTGCACGAGGTCGGCCACCACGTGGACTACACCGGCCTCCGGCTCCGGGACTCCTTCCACACGGAAGGCTTCTACAAGCGCGAGTCGAGCCTCTTCGCCCAGCTCGTGCCGGAAAGGAGCGACGCGATGCCCACGATGGCCGAGTACGCCAAGCAGCCGATCGCCGCGCGCCTCGCGCGCTCCGAGCGCACCCCCGACGAGCTCGCCGCGGCCCTCCGCGATCAGAGCGAGGCCGTCCTCTCGAAGCGGCCGGACGGCAAGAACTGGGCGGCGAAGGAAGTCGTCTGCCATCTCCGCGACGCGGAGGAGCTCTTCCTCCTCGTGCTCAAGACGATCTCGACGCAGGACGGCGCCAAGTTCCCCGTCCCCGACGCCGACAAGATCGGCGCGGAGCGCCAGTACCCGAAGGCCGACGCGGCGGAGGCGCTCGCCGAGTTCCGCCGGCGCCGCGCGGAGTCGCTCCGGGTCGCGCGCGGGCTCAGCGCCGAGCAGTGGAAGCGGTCCGGGACCATCGGGACCAACCCGATGACCCTCGACGCCGTCGCCGCGCTCTGGGCGTGGCACGACGACAACCATCTCGACCAGCTCAAGCGCGCGCTCGAAGGCAAGGCGTGAAAGGGAACCGGACATGACGAGCCTCGTGAAGACCGTCCTCGAAACGGGCAAGCGGCTCGGCCTCAAGCCCGCGGCGGGCAGCGCGATCGTCTTCGGCGTCAAGGACGGTTATCTCGTCGAAGCGGCCAGGGGCGGCGACGACAACAACGCCATCGTCGAGATCGTCCGCTATGGCGATCCCGCCAGGGACCCGGCGGTCCGCGAGGCGGTTCAGCGCTCGCCCGGGCTCGCGGCGGCGGGCGTCCACCCGAAGAAGGTCAAGGTCGCCGACGGCCTCGCCCTCTACACGCACGCCCGGCCCATGTTCCGGTCGCTCGATGCCGCGCGGATCGCCGCGGAGCTCGACGCGCTCCTCGCCGCCGTCAAGACCGGAAGCCCGCCGCCGGCGGCCGCCTGCCGCCTCTGCGGCGGCACCGCCGCGAGCGAGCCGATTCTGGTGAACGGCGTCATCGACCGCGTCTGCCCGGCCTGCATCGAGCGCCTCCAGCACGAAGCCAAGGTCGCGACCCAGCGCTACGAGGAGCTTCCGACGAACGTGCCGCTGGCCGTGCTGGCCGCGGCGGTGCTGGCGATCGTGGCGGCCGCCGTCTGGGCCGGGGTCGCCATCGCGACCAACCGCATGTTCTGGGTCATCGCGATCGCCGGCGGCGCGCTGATCGGCTGGGGCACCACCAAGGCGGCGGGCCGCGGCGGCCTGATCCCCCAGGTCGTCGGCGCCGGCTTCACGGTGGCCTCGGTGCTCCTCGGCGAGGTCCTCCTCGCCGCCTACCGGGTCCAGCAGTACGCGAAGGCGCGGGGCGGCTCGGTGCACTGGGACATCTTCATCAGCAAGATCCCGGCGATCCTCTGGGATCTCGGCGGCGACACGCTGTTCGCGCTCGGCGGCGGCCTGATCGGGGCGTTCTACGCGGTGCGGACCGCCGGAAAGCCGCGGCTCGAGGTAAAGGTCGAAAAGGGGTGAGCTGAGGCCGCCGGCCGGGCGTTACCCCGGCGGCTATCCGCGGCGCCGGCTCGGGGGCGCGCATCCCCGACTTCCCGCGCTGGCCGCGGCGCTGCGGCTTCACCCGTCGCCCCGGGCGGGGACGACGCGGCGGGCGTGATCGAGCCTACCGCTACTCGCCGCTCTGCTGCAGGAGCTTCGCGACGAGCCCCGTCCAGCCGGTCTGGTGGCTCGCGCCGAGCCCCGCGCCGTTGTCGCCGTGGAAGTACTCGTGGAAGAGGATGAGGTCGCGCCAGTGCGGGTCGCGCTGGAATTTCTCGGTGCCACCGTAGGCCGGCCGCCGCCCGTCCCGGTCGCGGAGGAAGATGCGCGTGAGCCGCCGCGAGAGCTCGGCGGCCACCTGCCAGAGGTTCAGCATCGGGCCCGAGCCCGTCGGGCACTGCACCTTCACGCCGTCGCCGTAGAAATAATGGAACTTCTGCAGCGCCTCGATCAGGAGGTAGTTGACCGGGAACCAGACCGGGCCGCGCCAGTTGGAGTTGCCGCCGAAGAGGCCGCTCGTGGATTCGGCGGGCTCGTAATCCACGCGGTGCTCGCCGCCATCGCCGCTGAGCACGTACGGATGGTCCTTGTGGTGGCGCGAGAGGGCGCGGACGCCGTGGGGCGAGAGGAACTCCGCCTCGTCGAGCATGTAGCCCAGCACGCGCGGGAGCTGCTCGCGCGACACGATCGCCAGGAACCGCCTGAGCCCCACGCCGGGCTTCGACGTCATCTCGACGTGCCGGCGGAACTCGGGATGGTTGTCGATGAACCACTGCATCCGGCGCTTGAAGCCGTGGAGCTTCTCCACCACCTCGGGCTCGAGCGTCTCGACGGCGAAGAGCGGGATGAGGCCGACCATCGAGCGCACCTTCAACCGGCAGGCCTGGCCGTCGGTGTGGAGGACGTCGTAGTAGAAGCCGTCGCCCTCGTCCCAGAGGTCGAGGGTGTTCATCGCGTGGGCGATGTAGACGAAGTGCTCGAAGAACTTCGAGGCGACGTCCTCGTAGGCCGGGTCCTGCTTGGCGAGCTCGAGCGCGATCGCGAGCATGTTGAGGCAGTACATCGCCATCCACGAGGTGCCGTCGGACTGCTCGATCCGGCCGCCCGTCGGCAGGGGCGCCGAGCGATCGAAGACGCCGATGTTGTCCAGGCCGAGGAAGCCCCCCTGGAAGATGTTCTTCCCCTCGGCGTCCTTCCGGTTGACCCACCAGGTGAAGTTCAGGAGGAGCTTGTGGAAGACGCGCTCGAGGAACTCGCGGTCGCCCCGGCCGCGGACGCGGCGCTCGATCCGGTAGACGCGCAGCGCCGCCCACGCGTGGAGCGGCGGGTTCGCGTCGCCGAACGCCCACTCGTACGCCGGGATCTGGCCGTTCGGGTGCATGTACCACTCGCGCAGGAACAGGACGAGCTGCGCCTTGGCGAAGTCCGGGTCCACGGGAGCGAGCGCGATCATGTGGAACGCGAGGTCCCATGCCGCGTACCACGGGTACTCCCACGTGTCCGGCATCGAGATCACGTCTTCGTTGTAGAGGTGGAGCCACGCGCGGTTCCGCCCCCGCCACCGCTCGGGCGGCGGCGGCGCGGCGGCGGGATCGCCCTCGAGCCAGCGCCGGACGTCGTAGTGGTAGAACTGCTTCGACCAGAGCAGCCCCGCGAACGCCTGGCGCATCACGCGCTCGCCGTCGTCGGAGAAGTCCTTCGGGACGATCGTCGCGTAGAACTCGTCGGCCTCGGCGATCCGCTGGGCGAAGACGGCCTCGAACTCCCGCCCGAACGCGTCGCCCGGGATCGGCGTGTTCGTGAGTCTGAAGCGCACGGTCGCGTGGGCACCGGGGGCGAGCGCGAGCCGGTGGTACGCGGCCGCCTTCGTCCCGACCTCGGCGGGGTTGACCGCGTCCTTCCGCCCCTCGACGACGTAGCGGCCGATGCCGTCCTTGACGTACGGCCCCGCGTTCGGGACGCCCCAGAGGCGCTCGGCGTTCGTGTCGTTCTCGGTGAAGAGCAGCTCGGGCGCGCCGTCGCAGTAGAGCCAGCGGCCGCCGAGCGAGGGGTGGTCGCCCTCGATCGTCAGATGGCCGAACCCCGGGCTCCCGGTGCGGAGCGTCGGGCGCTCGGGGCCCGCCGTGTCCCACGCCCACGTGTTCCGGTACCAGAGCGTCGGCAGCAGGTGGAGCTCGGCCGTCTCGGGGCCGCGGTTCGTGGCGGTGATCCGGACGAGGACGTCGTCCGGCGCCGCCTTGGCGTACTCGACCATCACGTCGAAGTAGCGATCGTCGTCGAAGACACCCGTGTCCAGGAGCTCGTACTCGGGCGCCCCCCGGTCCCGGCGCCGGTTCTCCGCGACGAGCGTCGCGTACGGGAACTCGGCCTGCGGATACTTGTAGAGGAACTTCATGAACGAGTGCGTCGGCGTCGAGTCGAGGTAGAAGTAGTACTCCTTCACGTCCTCGCCGTGGTTGCCCTCGTTGCCCGTGAGCCCGAAGAGGCGCTCCTTGAGAATCGGGTCGCGGCCGTTCCAGAGTGCTATGGCGAAGCAGAGGCGGCCGTGGTTGTCGGTGATGCCGCCGATCCCGTCCTCGCCCCAGCGGTAGGCGCGCGAGCGGGCGTGGTCGTGCGGGAAGTACTCCCAGGCGGTGCCGCCCGGGCTGTAGTCCTCGCGCACCGTGCCCCACTGCCGCTCTGCGAGGTACGGGCCCCAGCGCTTCCAGTGGGCCGTCCGCTCCTGGGCCTCCTTGAGCCTCGCCTCCTCGCGCGTGACGGCGCGTCGCTTGTCCACGGGCACCCCGCTAGACCAGGTCCCGCGCCACGCGCGCGGCGCCCAGGAGCGCCGCCCGCGGCTCGAGGACGAGCGAGACGCGGATCGACGCCATCAGCGCGGCGAACCGGCCCTTGTCGCAGAACGCGGCGACGAACGTGCCGTCGGCGAGCTTCGCCCTGATCTTCGGCGCGATGCCGCCGCCGACGTAGACGCCGCCGACCGCGAACGCCTTGAGGGCGAGGTTGCCCGCCTCGGCGCCGTAGATCGACGCGAACAGCTCGAGTGCTCTGACGCAGAGCGGGTGGCTGCCCGCGAGCGCGACCTCGGAGACGACGGCGCTCGGGTCCTCGCGCTCGAGGCGCTCGCGGAGCCACGCGGGCTCCGGAGCGTCTCCCGTGTCGCGCAGGAAGCGGTAGATGTTGACGAGCCCCGGCCCGGAGAGCACGCGCTCGTAGCTCACGCGCCCGAACTCCTTGCGGAGGAACCTGAGCAGCTCCACCTCGAGGTCCGTCCGGGGCGCGAAGTCCGCGTGCCCGCCCTCAGAGCGGACGACGAGATGGCGCTCGCCGCTCCAGACCAGCAGGGCTTCGCCGAGCCCGGTGCCGGCGGCGAGCAGCGCCATGTTGCCCTTCCGGACCGCGCCCTCCTGGAGGGTGGCGAGCGACGCGGGCTCGAGCGCGAGGACGCCGTGGCCCATGGCCTCGAGGTCGTTGAGGAGCCTCACGCGCTTCGCCGGGATGCTGGACGCGAGCGTCGCCTCGTCGAGGACCCAGGGAAGGTTCGTCGCGATGCAGCGCCCGTTCACCACGGGCCCGGCCACGCCGAAGCACGCCGCCTCGACCGCGCCGCGCGGCGCGGCGGCGAGGAAGCTCGCCACGGCGTCCTCGAACGTCGGGAACTCGCGGCTCGGCAGCGCGGCCTCGCGCGCCGGCGCGAGCCCGCCGCCCCGCGCCTCGTAGAGGGCGAGCGCGGTCTTGGTGCCGCCGACGTCGCCCGCGAGGATCATGCCGCTACTTCCTGGCCCCCGCGTAGATGTCCATGACCGTCCGGAGGAACCTGAGCGCGTCGGGCCGTTTCCGCTGGAACGAGTTGCGCCCAATGATCGAGCCGAAGCCGCCGCCGTCGCGGATCGCCCTCACCTGTTCGAAGATCGCCTCGTCCGTGTCCGCGGTGCCGCCCGAAAAGATCACGATCCGCCGGCCGTCGAACGTCGCCTGGACGACATGGCGGACGCGCTCGGCGAGCGTCCCGGTGGGCACGCCCTCCTTCTCGTAGACCTTCTTCGCCGCCGCTTGCTCGAGGTGAGCCGACGGAAGCTTCACCTTGATGACGTGCGCGCCGAGCTGGGCGGCGATGTGTGCCGCGTACGCCGTGACGTCGATCGCCGTCTCGCCATCTTTGGAGAGGCCGGAGCCCCGCGGGTACGACCAGACGACCACGGCGAGGCCGCGCCGCTTCGCCTCCTCCGCGAGGCCTCGGAGCTGGCCGTACATCGCGAGCCGGTGCTCGGAGCCGGGATAGATCGTGAAGCCGATGCCGACGCAGCCGAGGCGCACCGCGTCCTCAACGCTGCCCGTCATCGCCTGCTCGGGGTCCTTGTCGTCGAGGAGCACGTCGTGGTTGCTGAGCTTGAGGATCAGCGGCACCCGGCCGGCGAACTGGCGCGCGCCGGCCTCGAGGAAGCCGAGCGGCGCGGCGTAGGCGTTGCAGCCGGCCTCGATCGCGAGCTCGAAGTGGTAGCGCGGATCGTAGGCGGCGGGGTTCATCGCGAACGACCGCCCCGGGCCATGCTCGAAGCCCTGGTCCACCGGCAGGATCACGAGCTTGCCGCTGCCGGCGAGCGCGCCGCAGCTCAAGAGGCGCGCGAGGTTCGTCAGCGTCCCCGGGTTGTCGCTTCCGTACCAGCTCAGGATCTCCTGCACCCGCTCCGTCATCGACGCCTCCCTGCGATGAAGTCTTCGCCAAGCGTCACGTCCTCGGGGCTCCCGATGAGGAGCGGCACCCGCTGGTGAAGCGCGGCCGGCTGGATCGTCATGATGCGCTCGCGGCCCGTGGACGCCTTGCCGCCCGCCTGCTCGACGATCATCCCCATCGGCGCCGCTTCGTACTGGAGACGCAGCTTGCCCTCCGACTTGCCGGCGTCGGCCGGATAGAGGTAGATCCCGCCCTCGAGGAGCGTCCGGTGGACGTCGGCGACCAGCGAGCCGACGTAGCGCGCCGTGTAGGGCCGGCCCGTCGCCACCTCCGCGCCGCGCAGGTACTCGATGTAGCGCTGGACGCCGCGTGCCCACTTCGAGAAGTTGCCCTCGTTGACGCTATAGATGCGGCCCCGCGCGGGGATGCGGATCCTGTGATGCGAGCGCACGAACTCGCCGAGCGTCGGGTCGAGCGTGAAGCCGTCGACGCCGGCGCCCGTCGTCAGCACCATGAGCGTCGAGGGCCCGTACATGATGTAGCCCGCCGCGGCCTGCGCCGTCCCCGGCTGCGTCGGCTCGACGCCCGGGCGGATGGAAAAAATCGTGCCGACGGTTCCGTTCACATCCAGGTTGGATGATCCGTCGATCGGGTCGAAGCACACGACGTAGCGGCCGCGAGCTCTCGCCGGGCGCAGCGGCTCGGCCATCTCCTCGGAGACGAGCGCGCCCACGAGGCCCGTCTCCTCCAACGCCCGCACGACCACGTCGTTCGCCCAGACGTCGAGCTTGTTCACCTTCTCGCCCTGGACGTTCGTGTCGCCCGTCGCCCCGAGCTGGCCGGCGAGCGCGGCGCGCCCGAGCTCGCGCGCGATGACCTTGCCGGCGACCGCGAGTGCTCCGACCAGGACGGTCAGGTCTGCGGCCGCGGGCCCGCCGGCGGCGCGGAGGTGCGCGTCGAGGGAGACCGGCTCCGTCACGGGGGCGGGTCCCACGCTATCCCCCGCTCGGCCGCTCGACGTGGCCGCCGAACTTCTGGCGCATCGCCGAGAGCACCTTCTCCGCGAACGTGTGGTCCTGACGCGAGCGGAAGCGGACGTAGAGCGAGGCCGAGAGCACGTCCACCGGAACGCCCTCCTCGATCGCCGCCATGATCGTCCAGCGCCCCTCGCCCGAGTCGGCGACGACCCCGGTGTAGTTCGAGAGCGTCGGGTTCTCGACGAGCGCCTGCGCGGTGAGGTCGAGGAGCCAGGACGAGACGACGGAGCCGCGCCGCCAGACCTCCGTGATGTCCGCGAGGTCGAGGTCGTAGCGCAGGTCGGCATCGAGATCCTTCGAGCTCGCGTTCTTGAAGATGTCGAGGCCCTCGGCGTACGCCTGCATGAGCCCGTACTCGATGCCGTTGTGGACCATCTTGACGAAGTGGCCGGCGCCCGACGGGCCGCAGTGGAGGTAGCCGTGCTCGGCGGTGCCGCCGCGCTGCTCGCGCCCGGGCGTACGCGCGATGGTCCCCATCCCGGGCGCGAGCGTCCGGAAGATCGGGTCGAGGCGCTCGACCGCCGCCTTCTCGCCGCCGATCATCAGGCAGTAGCCGCGCTCGAGCCCCCAGACGCCGCCGCTCGTGCCGACGTCCAGGTAGTTGATCTTCTTGTCGCGGAGCGCCCGGCTCCGGCGCACGTCGTCCTTGAAGTACGAGTTGCCGCCGTCGATGAGCGTGTCGCCGGGCCCCATGCGCCGGGCGAGGTCCATCACGACCTGCTCGGTCGCCGCGCCCGCCGGCACCATCACCCACGCGACGCGCGGCGCTTTGAGCTTCGCCACAAAGTCGTCGAGCGTCACGGTGCCGACCGCGCCCTCGCCCGCGACCTCCTGGACGGTCTTCGCGCTTCTCGCGTACGCGACGACCTCGTGGCCGCCCCGCATGAGCCGCCGCGCCATGTTGCCGCCCATTCGTCCCAGACCCACCATCCCGATCTGCATGCTCGCCGTCCTCCCGTCGGGGCCCTGGATTCGCTGCTACGTCGTCGCCTGGACGACCGCGTTCTTGAGCGTCACGAGCCCGCCCTTCACGTCCTTGCCGAGGTGGATCCGCAGCGCGCGGCGCCCACGCTCGATGAGCACCTGGAGATCGCCCTGCGCCTGGGCCGCCTTCACCACACCGAACGTGTACCGCTCGCCCGGCACCGGCACGTCCGCCGCGTCGTCGCAGGTGAGCTGGAGGAACACGCCGGAGTTCGGCCCGCCCTTGTAGGCCTGGCCCGTCGAGTGCAGGAAGCGCGGGCCGAAGCCGACGCACGTCGCCACGCGGAACCGGTCGCGGATCGCGCGCCGGATCGCACCGAGCTCGGCCTCGTGCGCGCCGTTCATCTCGACGTACGCGAGCAGCGCGACGTAGTCGCCGGCCGCGATCTTGCCGAAGTAGTTCCGCAGCACCGCGAGCAGGTTCGAGTCGCTCGCTCGCACCGTCGCCACCTGGGGCAGCCCGCCCGACTTCTCGTACTGCTCGGTCAGCCGGCGCGCGACAAGCTTGCTCGCCTCGACGTCGGGCTGGTCGAACGGGTTGACGCCGAGGACCGCGCCGGCCACGGCCGTCGCGAACTCCCAGCGGAAGAACTCGGCGCCGAGGTCGTACGGGTCGTCCAGCGAGATCCTGACGACCGGCTGCCCGGCGGTTTCGAGCGCGTCGACCCCGCGGTCCTGCTCGGCGTCGGGCGCCGACCCGACCCGCAGGTAGACGAAGAGCCGGTCGGCGCCGTAGGCGTCGGGCGCGCCGAGCGGCTCGCGGTCGACCGGGATGAGCCCCTTGTCCTCCTTGCCCGTGGACTCGGCCAGGAGCTGCTCGAGCCACGCGCCGAGCCCCTGGACGCCGGGCGAGGCGACGAGCGTGACCTTGTCGCGCCCGTTCCTCCCGAGCACGCCCAGGACGATCCCGAGCGCGGCGCCGGGGTTCGTCTCGGGCGGGACGCTCGCGGCGCACGCGCGCGCCATCTCCCGCGCCCGGCCGAGGAGGCCCGCGACGTCGAGCCCCATGAGCGCGGCGGGCACCATCCCGAAGTCGGAGAGCGCGGAGTAGCGTCCGCCGATCGAGGGCACGCCGAGGTGGACCCGGCGGAAGCCGTCGGCCTCGGCGGCCTGCTGGAGCCGCGAGCCCGGGTCGGTGATCGCGACGAAGCGGCGCCCGGCCTCGGCGGGGCCGACGGCCTCCTTGACGCGCTCGAAAAAGTACTGCTTGAAGATGTTCGGCTCGAGCGTCGTGCCCGACTTCGACGAGACGACGAAGAGCGTGCGCGCGAGGTCCACCCTCTTCTCGAGCGCCTTGACCTGCGCGGGATCCGTCGAGTCGAGCACGTGGAGCTCGGGCCAGCCAGCGATCCGGCCGAAGGTCAGCTTGAGGACCTCGGGGCAGAGGCTCGAGCCGCCCATCCCGAGCAGGAGGACGCCGGTGAAGCCGGCCTGCTGGACGTCGGCGGCGGCGGCGCGGAACCGGTCGAGCGCCCCGAGCTGCTCCTCGGCGATCCCGAGCCAGCCGAGCCAGCGCGCCTCGTCGCGCCCGGTCCACAGCGCCGCGTCGCGCGCCCAGAGATGGCCGAGCTTCCCGGTCCGCCTCCAGTCCTCGAGCGCGGCCCGGACCTTCGCCTCGAGCTCGTCGGGCAGCCGCCGGCGGAGCGGCGTCACCGGCACCTCGCGAGCGCGCGGCGCGCGGCCTCGACGACGTGCTCGGCGGTGAACCCGAACTTCGTCTGGAGCTCCTTGAGGGGCGCCGAGGCGCCGAACGTGTGCATCCCGATGACCTCGCCGCCCGCGCCGACGTACCGGCTCCAGCCGAAGGTCGAGGCCTGCTCGACCCCGACGCGCGCGCCGACCGCGGGCGGCAGCACGGCGTCGCGGTACGCGGCCGGCTGGTGCTCGAAGAGCTCCCACGACGGCATGGACACGACGCGGGCCCGGACGCCGGCCGCGGTCAGCCGCTCGTACGCGTCCACGCAGAGCGCGACCTCGCTGCCCGAGGCCAGCAGGATGACCTCGGGCGCGCCCCCCGTCGCGTCCGCGAGCACGTAGGCGCCCTGCGCCACGCCCGCCGCGCTCGCGTACGTCGAGCGGTCCAGCGTCGGCAGCGCCTGGCGCGACAGGACGAGACAGACGGGCTCGTGGCGGAGCTGCAGGACGTAGCGCCACGCCTCGAGCACCTCGTTGGCGTCCGCGGGGCGGAGCGTGAGGAGGCCGGGGATCGCGCGGAGCGACGCGAGCTGCTCGATCGGCTGGTGCGTCGGCCCGTCCTCGCCCACGCCGATCGAGTCGTGGGTGAAGACGTAGATCACGGGTAGCTCCATCAGCGCGCTGAGCCGGATCGCCGGGCGCAGGTAGTCGCTGAAGATCAGGAAGCTCGAGCCGTAGGGCCGGACCTTGGAGAGCGAGAGGCCGTTCAGCACCGCGCCCATCGCGTGCTCGCGGACGCCGAAGTGCAGGTTGCGCCCCGCGGGCGTGCCGGCCTCGAAGTCGCCGGCGCCGTCGAACACGAGGCGCGTCTTCGTCGAGGGGGCCAGGTCCGCGGAGCCGCCGAGGAGCCACGGGACGTTCCGCGCGAGCACGTTCAGCACCTTGCCCGACGCGTCGCGGCCCGCGAGGCCCTTGGGGTCGGCCGGAAACGGCGCGAGCCCCTTGTCCCAGCCCTCGGGGAGCCGGCGGTGCTGCATCCGGTAGAGGTGGTCGGCGAGCTCTGGGAACCGGTCCTTGTACTCGGCGAAGCGCGCCATCCACGCCTCGCGCGCGGCGTGGCCGCGCGCGCCGACGCCGGCCGCGAAGTGCTCGCGCACGCCGTCCGGGACGAGGAACCGGGCGTCCTCGGGCCAGCCGTAGGCGCGCTTCGTGAGCCGGACCTCCTCCTCCCCGAGCGGCTCGCCGTGGGCCGCGTGGGTGTCCTGCTTGTGCGGCGCGCCCCAGGCGATGTGGCTGTCCACGATGATCAGCGTCGGGCGACCGGGCGTCGCCTTGAAGGTCCGGAGCGCGCGCGCGACCATCTCGAGGTCGTTCGCATCGCCGACACGCGTGACGTTCCAGCCGTAGCCGAGAAACCGCGTCGCCACGTCCTCGCTGAACGCGAGGTCGGTGGGCCCCTCGATCGTGATCCGGTTGTTGTCGTAGAGCCAGCACAGGTTCGAGAGCCCGAGGTGGCCGGCAAGCGAGGCCGCCTCGCCGGAGACGCCTTCCATCAAGCAGCCGTCGCCGGCGAGCGCGTACACGTCGTAGTCGAGCATCGGAAAGCCCGGGCGGTTGAAGTGGCTCGCCATCCAGCGCCCGGCGATCGCCATGCCCACGCTCGTCGCGACGCCCTGCCCGAGCGGCCCGGTCGTCGTCTCCACGCCCGAGGTCCAGCGGTACTCGGGATGGCCCGGGCACTTGCTCCCGAGCTGGCGGAAGCGCTCGATGTCGTCGAGCGTGACGGAGAGCTGCCCGAGACGCTCGTACTGCGGGTTGACCGCCTTGACGCCCGTCAGGTGCAGCATCGCGTAGAGCAGCATGGACGCGTGGCCGGCGGAGAGCACGAAGCGGTCGCGGTTCGGCCAGATCGGATCGTCGGGATCGAACCGGAGGACCCGCTGCCAGAGCGTGTAGACGACCGGCGCCAGCGCCATCGCGGTGCCGGGATGGCCCGAGCTCGCCTTCTGGACGGCGTCCATCGCGAGCGTTCGGATCGTGTTCACGCAGAGCTGGTCTCGGTCCACGGCGTCCTCCCACGCGTTTCGGCCGGGGTGATCGGGAGCTTACTGCTTTTCGAGCGGGTCGTCCACGCGCCTCAGCCGAGCTCGTGCCAGGCCCGCAAGGCCTCCGCCACCGACCACGCCTGGGCGATCGTGCCCCGCGGGGCGAACGGCGGGTCGCCGTCGAAGATCTCGGCGACGGACCCAAGGCCGTAGTCCGTGAGGTGATCGGCGAGCGGCGCCAGGAACGAGCGCGCGGCCGCGGCGTCGCCGTGGACCCGGAGGTGGGCGAGGGCGAATGGCCCGAGGAGCCACGCCCACGCCGGGCCCTGGTGGTACGCGTCGGCGCGCTCTTCGGGGCTCCCGGCGTAGCGCCCCCGGTATCGCAGATGCCCGGGAGCGAGCGTCCGGAGGCCGTGGGACACGAGGAGGTGGCGGGCGCACGCGTCCACGACGCCGCGCTGGCGCTCGCGCGGGAGCGGGCTCTCGGGCAGCGAGACGGCGAAGATCTGGTTCGGCCGGAGCGCGTCGTCGGGACCGTCGGGACCGTCGAGCACGTCGTAGCAGCAGCCGGCGGGCGGGTTCCAGAAGCGCTCGAAGCCGGTCTGGGCGCGCGCGGCCGCTTGGTCCCAGGGCTCCGCCGGCTTCCCCAGCCGGCGAGCGAACGCGGCCATGGCGCGGAGCGCGTTGTACCAGAGCGCGTTGACCTCGACCGGCTTGCCGATCCGCGGCGTCACCACCCGCTCGCCGGCCTTCGCGTCCATCCAGGTGAGCTGGACACCCGGCTCGCCCGCCGCGAGCAGCCCGTCGGCGGGATCCACCTTGATGCCGTGGCGCGTGCCGTCCCGGTGCTGGCGGACGACGTCCTCGAGCAGGGGGAAGAGCTCCCGCAGGAGCGCGTCGTCGCCGCTCGCCGCGTGGTAGGCCCGGATCGCCTCCACGTACCAGAGCGTCGCGTCCGCCGTGTTGTACTCGGGCGCGCGGCCGGCGTCGGGGAACCGGTTCGGCAGCAGGCCGCGGTCCACGAAGCGCGCCCACGTCGTGAGGATGCGCCGCGCGACCTCGGCGCGTCCGGTCACGAGCGTGAGCCCGGCGAGCGCGATCATCGTGTCGCGCCCCCAGTCGCCGAACCAGGGATAGCCGGCGACGATCGTCGTCCCGTCGGCCTCGCCGGCCGACCGGGCCGCGCGCGCGACGACGAACTGATCGGCGGCGAGCACGAGCTGCGCGATCCACGCGGGCGCCTCCCGCGCGGCGGACCGGGCGCGCCGCCAACCGTCGAGCACGCGCGCCTCGTGGCCCTCGCGCCGCCGCCACGCCGCGTCGCCGTCGAGCGAGGGCGCGGCCTCCGCGGAGAGCACGAGCGTCAGCGCGGCGCCCGGCGCGAGCGACGCCGAGAGCGTGCCCGCGTGGAGATGATCGTCGCGCGACGGAAGTCCCCGCTCGCGCTCGCGCGGAAGCTCGTAGCCCTCGTACCACGAGTGCGCGGCCGTGGCCGTCGCGCCCTCGGCCAGGATCAGGAGCGGCCGGGCGCCCTCGAACGCGACGACGCCGAGCCCGTGCTTCACCGGCGTGACGGCCATCCGCCAGCCGGGCCCGCGCGTCACGGCGTGGAGGTCGCGGTGATTCACGAGCGCCTTGAGCTCGAGCGCGACGGGCGCCCGCCCGCGGAGCAGGCGATAGCGCACGTAGGTCGTGTTCGCGCCCTGCTCCATCCACACGCGCTTCTCGACGAGCGCGTCGCCCACCGCGTAGACCCAGACGGGCGTGGTCCCGTCGAGATGGAAGCTCTCGATCTCGCGGAAGCCCTGCGGGTCGACCGCGCCGTCGGCCCAGCGGTTCGTGGCGAGCGCCCGGGCGACGCCGTCGTACACGGCGGTCTCGTCCAGCTTGGCGGCGAAGAGCGTCCGACCGAGCGGTGGGTGGAGGGCGGCGACGAGAAGACCGTGATAGCGCCGGGTGAGCGAGCCCGCCACGGTACCCGAGGCGAAGCCGCCGAGGCCGTTGGTGCAGAGCCACTCCCGGCGCTCGGCGAGGTCGAGCACGCCGGCGATCTCCCGCCCGAAGCGGATCATGCCTGGAGTCTAGCCGCGCGCGGGCGCCCGCGACAGGGCGTCACGGGGCGCTGGAGCCCGCTCCGAGACTTTTGATGCGCGGCGCGGCGCGGGGGATTCACGCGAATCCCGGGCGGTGCCGTGCCCATCGCAACGGTGAGGAGGGAACGGCCATGACCGAGATTCTTGCCATGGTGCTGATCAGTGCGCTGATCTTCCTCCCGCTCGGACTCCGGACGTGGATCGACCGGAAGGAGTCGCGGGCCGAGAGGATCGGGGCGGAGATCCGGGCCGCCGTCAACCGCAAGCTGCACGGCGAGTCGCTCCTGTCTGTGCGGGTGACGCGCGAGGGCCTCTGGCACCCGGGCCGCGTCGTGCTGGACGCGCCGCGGGGCTACGAGGAGATCACCCAGGCCGTGTGGCCGACGGTGGTGAAGCGGCTCCCCGAGGACTACGAGCTCGTGGTGAAGACCGCGAGGGATCTCCCCCGCGCCGCCTGAGTCCGGGCTGGCGCCGCGGCGCCTGCTTGCCGTACATTCTTGCCATGCCGAGCATGGAAGAGTACGCCGGGCAGCCCGCCGCCGAGCGCCTCAAGCGCCTCGCGCGCACCCCGGACGAGCTCGCCGCCGCCATCCACGGTCAGAGCGAGACCAATCTCTCCCGCCGCCCCGACGCGAAGAACTGGGCGGCGAAGGAAGTGGTCTGCCACCTGCGCGACACCGAGGAGCTCTTCATGGGGCGGTTCGCGCTGGTCGCGGCGATGGACGACCCGAAGTTTCCCTCGCTGAATCCAGGGACCCCCGACCGCTGGGCCGAGGACCGTCAGTACCTGAGGAACGACGCCGCGGCGGCGCTCGACGCGTTCAGGAAGCGGCGGGAGGAATCGCTGGCGTATCTCGGGACGCTCGGGCCGGACGGCTGGAGGCGTGGCGGCATCCACCCGCAGCGCGGCCGCATGACGATCGACGACTTCGTCACGCTGATGGCGTGGCACGACGACAACCACCTCGACCAGCTCCAGCGCGCGCTCGCGGGGAAGGCCTAGCGGCCGGCGTTTGACGCGGAAGTTCGAGTTTCCCCGCGAGGGGACCCGCTTCCTTCTGTATCCGAAGCCGCGGATCGTGGCCGGCTTCGACAAGCCCCGGCTCGTTCACGTCGACGCGCGGCCCGGGAGCATCGGGCCCGGACCGTCCGGCCGGCGCCTCTACGTGGTGGACGCGTGGAACAAGCGGCCGTACCGCGACCCCGACACCGGCGCCTACGACTGGCGCCCGCCCTACCCCCGCCGCATGCGCGCGCTCGATCCGGTCAGGCCGAACGCGGAGGGCCACTTCGACTCGGTCGTCCCGCGCATCCGGGAGTTCTCGCAGGCGGCCTTGTACGCGTCGGTCGCCAGCGTGATGGCCATCTGGGAGCATTACCTCGGCCGTCGGCTCCGCTGGGGCACGCGCGGGCAGCGCCGCCTCGAGCTGATCCCGCGGGTGAAGAAGCTCGGCGCCAACGCGTGGTCCGGCGACGGCTACATCGAGTTTGGATTCGCCGGCCGCGATCCCGCGCAGCCGTACGCCGAGGACTTCGACGTGGTGGCTCACGAGGTGGGCCACCAGTTCCTGAAGCGCGTCATCGGCAAAGCGCCCGCGGACCGGCGCGAGTTCATGCGCAAGTCCCACGACGAGGCCGGGGCCGACCTCGTCTCGCTCGTCGCCGTCCTCCACTTCGACTACGTCGTCGAGCGCGTGCTCGCCGAGACGCGCGGCAAGCTCTACTCGGTCAACCTGGTCTCCGAGATCGGCCAGTATCGGAGGGGACGGAGCGGGCGCCGCCCGGGCCGGCTCTATTTTCACGACAAGACGCTGCGGGCCCCGGCCGTCAGGGCGGCGCGTAGACGCGGCGACAAGCACACCTACGCTCAGCCCTTCCTCGGCGCGGCGTTTGACGTCCTCGTCGAGATCTTCGAGGGCCATCTCGTCCGCCGCAGGTTGATCTCCGCCGAGCTCGCACGCAACTCGACGCACGCCAGGGCCGAGCGCGACCCCGCGATCCACCGCAAGTTCGCCGCGCGCTACCGCCTGAATCCCGACGGCTTCGGCGAGGCGCTCGTCGAGGCCGCGGCCGATTTCGCGCGCCTGCTGGCGCTCGCGTGGCAGAAGTCCCGGCGGACGGGCGCGACGTTCTCGACGGTCGCCGCCAATCTCGTCGCCGCCGACCGGCGGCTCCATCGCGGCCGACACCAGCAGGCCATCCGTCGCGCGTTCGGGCGCCGGCGGATCGTCGTGCGGGCACCGCGGCCGTGAGCGCGCGACTCCTCGTGATGGGCGCGGGGACGACGGCGGCGAGCAACCTGATCCGCGGCCTCCGGACGGGCGATCGCTCGCTCGTCATCGTGGGCTGCCACCCCGACCGCTTCGCCCTCGCGAAGTCCACGGCGGACCGCAACTATCTGACGCCCGCGGTGACCGATCGGGGTTTCCTCCGTGCGCTCGCGCGCGTCATTCGCCGGGAGCGCGTGGACCTCCTGATCCCGACGACCGATACCGAGGTCGCCGTCATCGCGCGGCACAGCGCCCGCGTCCCCTGCCGGACGTTCCTCCCCCGCCGCAGCGTCGTCGAGCTCTGTCAGGACAAGTACCGCCTGAACCGCCATCTCCGCGCCCGCGGCGTCCCCGCGCCTCTGACCTTTCCGGTCACCAGCCTCCGGACGCTCGGCCGCGCGTTCCGCCGCCTCCCGGTGCGCGGGCTCACGTGGTGCCGCATCCGGGTCGGGAGTGGGTCGATGGGCGCGATCCCGGTGCGGACGGTGGCCCAGGCGCGGAGCTGGATCGAGTACTGGCGCGACATGCGCGACGTCCCGGCGGCGGCGTTCACGCTGTCGGAGTACTTGCCGGGCCGGGACTTCTCGTGCCTGGCGCTCTGGAGGGAGGGGACACCGATCCTCGCGACGACGCTCGAGCGTCTCTCGTACGTCGCCAGCGGCGCGAACCCGAGCGGCATCTCGTCGGTCGCCCACCTCGCGAAGACCGTCTACGAGCCGCGGGTCGTCGAGACCTGCGCCCGCGCGGTCCGGGCGCTCGACCCGCGCGCGTCGGGAACGTTCAACTGCGACCTGCGCGAAAACGCGGACGGCACCGCGTGCATCACCGAGATCAACGCGGGACGCTTGCCGTCCGGCCTGCTCCTGCACGATCTCACCGGCAAGCACAGCGTCTCGGCGACGTTCGTCCGCCTGGCGCTCGGCGAGCCGGTCGAGCTGCGCGACGAGTACGACGCCGACGAGGGGTGGTACGGCGTGAGGGACCTCGACACTCCGATGGGCGTCTTCCATGTGGACGCGTTGTTCGATAGGATCCAGGACGCGCGCGGGTAGGGTGCCCGCCGGTCCCCGTCCCACTCACCCACAGAGGAGGCAACGCGATGCCATTCACGGGACCCCAGGTGAAGCGCGGTCGGAAGCGGCGGATCGTCATCGTGTTCCGCGGCCGGACGAAGAGCCCCGCCGTGAAGCAGCTCGCCAGGGCGGTGCAGCAGCTCGTGAAGAAGCACAATGCCCGGATCAAGAAGATCAAGAAGAAGAGGGGCTAGCGGCGCCCGCGCCGCGGGCGTCCCCGCGACGAGGAAGCCGCCGCGGGACCGTGTGCACCGCGTCGAGGTTGTCGGCGACCTCGACGCCCACGCCGCCGAGGAGCTCGCGCTGGAGGTCCGGCGGCTCGTGGAGCGCGCCGGGCGCGGGATCGCGGGCGTGCGCATCGTCGTCTCCGCGGCGAGCCGGAAGGGGCGGCGCCTAGCGTAGAGTCGCGAGCGCCGCCTCGACCTCGCCGAGCCAGAGCGTCATCCCCATCCGACGGAAGAGCGCCCCGGCGGCGCCGAGGTGTTCGCGCGCCGCGTCGCGGTCGCCGGTCGACTGCTGCAGCCGACCGAGCGCCGCGTGGCAGCGCGCGGCGAGCGGACGCATCGCGAGCTCGGTCGCCAGCCGCAACGCCTCGCCCAGACGCTCGCGCGCGACGTCGGCGGCGCGCGCCTCCGTGCGCAGCGCGATCTCGGCCTCGAGCCTCAGCGCCCACGCCTCGTGGCCTCGCTCCCGGTGCTCGCGAGCGAGCGCCAGGGCGCCGGTCGCGCTCCCGCTCGCCTCGCCGATCCGGCGCGCCAGGAGATAGGCCTCGCCCAGGCACGTCAGCAACGGAGCGCGCCCGCCGATGACCCGCATCGCCTGCGACTGCCTGGCAGCGTGCTCGAGGAGCGGCACGGCGTCGTCCACGCGTCCCGCGAGCACCAGCGCCTCACCCAGCGAGGCGGCGATGCGCGGGAGCCAGAGCGACAGGTGCCAGGTCCGGCAGAGCTCGAGGCCGGCTTCGAGGATCGGGATCGCCGCCCCGAGCTCACCGCGCCGGACGTGGACGCTGCCGATTCCCGCGTACGCGGTCGCGAGCGTGTACGGGTGGTCCACCGCGTGCGCGATCCGGACCGCCTCCTCCCCGCGCCGGATCGCCTCGTCGAACTCGCCGAGCTCGGCCAGACACCAGACGAGGTTGGTCCGTGCGTGGACCGACGGGACCAGGGAGTGCCCGAGGAGCTCGCGCTCCCGCCCCCGTTCGAGGACCGCGATGTTGTGTTCGAGGAACGCGATCGCGTCTCGATACTCGCCGCGCGCGTAGTACGTCTGGCCGAGATAGGTGTTGCTGCGCAGCTGGACGTCGAAGTCGCCGAGCGCGTCGGCGATCGCGAGCGCCTGTCGTCCGTACTCGATCGCGCGGTCGTGGTCGCCCATGAAACGGAAGTAATCGGCGAGCACGACCAGCACGCGTCCGAGCCGCCGCTGGTCGCCGAGGCTCCGGGCGAGACCTTCGGCGTCGCGCAGGCTCTCGACGATCCGCCCGAACTCGCCGAGCGGCTGGAGCGCGTTCCGGAGATCGAGCCGGAGATCGATCGCGCGCGCCGTCTTCTCGTGCGTGTCGGGCATGCGCGCGAGCGCGACGAGCGCCCGCTCGAACGATCCCACCGCCTCCTGGTGGGCGCAGCGCCTGAACGCCCGCAGGCCGGCCTCGTGGAGGTAGCCGAGCGCCTTCGGCCAGGCGCGCCCCTCGAAGGCGTGGTGCGCGAGCGTCTCGGTGTGCTCGTCGAGCCGCCCGGGGTGGCGCCGCTCGATGACGTCCACGATCCGCGCGTGCAGCTCACGGCGCCGATCGTCGAGGAGGCTGGCGTAGGCGACCTCGTGGGTGAGGGCGTGCTTGAACGTGTACTCGGTCTCGGGGCCGGGGCTCGTCTCGTACAGGAAGTCGGCGCTCTTCAGACGGGTGAAACCGGCGCGGACCGCTTCGTCGCCGAGCTCGGCGACGGCGTGGACGATCGGGAACGGCACGTCCCGGCCGACGACGGCCGCGATCTCGAGCAGCCGTTTGTCGTCGGGCGCGAGCCGGTCGATCCGGTTCCGGAGCACCTCCTGAATGGTGTCGGGCACCGCGAGCGTCGGCGCTTCGCCGGCCTGCTCCCGTACCGTCCGCGCGAGCTCCTCGAGGAAGAGCGGGTTGCCCTCGGCCTTCTTGACGATCCGGTCGGCGAGGTCATCGGGCAGGCGCTCACTGCCGAGCACCGAGCGTAGGACGCGCAGGCTGTCGTCCGGCGCGAGCGGCTGCAGCGCCAGGTGGGTCGCGTAGGACTTCTCGAGCCACGCCGGGCGATACCCCGCGCGGTGGGTCGAGACGAAGAGGATCCGTGAGCCGGCGAGGATCTCCGCGAGCGACGCGAACAGCTCCTCGGAGGTCGCGTCGATCCAATGCAAGTCCTCGACGATCACGACGAGCGTGAGCTGCCGGCTGCGGGCGAGCCAGAGCTGGCGGAGCGTCTCGAAGGTGCGGGCCTTGATCGCGTCGGGCGCGAGCGCCCGGAGCCGCTCGGCGCCGTCGTCGACCCCGAGCAGGTGCAGCAGGTACGGCCCGCCCTCGGCCGCATCCATCCCGGCCTCGCGCAGCGCGACGCTCACGCGCTCGCGCACCGCCGCCGACGTGTCCGAATCCGTGATCGCGCACGCGGCCCTGAGGATGCCGAGCACCGGCAGGTACGGCGTCGTCGCGCCGTACGACACGCACCGGGACGCCAGACAGGCCACCGGCTTTCCGGCGACGCTCTGGCGGAACTCGTGGAGGAGGCGCGACTTGCCGATGCCCGCCTCACCGCTGAGCCCCACGATGTGGCCCTGGCCGCGGACGGCGGACTCGAGCCGGCTCCAGAGCAGCTCGATCTCGCGGTGACGCCCCACGAACGTCGCGACGTGGCCGGCCACGCCGAGGCCGCTGCGCTCGCGTCCCGCGAGCGCAAAGAGGCGCCCGAGCGCGCCCCCGACGAAGTCGAGCAGCTCGAAGTGGCGCTCGAGGAACGGCGCCGCGGTCTCGCTGACGAGGATCGATCCCGCCTCGCCGCGGTCGGCGAGCTCCTCGAGCACGCCGAACGCCTTCTGCTTCGTCTCCAGATCCAGCTCCGCGGGGCCGCGGCCCGACCCGACGAGGAACTCGGCGAGATGAATCCCGACCTTGGTCGCCGGCAGCGGCACCCCGTCGCTCCGCGCCCGCTCGAGCGCGCGCTGCATCGCCATCGCGGCATGCGCGGCTCGGCCCGGCGCGTCCTCGACGGCCTCGAGCCCGAACGAGGCGACGACGCTGGCGGGACTCATCCCCTCGACGCGCCCGCCGAAGCTCCGCGCCTTCTCCACGAGGACCTCGAGCGCGCGGCTCGTGTCGAGCTGGACGTCGGTCCCGACGTCCGTCACCAGCGCCGCGCGCAGAAGGGTGACGCGGCGCCGCTCCCAGCGGAGCGCCGCCGGCGCCGCTGCGCGGCTCGGCGCGGGCGGGCCGGCCGCGTCCGCGCCCGGCCGCTCGACGCGCGGCTCGCGGCGCGGCGACGCCTCGCCCGCGCGGAGCGCGTACTTCTCGATCCGCGCGCGCAGCGTGTTACGCGAGATGCCGAGGAGCGCCGCCGAGCGCGAAATGTTCCAGCCGGTCTGCCGGAGCACCTCCGCGACCCGGGCCCGCACCGCGTCCTCGAGCGACGCCGTCGTCTCCTCGCGCGCGGGCGCGACCTCGGGCGCGGGCGGCGGCGCCGGCAGCCCGAGCATGGGCGCGGTCACCTCGAGCTCGGGGGACAGCAGCGCGACGCGCTCCATGACATTGCCGAGCTCCCGGACGTTCCCCGGCCATCGATACGTCCTGAGCGCCGCGCGCGCGTCCGGCGCCAGCGTCTTCGGCGGCACGCCGTAGTCGGCGCACGCGCGGGCGAGGAAGTGCTCGGCGAGCCGCGGCAGGTCCTCGCCGCGCCCGCGGAGCGGCGGCAGCGTCAGCGTGAGCACCGCGAGCCGGTGGTAGAGGTCCTCGCGGAACCGGCGCTCGCGCACCGCGCCGCGCAGGTCCTCGTTCGTCGCGGTGAGGATCCACGCGTCCACGGGCTCGTCGCGCGTGCTCCCGAGCCGGCGCACGGACCGCTCCTCGAGCACCTTGAGCAGCTTGGCCTGGAGGGCCTCCGGCAGGAGCCCGACCTCGTCGAGGAAGATCGTGCCGCGGTGCGCGGTCTGGAAGAGGCCGGGCTTGGCGCGCCGGGCGTCGGTAAAGGCGCCGCGCTCGAAGCCGAACATCTCCGCCTCGAGGAGGGTCTCGGGGATCGCGGCGCAGTTGACGTCCACGAAGGGTCCGTCCGGGCGCGGGCCCGCCCGGTGGAGCATCCGCGCGAGGAGCCCCTTGCCCGTGCCGGTCTCCCCCTCGATCAGGACCGGTGGGAGCCGGCGGACGTCCTGGTGGGCGAGCAGGCGGCCGACCTTGTCGCGAATCGCCTCGATCTCGGCGCTCTCACCCAGCAGGTCGGCCAGAATCCTCATGACCGACTGGATCTTACTCCTTACTGGTCAATCTGGTGTTCAACTGTTGACCACCAGCCAGGCTGACCAGCGACACAGTTTCCGGTAACTCCATGATTTACCTGATGCCCCGCCCTGGTCCCCGGCTTGCGTTGTGTATCAGACCGTGGACACGCACTTGAGCAGACACACCGGATCGAACGGACTTACGCGAGGCGCACCGAGGCGTGCCCAGGTGTTCGCGGGAAGTGAGGAGGGGGCGATGAAGACGCGGTGGTCGGAGCGCTGGTCCTGGCAGTTCATCCTCGCCATCGCCGCGATGCTCGGCCTGATGCTGCTCATTGGCGTCGTCAGCGAGGCGCTCGCCGGTCACGCGGTCGCGGCGGAGGCGCAGGTCGCCTGGCAGGCCCAGCTCGACCGGGTGGACGCGGCGCTCGGACGAAACGATCAGGCCCAGGCGCTCCTGCTGTGGCGCGAGGCGTACGCCGCCGCGCTGCGCAGCAGGCACTGGCAGGGATTGGTCGCCGTCGGCGACACCTACCGCCGGCTCGGCGCGCGCGGCGGGTTCGAGAAGGCGGCGGTGGCCAAGGCGCGCCAGACCTATCTGGTCGCGCTCTTCCGCGCGCGCCAGGAGGGCTCGGTGGACGGCGTGCTGCGCGTGGCCGACGCGTTCGCCGAGCTCGGCGACGACGCCGTCGTCCAGCAGTGCCTCGCCATCGCGCGGGCGACCGCGGCGCAGGCGCACGACGCGCGCGCCACGGACCGCGTTCGCGCCTTCGCCGAGCGCTGGGATGCCCGCAAGCTCGAGGTCGAGAAACAGACCGGACCGCTCAAGGGAGGAAGCATCCGATGAGCCGCCGCCTGCTGGTCGCCGTCGCGTTGGCGCTCGCGTTTCTCGTGCTCGCGATCGTGGAAGCGATGGCCCATCCGACGATCCAAGGAGGACTCAGCCGATGATCGACCGCACGAACGACTCGTCCGGCCCCTGGAGGGAACACATCCGCGCCATGGATCAGGCGCTCGGTGAGGCGAACGCGACCGTCGCGGTGCGCGCGTGGCGCAACGCCTACGCCGCCGCGCTCGGGACGCCCGGCTGGCACGGTCTCGTCGAGGTCGCCGCGGCCTCGCTCCGCATCGGCAAGATCCCGGGATTCGGCAAGGCCTCGGAGGCGCGGGCGCGCGAGACCTACTGGACGGCGCTGTTCCGCGCGCGCCAGCAGGGCTCGCTCAACGGCGTGCTCGAGGCGGCCGAGGCGTTCGGCGCGCTCGGCGACCGGGAGATGGTGGAGCAGTGCATCCGCGTGGCCGAGAGCCTGGCGGCGCTGAGCGCCGACGCGGGCGAGGCCGAACGGGTGCGCGCGCTCGCCGCGAACCTCGCCGACCGCTACCTCCGGGCGCAGCGCGCCGAGGCGGCCGGCTAGCGGAACGCGGGGGCGATCTCGCCGATGAACCGGTCGAGGAGCGGGCGCGGGTCCTTGGGCAGGAACATCGACGGCACGAACAGCGGGTCCACCCCCGCGGCGCGGAGCCGGCCGAGCTTGTCCTCGACCTGACGCTTCGAGCCCGCGAGCACCGCGTCCTCGACGACCTCGGGCGCCATGCCCATGCGGCGCCCGACCGCCGCCTTGAGCTTCTCGACCTCCGCGGCGTCGTCGGTGAGCAGGAGCGGCATGTTCGCCGAGCGCGCGAGCGTCTTCGGATCGCGGGCCGCCGCCGCCGATCATCAGCTCGGGGTGCGGCCGCTGGACCGGCTTCGGCGCGAGCGGCGCGTCGGCGAGCTGGTAGTAGCGACCCTTGAAGGTCGCCTTTTCACCTGACACGCCTCGTCGAGGCGCGAGGCGCTCGCCGACCGTGTAAGCGCCGCCGGGGTGCTCCAGGCCTCGAGGGTGTCGCCGACCCTGTCGGGCGTCTTCGGCATGAAGTGGTCGGTCACGCAGGCGGCGTCCCAACCCGTGGCCTCCACGTGGCCCCAGAGCTGCCGCACCTGCTCCCAGGCGGTGCCGCCGAGCCCGGTGAAGATCGCGAATTTCCTCCTGCTCAGCCCTCCGTGACGATCCGTGCCAGCGCGGCGAACTGCTCGGCGTCCGCGCAACCCATGAGCACGTCCCCGGGCGCGAGCGGGCGCTCCGCCGCCGGGTTGAAGACGTGGCGATGCGTCGCGGCGTCGCGCAGCGCGAACACGATGACGCCCGTCCGTTCCTGGAGCTTCAGCGCGCCGAGCGGCTGGCCGGCCAGCCCCAGCCCGACGGTCACCTCCTGCACGCGCATCGCGCCGGGCTCGCGCAGCATCGCGTCGAGGAAGTCCACCACGTTCGGGCGCACCATCGCCGAGGCGAGGCGCAGCGCGCCGATCGTCGGCACCGACACGACCGCGTCCGCGCCGGCCTTCAGGAGCTTCGGCCCGGCGTCGTCGGAGACGGCGCGCGTCACGATACGCATCGCCGGGTTCAGCTCGCGCGCGGAGAGGAGCGCGAAGAGGTTGTCCTTGTCGTTGGCCATGCACGCGACCATGCCGCGCGCCGTCTCGACGCGCGCCTGGCGGAGCACCTCGCTCGACGTCGCGTCGCCGAGGATGTAGAGGATCCCGGAGCCAAGCCGCGAGAGCGCGTCCTCCTGCGCCGGGTTGACCTCGATGCAGACGAACGGCCGCTGAGTCCGGAGGAGCTCGCGCGCCACGTGGCGTCCGGTCTCCCCGCCCCCGCAGACGACGATGTGGTCACGCAGTGCCGCGATCTGTCGCTCCATCGTTCGCTTCTCCCAGAGGTGCGAGAGGTCGCCCTCGACCCAGAACGCGGTGATCGTGCCGAGCCCGTACGCGACGACGCCGAGGCCGACGATGATGAGGCCGATCGTGAACGTCCGCCCCGCCGTGGACAGGGGGTGGACCTCCTGGAAGCCCACGGAGGCCACGGTGATCACGGTCATGTAGAGCGCGTCGAAGAAGACCCAGCCCTCGATGAGCTGGTAGCCCACGGTGCCGAACGCGATGACGCCGGCCAGCAGGATGAAGATCTGCCAGAGACGATCGTGCGGGCTCACGCCGGCGGCGCGGCTACGGCCCGGGCGCCCGCACTAGCGGCGGCCGCTCCGGCCGGCGGGCTGGGTGAGCGGATCGATCTTCTTCTCCTCGACCTTGCCCGGCGAGACGGCGACCCAGCCCCGGCTCTTCATGCACTCGTCGTCGAGCTTGCCGTCCCGCGAGCACTCGCGATAGTCACGGCGGAACTCTTCCGTCGTGTACTTCTGGTTCACCTTCATCCATTCGTGGGTGTCGGTCGCGCAGCCCGCCAACGCCGTCGTCAGTACCGCGCCGAGGAGGATGCTCGAGAATCGCATCTAGCCAGCATTGTACCCCGAGTCGGCGACAATCCCGGGGAGGGTCGCGCCATGCCCATGGCCAGCGTCAACGGCGTCGACATCGACTACGAGGACACCGCGGGATCCTCATGAAGCGCAAGACCATCTTCGAGCTCGAGCCGCAGCTGCGCGAGCCGCGCGTGCCGACGCTCGTGATGACGGGCGATCAGGACGAGCCGTGCATCGAGCCGTCGCTGTTCATGCGCCGCCACATCCCGAACGCCGGCCTCCTGGTCGTGCCGATGACCGGCCACACGGTCAACATCGAGGAGCCCGCGCGCGTCAATCGGGAGGTCGGCGAGTTCCTCACGGCCGTGGAGAACGGCCGGTGGGGGACGTGGACGGCGTGAAGAGCACGTAGCCGACGCCCGCGCGCTCGAGCCAGACGCGGGAGAGCTCGTCGAGCCGGTAGCGCCGCGGCACCTCGCCCGCATGCGGGGCCGCGGGATCATTCACCAGGACCTCGCCGCCCTCCCAGCCCGTCAGGACGAGCAGGTGCCCCGTCGTCTCGGGAACCGGCGCGCCGGTGAGCTCGCCGGCGCGGTACCGGACGGACGCGATCACGGGCAGCCCGCGGCCGAGGCACCACGCCGCGGACCCCCAGTCGGGAAAACGCAGGAGGTAGCCCGCGACGCCGCGGCGGCCGGCCGCGCGGATCGCCGCCGGCCAGACGCCGTAGCAGTCGAGCGTCGGGTGGAAGATCTCGCGCGCGAGCGTCGCGACTTCGGCGGGGCGCCCGTGGTACGCGAGCACCATCGCCACGCTCGCCGGCGAGCAGACCCGCATCCGGATCGCCTCGGCCTCCGCCATCTGGGAGAGCGCCGGTACCGCGAGCCGCGCGCCGCCCGGCGGCGCCGCGGCGGCCGCGTCCGCTCCGCCATCCCACGCGGAGAGCGCCACGAGCCAGGGCGCGTCGAGCGCCTGCGGGCCGGCGGCGACGCGCAGCCTCAGGCGCAGCGCGTCGGCCGCGGGCGTCACGGTGAAC
>Ga0209648_10000228_pt1 | contig 41782 bp, 45 predicted proteins | sample GraSoi2013_115cm_FD_185830 | JGI IMG/M metagenome (GOLD analysis project Ga0209648, IMG submission 185830) | Grasslands soil microbial communities from the Angelo Coastal Reserve, California, USA - Sample 9_17_2013_115cm (SPAdes) (version 2) | ecosystem: Environmental > Terrestrial > Soil >...
TTGGTTTCATCCGTACTGACCTTGGAGGTGTCAGTCGCACATGAGGGCGGCGGGCCGGGGAGCGCGCAGTCGGTGGCCATCGTCGCCTTGTCCGCGGCGAGAGTGGTGTTGTCCTGCGCGACGAGCGTCTGATCGGCGGCGACCGGAACTTGCGCCGCGGTGACTGGGGCCTGCGCCGCGGCCACCGACTGGGCGTTGATCGCCTGCGTGTCGGCAAGGCTCGTCTGTGCGTTGTTCATCGCCACCAGGGCCGACGCCACTGAGTTTTGAGCTGACGTCAGGCTCTGGGTCGTCGGGCCGGCCTGGTCTTGCGCCAGCTTGGCCTGGGCGCTCGACAGCGTCGCCTGCGCCTGCAAGAGCTGGGCGGAAAGCAGTGTGGCGTCCAGCGTGGCGAGTGGAGTGCCGGCGCCGACGGTCTGCCCCACCTGCACGTAAAGGTTCTGGACGGTCCCGGCGGAGGCGAAGTTGAGGTCGGCCTCGTTGACAGGTGTGAGGTTGCCCGCCATCCCGATGCTCTGCGTGATCGTTGCGTAGGTCACCAGCGCGGTTCGATATGTCGTGGTGACCCTGGAAGCCTGGGCATAGACGATCGTTCCGCCGAGGACAGCGGTACCGAGCACCAATGCGGCGAGCACTCTCCTGCGGAGGAGGTTTCTCAAGCGCAGGTTTCTCATCCCGAACAACGCTTCGCAAGGTTGCCGCCGGATTCTTAGAGATCCCTGTGGGAGCTCTCACAGATCGCTGGGGCCCCGACTCCGCTACGTTGACTGCGGTTCGACCGCGAAGAGTCAAGGTTTGATAAGCAACCTAGGTTGACATTTTTCCAATAGGCAACTACAGTTGCTTGCATGCCGACACCTCCTTCTCCGCTCGACGGCCCGGCCGATGGGCTTGCGGCCGCCTCGGCGCTGCGCGCGATCGCGGACGAGCTCGAGGACGCCGAGGTCGAGAGGGCGATGCGGGCCGGCTGGTCCTGGTCGCAGGTCGCTGAAGCCCTCGGAGTCACCCGCCAGGCCGTTCACAAGAAGCACTTGAGGCGGCTCTTGCTCGCTCAGATCGAGCTGCGGAGGCGAAACGGTGAGTAGGATCCTGGCGGCACGAAGACTCGCGCCCGTCCTGGTGGCATGGGGAATCGGGCCGAGCGTCTCCCACCAATTTGAGATCGAGGCGAAACGAGATGGGGCGAAGGCCATCGAGGCCGAGCACATGCTCCTCGCCCTGGCGGCCGGCCCCGGCGGGGACGTGGCGAAGCTGCTCGGGGAGGCCGGCCTCGATTACCATCGGCTGGCTGCCGCCTTGCGGGACGAGCGTCGCCGCACACTGGCGTTTGCCGGCATGAAAGTGCCGGACACAAAGCTGGTCGCGACGACCGAGCTGGACGGCTCTTTGACGTTTGGAACGTCGGCCAAGGCGGCGATCAGGCGCGCGTTGGTCGGCGCCCGCCACGAACGGCACCGCAGGCACCTGCGCAGCACCGACCTCCTCGCGGGAATCCTCGATGCCGAGCTCGGCACGGTGCCTCGCGCTCTTGCCATCTCAGGGATCGATCGGGCCGAGATGGCGTCTCGCGCCTGGGGATTCAAGGGATGAGGCCGCCATGGCGCGCAAGCGGCGATAAGGATGGGACTTACTGATTGCTGATAAAGCTTCTTCGCACCTACCTGAGGCCTTACACCTCGGCGCTGCTTGCCGTGGTCGCCCTCCAGCTGGTCTCGACGATGGCCAACCTGTATCTGCCGAGCCTGAACGCCGACATCATCGACAAAGGAGTCGCCAAGGGCGACACCGGCTACATCATTTCCACTGGCGGCTGGATGCTCGCCGTGACACTCGTGCAGATCGCCTGCTCGATCGCCGCGGTTTATTTCGGCGCCCGCGCGGCGATGTCGTTCGGCCGCGATGTCAGGTCAGCGATCTTCCACAAGGTCGGCACCTTCTCAGGACGCGAGGTCGCGCAGTTCGGCGCGCCGTCCCTCATCACCCGCAACACCAACGACGTGCAGCAGGTGCAGATGCTCGTCCTGATGACCTGCACGCTGATGGTCGCGGCTCCGATCATGTGCGTCGGCGGGATCATCATGGCCCTGCGGCAGGACATCGGCCTGTCCTGGCTCATGCTGGTCTCGATACCGGCGCTCGTGGTGGCGATTGGCCTGATCGTCGTGAGGATGGTGCCCCAGTTCCGGCTGATGCAGGCCCGCATCGACACGGTCAACCGCGTGCTGCGGGAACAGCTATCGGGAATCCGCGTCGTCCGCGCGTTCGTGCGGGAACGCGACGAGGCCGAGCGGTTCGCGGAGGCCAACGCTTCGCTGACCCTGACGGCGCTGCGAGTGGGGCGGCTGATGGTCCTGATCTTTCCAATCGTGATGCTGATCCTCAACGCCTCCAGCGTCGCCGTCCTCTGGTTTGGCGCGGCGCGTGTGAACAGCGGTGAGATGCAGATTGGGGCGCTCACCGCCTTCCTGATGTACCTGATGTTGATTCTCATGTCGGTGATGATGGCCACCTTCATGGCGATCATGATTCCGCGCGCGGCGGTCTCCTCCGATCGGATCGGCGAGGTGCTTGCCACCGACTCCTCGGTCGTGCCGCCAGGACAACCTGTCCGCGAGGTGCATGGTCGCGCCGAGCTCGACCTACGCGACGTCGAGTTTCGCTATCCCGGAGCGGCAGAGCCGGTGCTGCGAAACATCTCGTTTCGAGCCGGGGCGGGTCAGACCACCGCGATCATCGGAAGCACCGGGGCGGGCAAGACAACGTTGGTATCGCTGATCGCCCGGTTGTTCGACGCCACGTCGGGCACCGTCTCAATCGATGGGGTCGGCATTCGAGACCTTGATCCCGAGATGCTGTGGAGCCGCATCGGTCTGGTGCCGCAGAAGCCATATCTCTTCACGGGCACCGTTGCGAGCAACCTGCGCTATGGCAACCCCAAGGCAACCGACGCGGACCTGTGGGAGGCGCTCGAGGTGGCCCAGGCCGCCGACTTCGTGCGGGAGATGCCGGCCGGCCTCGAGAGCCCGATCGCGCAGGGGGGCACGAATGTGTCGGGTGGACAGCGCCAGCGGCTGGCCATCGCGCGGGCGCTCGTGCGGAAACCCGAGATCTTCCTGTTCGATGATTCGTTCTCGGCCCTGGACCTGGCCACCGATGCGCGGCTACGGTCTGCGCTCCGGCCACACACCGCACAGGCGACGGTGGTGATCGTGAGCCAGCGCGTGTCCACCATCACGGACGCGGACCAGATCATCGTGCTCGACGGCGGCGAGGTCGTCGGCCTCGGCCGCCACGAGCGGCTGCTCGAGACCTGTCCCACATACCAGGAGATCGTCCAGTCCCAGCTGGCTGCGGAGCCCGCGGCATGAGCCAGCGGTCGAACGGTAGCGCTCAACAGCTTCAGGCGCCTGCCCGCCCGCGCCCGCCGATGCGTGGCGGCTTCGGCCCCTTTGGCGGCGGCGCACCGGTCGAGAAGCCGATGAACTTCCGGCGCTCCGTGCGCCGGCTGCTCGAGCGCTTGAGCCCGGACCGGATGAGGCTCGTCGCCGTGATTCTCCTCGGGGTGACCAGCGTCGCTTTCCTGGTCATCGGCCCGAAGATCCTTGGGCGCGCGACCGACCTCATATTCGCGGGCGCCATCGGCAAGCGGCTGCCGGCCGGGCTGACGGAAGCCCAGGTGATCGCGATGGCTCGCGCGTCGGGCAACGGCAACCTTGCCGACCTGCTCGCGAGGATGCACGTGATCCCTGGCCAGGGCATCGACTTCAACGCGTTGGGCGGAGTCCTGATCCTGGCCCTGGGTCTCTACGTCGCCGCGGCTTTCTTCGGTTGGGTCCAGGGTTACCTGCTCAACAACGTCGTGCAGCGCACAGTGTTCAAGCTCCGAGCCGACGTCGAGGACAAGCTGAGCCGCTTGCCGCTGCAGTTCTTCGACCGGCAGCCGCGGGGCGAGCTCCTCAGCCGCGTCACCAACGACATCGACAACGTCGCCATGTCTCTGCAGCAGACGATCAGCCAGCTGCTGTCTTCTGTGCTGACCGTCGTCGGGGTCCTGGTCATGATGTTCGTGGTCTCACCTCCGCTCGCCGTGATCATGCTCGTGACGGTCCCGCTGTCCGTCGTCATCGCGACCCAGGTGGCTCAGCGCTCTCAGAAGCAGTTCGTCGCGCAGTGGGCCAACACCGGGTCTCTCAATGGCCATATCGAAGAGGTGTTCACGGGCCACGAGCTGGTGAAGGTCTTCGGCCGCCAGCGCGAGGTCGAGGAGGTGTTCAGACAGAGGAACGAGGCCCTTTTCCAGGCCAGCTTCAGCGCCCAGTTCATCTCCGGGCTGATCCTGCCCGCGATGACGTTCATCGGAAACCTCAGCTACGTCGCCATCGCGGTTATCGGCGGCTACCGCGTCGCCACGGGGGCGATGACCCTCGGTGACGTGACGGCGTTTATCCAGTACTCGAGGCAGTTCACCCAACCGCTGACACAGGTCGCTTCGATGGCCAACCTGCTCCAGTCCGGTGTGGCGTCAGCCGAGCGCGTGTTCGAGCTGCTCGACGCGGATGAGCAGGAGGCCGATCCCGCCAGCCCGGCGCTTCCGTCCACCCGCCACGGTCGGGTCGAGTTCGAGAACGTCTCGTTCCGCTACAACCCGGAGCAGCCGCTGATCGACGACCTGTCGCTCGTGGCCGAGCCGGGGCACACGATCGCGATCGTCGGGCCGACCGGCGCCGGCAAGACCACCCTGGTCAACCTGATCATGCGGTTCTACGAGCTGGATGCCGGGCAGATCACGCTCGACGGCGTCGACATCAAGACCATGCGCCGAGACGACCTGCGCTCGCAGATCGGGATGGTGCTGCAGGACACGTGGCTGTTCGGCGGCACGATTCGCGACAACATCGCCTACGGGAACCCGAGCGCGACCGACGAGCAGATCCACGCCGCGGCCGAGGCGACATTCGTGGATCGTTTCGTGAAGAGCCTGCCCCTCGGCTACAACACGGTCATAGATGACGAGGGAAGCAATATCAGCGCGGGCGAGAAGCAGCTGTTGACGATCGCACGAGCGTTTCTCGCCGACCCGTCGCTGTTGATCCTTGACGAGGCGACCAGCTCGGTCGATACGCGCACCGAGGTGCTCGTCCAGCGCGCGATGGCCGCGTTGCGGTCGGACCGCACGAGCTTCGTCATCGCCCACCGGCTCTCCACCATCCGCGACGCCGACCTGATCCTCGTGATGGAGTCCGGCCGCATCGTGGAGCGGGGAACGCACGAAGAGCTGCTCGCCGCGCGAGGCGCCTACCACCGGCTTTACGCGGCGCAGTTCCGTGGAGCCGCCGAGAACGCCGCCGTGCCGGCGGGGGTGGCCTAGTCAAAGGCAGGCGCGAGTCAGCGACTGCCGCCGCTTACCAGCGGTACCACCGGCCGCCGCCCGTTCCTCGGAACACGAAGCCGAGAACCCAGAGGATCAGGCCGATGAGCAGCAGGATCCAGAGGATGTGCAGCGAAGCGGAGACGAGCCCGCCGCCTCCGAGCAGCAAGAGCAGGAGTATCAGAACGATGATCGCGGCTACCACTTTCCCTCAACCTCCTTTCGGCGGAAGCCGCGAGGCCTCAGCCGGTTCTATCTCTAGAACCGGCCGAAGCTCGACAGTACCTACCCAGGACTTGAGGTCGACTGCAGAATCGCTACCGAGCGTGCCGAGGTCGTGATCCGTCGCTCCACCGCTTTGGCTCCTACCTCAGGGTCCCGCCTGCGGGTGTCCAGGGTCAGCTTCCAGGCCGCCCCGTACTCGGCCGGGATGGTCCAGCGCACACCCCCGGTGTGGGCGTTGAACAGCAGGATGAACGAGTCGTCGGTGATCGGGCGGCCGTGCTCGTCCTGCCCCTGGATCGCTTTGCCGTTCAAGAACATTCCGAGCGACCGCGCGTAGCCGACGTCCCAGTCGTCGTCAGTCATCGATTGGCCGTCCGGTTTGAACCAACCGATGTCCAGGGTGCCTCGAATCGGACGCCCCTGGAAGAACCTCCGCCGGCGGAACACAGGGTGGTCGCGGCGAAAGGCGATGAGCCACCGCGTGAAGCCGAGCAGCGATTGGTCGGTCGCGGTCCAGTCCACCCAGGACAGATCGTTGTCCTGGCAGTACGCGTTGTTGTTGCCTCTCTGAGTCCGGCTCAACTCATCACCGGCGAGGAGCATGGGCACGCCTTGGGCGGTGAACAGCGTGGTGAGGAAGTTCCGCTGCTGGCGCGCCCGGCATTTCAGGACCTCCACGTCTTCTGTCTCACCTTCGAAGCCACAGTTCCACGACCTGTTGTGCGACTCGCCATCCCTGTTTTGCTCTCCATTCGCCTCGTTGTGCTTCTCGTGGTACGTGACGAGGTCGCGCAGCGTGAAGCCGTCGTGCGCGGTGACGAAGTTCACGCTCGCGAAGGGCCGCCGCGTGTCGTTCTGGTACAGGTCGGAGCTGCCTGTGAGCCGTGACGCGAGGTCCCCGACCTTGGACGGCTCGCCGCGCCAGAAGTCCCGCACGCTGTCCCTGTAGCGCCCGTTCCATTCGGACCAGAGGGGAGGGAAGTTGCCGACCTGGTAGCCACCCTCGCCGATGTCCCAGGGCTCGGCGATCAGCTTGACCCGGCTGATGACAGGGTCCTGCTGGATGATGTCGAAGAAGGTCGAGAGCCGGTCGACCTCGAGGAACTCGCGCGCCAGGGTGGCGGCGAGGTCGAAGCGGAACCCGTCGACGTGCATCTCGGTGATCCAGTAACGCAGCGAATCCATGATCAGCTGCAGCGTGTGCGGGTGGCTGACGTTGAGGCTGTTGCCGGTTCCCGTGGTGTCGTAGTAGAACTCGGGCTCCTCAGCCACCAGCCGGTAGTAGGCCCTGTTGTCGAGGCCTCTGAAGCACAGCGTGGGACCGAGGTGGTTGCCCTCGGCGGTGTGGTTGTAGACGACGTCGAGGATGACTTCGATGCCGGCCTGGTGCAGGGTCCTCACCATGGCTTTGAACTCGTTGACCTGCTCGCCGCGCTGCCCCGTGCTCGCGTACTCGTTGTGCGGCGCGAAGAACCCGATCGTGTTGTAGCCCCAGTAGTTGCGCAGGCCGCGCTCCACGAGGCGTTGGTCGTGGATGAACTGGTGGATCGGCATCAGCTCAACGGCGGTCACGCCCAACGACGTGAGGTGGTCGACCACCGACGGGTGGGCGAATCCCTGGTAAGTGCCGCGAAGGTCCTCCGGCACCTCGGGGTGGCAGCGGGTGAAGCCCTTGAGGTGCGCCTCGTAGATCACCGTCTCGTGCAGCGGCCGGTCGGGCGGCCGGTCGCCGGCCCAGTCGAAATGCGGGTGGTGGACCACCGACTTCAGGACGTGCGGCGCGCTGTCTTCGATATTGACCGCGGACGGGTTCTCGAGGTCGTACCCATAACAGGAAGAGTTCCAGTCGATCCTGCCCTCGATCGCGCGCGCGTAAGGGTCCAGCAGCAGCTTGCGAGGGTTGCAGCGAATCCCCTCGTCGGGCTCGTAGGGCCCGTGGACCCGATAGCCGTAGCGCTGTCCAGGTCCCACGTTCGGCAGGTACGCATGCCAGGAGAATGCATCGACCTCTTCGAGGCGGACCCGTCGCTCCTCTCCCACGTCGTCGAACAGGCAGAGGTCGACCGCCTCGGCGACCTCGGAGAACAGCGCGAAATTCGTGCCGGCGCCGTCGTACGACGGGCCCAACGGATACCCGTGCCCTGGCCAGACGTCGATTGGGTGGCTGTTCATTCGCCCTGGCCGATGGCGTCCGAGACGATGGCCGCCATGGCGGCGATGAATTCCGGCCGGGTGTTGAACGACGCGGTGCGGCGAAGCTTGAGGTCGCGCGCGCGCGCGAACGCCTGGGCCTCGACGTCCAGGTCGTAGAGGATCTCGAGGTGGTCGGCTACGAACCCGATCGGGCACACGAGCACGTCGGTTGCGCCGGACAGCTCGATCGCCGTGAGCAGGTCCGGACCGAGCCACGGCTCGCCGGTCGTGCTCGCGGACTGGAAGGCAAACTCCCAGGGCGGCAATTTCATGCCTTCCTCGACCAGCCGGCAGCTCTCGAGGAGGCGGTCGTGGTAGCCGTCGCCTTCGGCGACGATGCGCGCGGGAAGGCTGTGGGCCGTGAAGAAGAGGCGATCGGGCCAGGATTCGTCGAGGCTCGCCGAAAGGAGCTCTCGCACAGCCTTGATGAAGGCGGGGTGGTCGTGAAAACCGCGCAGGAATGTTAGCTCGCCCGGCCACGCTTGCTCCAGCGAGCGCTGATACGAACCGAGGCTCATGTCCGCGAAGTGGGGAGCCAGGGGGAGGCCGATCAACCTGTTCACGCCGGCGCTCGCCGCCTCGGCTGCGCCCTCCGCGATGAAAGGCTGGGCGTGCTTCATGCCCACGAACGCCGGCAGCCCGAGCCGGTCGCCGATCGCCGCCGCCTGCTGTCGCGTGATCGCCGTGAGAGGCGAGCCGCCAATCGCGCGGTAGCGAGACTTCAGCTCGTCGAGGGCCTCCGCCGATGGCTTGCGTCCGCCGCGGATGTGCGTGTAGTAGGCCTCGATTCCCTCCTCACTCGGCGGGCTGCCATAAGCCATGCACAGAACGCCCACCGGCTCACGCGACACGCGCGACCTGCCACTCGTGGACCGTCTCGACGAGGAGCTGCAGGTTCTCGAGCGGGGTCGAGGGCAGCACGCCATGTCCGAGGTTGAAGATGTGGCCGGGCCTGCCGCCCGCGCGGCGAAGGATGTCGCGCGCGCGTTCGCGTACCAGCTCCGGCGGGCCGAGCAGGACGGCCGGGTCCAGGTTGCCCTGGATGCCCCGGTCGTAACCGACTCTCTTCCAGCCGGCGTCGAGCGGAACGCGCCAGTCGAGCGACACGATGTCCGGCCCAGTCGACGCAATCGGCTCGAGCAGCGCTGCGGTGTCCGTGCCGAAATGGATGCGCGGCACTCGCGAGGACCGCAAGGCATCGAAGATGGAGCGGGTGTGAGGGAGCACGCGCGCCTCGTAGTCGTCGACCGCCAGCGCTCCCACCCATGAGTCGAAGAGCTGTACGGCGCTCGCACCTGCTGCCACCTGCGCCTGCAGATAGGCCGCCATGGTTGCCGCCAGCTTCGCGAGGAGCCTGCCGAATGCTTCAGGCTCGGTGTACATGAAAGCCTTCACGCGGGCGAAGTCCCGGCTCGGCCGCCCCTCGATGAGGTAGCTCGCCAGGGTGAAGGGTGCGCCGGAAAACGCGATCACGGGAACCGGAGACTGCGCCACGACCTGGCGGACCGCGGTGATCACCTGCGGCGCAGCTTCTTCACCGGCCGGCACCACGAGCCTGTCGACGTCGGCGGGCGATGCGATTGGCCGCGCGATCACGGGCCCAACGTTCTCCACCAGCTCGAACTCGACGCCCATCCCCCGCAGGGGAAGCATGATGTCCGCGAACATCACGGCTGCATCGACGCCGAGGCGGCGCACCGGCTGAAGGGTCACCTCCGCGCACAGCTCCGGCTGCGCGACGATGTCGACAAGGGTCCAGCGTTCGCGCAGCTTTCGGTACTCGGGCAGCGATCGGCCGGCCTGGCGCATGAGCCACACCGGTGTGACGTCGACGGCCTGATGCCTTGCGGCGTCGAGAAAGCGCATCAGCTCGCGTCGTTGGTCGCGCCTAGCATCGCGGTGATCGCTTCGATCGGGCGATGGACCGCGGTGAGAATCGGCGTGTCGCGCACCGTCGACCTGCGGCTCTCCGTTCCTCGCAGCGCGCGCACGAGCTCGCCGAACTTCGGTAGGTCGTCGGTCTCGTACGCGACCAGGAAATCCATATCGTCCACTCCAAAGCTGTTGGCAAGCAGCTGGCGAACTTCGGGGTATTCGTGTCCGACGCGCATGTGCTCGTTCATGATCCCTTGTCGCGCTTCCTTGCCGAGCAGGTACCAGTCGGTGCTCTTGGTGAACGGGTAGACGATGAGGTAGCGCGACCGCTCTCCGCTGAACAGCGACTGCTCCTGCGGGGTGGGCTTCTTGACGTACTGCGAGCCCTGGATCACCCCGAGAAAGCTTTCTTTCACGCTGAACCACGTCCCCATGCCCGAGCGCAGCACCATGGCCGCGCGCTCCTCGAGGGACTCGAGGGTCGGCCCGAGGCTCCACAAAAGGAGGTCCGCTTCTGGCTGCAGCCCGACCATCGAGTAGGTATGGGTCACGACATCGGATTCCTTGTTGACCGCGGCGGCCAGCACCTCGGCCGTCTCGCATCGCTGCGTTGGAGGCAGGCGCCGCCATGCCGCATCCAGGCCGAGGGCCAGGGCGTGAACGAATCTCGCTTCACTCATCGTGGTTCCCTCAGCCAGGCGGCCGCGTCGGCCGCGAAGTAGGTGACGATGACGTTGGCGCCCGCGCGGACGATCGAGGTCAACGTCTCGAGGACCGCCCCGCGCCGGTCGATCCAGCCGCGCTCTGTCGCCGCTTCGATCATCGCGGCTTCGCCACTCACCTGGTAGGCGGCGAGAGGAAGGTCGAATCGCGTGCGGGCCATCGCAAGGAGGTCGAGGGAGGTGATCGCGGGTTTGACCATCAAGATGTCGGCGCCCTCGCTCGCGTCCAGGTCTAGCTCCCGCATCGCCTCGCGGCCGTTGGCGGGGTCCAACTGGTACGACTTGCGATCGCCGAATCCAGGCGTGGAGCCGGCCGCTTCGCGGAACGGTCCATAAAAAACCGACGCGTGCTTCGAGGCGTAGGCGATGATCGCGGTGCCCTGGAACCCACCGGCGTCGAGGCCCGCACGCAGGGCCGCGACCTGGCCGTCCATCATCGCGCTCGGAGCCACCACGTCCGCTCCGGCTTCGGCATAGGCGGTGGCCGCATCCGCGAGCAGCGGCAGCGTCGCATCGTTGTCGATGCGGTCGCCATCGAGGACTCCGCAGTGACCGTGCGCGGTGTATTCGCACAGGCAGACGTCGGCCGCGAGCACCAGCGGCAGCTTCGCCGCCTTGAGCTTGCGCAGTGTCTCAGGCACCGGACCCGTTTCGTCAGCCGCGCCTTCGCCACGCGCGTCTTTCGACTCTGGAATGCCGAAAAGCAGCACACCGCCCACGCCGAGCGCGGCCAGCCGCTCCGCCTCAACCGCGGCGAGGTCGGGACTCAACCGGGCGTGGCCCTTGAGCGACGAGATCTCTTCGCGACGCCCATGGCCCGAGACCACAAAGATCGGCGCGACGAGCTGGGCCGGGTGCAGCCGGGTCTCGCGGACCAGATCCCGGAGGTGGGGGTTGGCCCGCAAGCGCCGCGGCCGATCTCCCTCGGGAATTGGCACAGTCCTGGTTCGAAGCAGCTCACGCACGTTTGCCGTCCTCCATCGGTAATGCCCTCGCGACGGCGTCGGCCAGGCCCGACACGCTCTGAGCATCCGCCTGAGCGATGACTGAGAAGCCGCGCCCTCGCGCGCTGCTGGTCGTGCGCGGCCCGATCGTGATCGCGGGCACGTGCGTGGTACCGCCCAACCCGAGGAATCCGCGCACTGCGGATCCCGATGCGAAGATGACAGCGCCGAGCTCCGCGTCGGCCAGCGCTGAGCGAAGCTTCTCTGCAGACGCGGCCGGCCCCTCGACCGTCTGGTAGGCGGTGACCTCTTCGACGTTCGCGCCCCGCCGGCGAAGACGGTCGGGCAGGTCTTCACCGGCCGCTGAAGCCCGAACCAGAGCGACCCGCTTGCCATCGACATCGGGCAGCGTGTCCCCAAGGTCAGCGCCGTCGGCGCGTCCGGGGACGTGCGACGGCTCTACGCCACGCGCTCGCAGAGCTCGCGCGGTCTCAGGACCCACCACGGCGAATTTCGGCCCCGCCGGCACGTCGGTCAGCGCCTTGACGCCGCGCGCGCTCGTGAGCACGATCCAGTCGAAGCCCGTAAGCGAAGCGGCGCTGAATTCCACGGGTTCCGTCTGCACCATTGGCACAGCGTGTACGCGGTAGCCGCGCTTGCGCAGCGCGTGTACGAGAGGATCGGATTCCCCATCTGGCCGGGTCACGAGGACCGCGATCACCGCAGCGCCACTCCTTCCAGCAGTCGCTTGCCGAGCCTGGCGGCGAAATCCGTGGCGTCACGGCGATTGCCCCTCAACCGCTCGACGAGCCTGTCCGAACCGTCGGAGTTCACCCCTCCCGCGAGGAGCGCGAACTCGTCTCCGCTGATCGATGCAAGGGCTCCCACCGGCGCCCTGCAGGTACCGCCTGTCGCCCTGAGCACCTCGCGCTCGGCTTCGACAGCCAGTCGAACGTCGCCGTCGTCGATCGCCGAGACCAGCTCCATCAGCCGTGTGTCGCCCCGCCGCACCTGCACGGCGAGCGCTCCCTGGCCGGGCGCGGGCGCGAGCACATCGGGCTCGAACGTCACATCGATACGTGCCCGCATCCCCAGCCGGTCGATCCCGGCCGCCGCCAGCACGATTGCGTCGGCGGCGCCGTCGTCAAGTCTCCGGAGGCGCGTCTCCACGTTGCCGTGGAGGGGGATCACCTTGAGGTCCGCTCGCGCGGCGAGGAGAAAGCCCGCCCGCCGCGGGCTGTCGGTGCCGACGATCGCACCCCGAGGAAGCGACTCGAGTGAATCTGCGCCGCGCCTGGTGATCAACGCATCGCGCGGGTCTGCGCGCTCGGGATAGGCCGCGATCAACAGGCCGGGGTCCTCCTCGAGTGGAACGTCCTTCGCACTGTGGACCGCGAGGTCGATCTCCTCGGAAAGCAGGGCGCGCGCGATCGCCGCCACAAAGACGCCCTCACCGGGCGACATGTCGATGGGCCGCACATCGCCTTCGGTCACGATCGCAACCAGCTCCACCTCGTGGCCCGCCGATCGCAGGCGCTCCGCCACGAGCCCGCTCTGGACAAGCGCAAGCTTCGAGCCCCTGGTCCCAAGCCGGATGGTCACGTCTCTGCTCCCGTGTAACCGCTGGTCAGCGCCACCAGGAGGCGGTCGACCGAACCCTCTCCTTCGACAAGAAGGGCCGTAGCCTCGCGCACGTCGAGTCTTCGGCGGCGAGCGATCGCCGCCAGCTCGGCGGTGAACGCACCGCGAAACCTGACGAATGCCTCGAGGGTGGCGGAAAGCGAGGCCCCGAGAGTCGCTGCTCGCCGTCCGTATTGCGTCGCCTGGTCCTCCGCCTCGGCCAGCTTCAGCGACGAGCGGCGTGGCTCCTCGTTCAGGTGGTCGAGCAGCAGCAGCAAGAGCCGGCGACCGCGGTCTCTCAAGTCCGCTCGCTCCGCATCGCTCAGGGCGGCGATTCCAGGGTCGTTCGCGGGGTGGCCGTGCCTCGGGGTTCGCAGGTACGCGCGCGTGACGCGCGATGCGCTCGCGGTGAGGCCGGTGAGCATGGGGCGGCGGCTGCGCTGCCGCGGCACCAGCGCCTCGATCGCGCTGCGAGGAAATCGCCGGTGGCCACCCGGGGTGACAAAGGCGGCAACGTCTCCGTGGTCCGCCCAGCGCCGCAAGGTCGCCGGAGTGATGCCGAGCAGCCGGCTGGCCTCGCCAAGGCTCAGCCAGGGCGAGTGGGCGTGCGCAGCAAGCGGTCCCACCTCGCCACAAATTATGGCGAAATCTAGCGAAACCTATCTAATGGCATATGCGCTTGAGGACTCTCCCGTTCGTCCATCATGGGATCGATGCCGCAGTTGATCTCTCAAGACGGCCGCTGGTGGTGGGACGGCATGCGCTGGCGATCGCGCGCGGTCGAAGGCCGACTCGACCTCTTCTGGTTCACCTGCACGCCGGATTGGTTGCCGCGGGTGATCGTGACCGGGCTGATCGGCTTGATTCCGATCATCGGGTCGATCAACTTGCTCGGCTGGACGCTGACCGCCACCGACATGGTCCGCGGCGGGTGGAAAGAGCTTCCGCCGGCCGGCTTCCAGCACCTCGAGCGGGGCGTCCCCCCGTTCATCGCCGGCCTGGTCTACGGCCTCGTGCTCTCAGTCGTCTTCGTGCTGATGGCCGTCCTGGCCGTTGCGTTCGCCGCGTCAGGTCGAACCGGGTTCGTCGTGATCGCGATCCTCATCGGGCTCGTGGCCCTTCTGGTCCTGGTCGGGTGGTGGCTGGCCGCGCTCTACCTGTTGGGCGCGCTGCTCATCGGGTCGGACCGGCTCGGCATCGGCTGGGCTCTCGACCCAAGAAAGTTGTTTGCCCTGGGCAGGGCGAACCACCACGCCTCGCTCCACGTGGCTCTGATCTACGGCGCCGCGACCATCGTCTATGCCTTCACCGCTCTCGTGATCGGGTTGATCATTCCGTTTGGCGGCTTGTTCCTGTCAGCCGCTCTCCCGGGTGTGTACGCCGTTATCGTTCCTACCCTCGCATCGCTGCGCATTGAGTCCCCCGGAGGGTCGCCGCAAACCTGAACTCCCCCCGTAAAAGTGCAGACATTGGTGCGCCATTCGAGGCAAGATCTGGGCAGGGGTAGCGGGCCAGGAGGGACGGGCTCGGGTGGCGGTAAGCGGCTTGCGAGCCGCCACCGATTTATTCTCGGCTCAGCTACCGGCTATGTGCGACGCGATGCATGGCCGTTGAGAGACTCGACGCGCTCCTGCCAGTGCGCCCGCCGGTACTTGAACATCTGCAGGTGCTCGTTGATCATCGGCAGGTTGGTGAGCTCGGCTTCACGCCTGGCTGCTCGCGATAGCTTGGGCAGCATCTCCTCCAGCTGGCCGAGAAGCTGCTCTTCCATTCGCACCAGCTCGTCATAGGCGCTGTGCCAGAACTTCGCCACCTCGACCGATAGCGTGGTCAGGTCCTCGCTCTCCATGTGTTTGAGCGCAGAGGGCTTGCGGCGTCCGCCTCCGCGGCGTGTCTGGGGCATGACCCATCCATCTTTGGCTTCAAGGCGCACCAAAATCTGCATCAATCGAGGGGTCGGCTTAAATAGCTCGCGTGGCACAGATCGAGCGCCTGCTGGAGGGCGAGGACCCGTCGACCATCTACAGGCAGGACGCTCGTCACTGGATCGCCGTCTATAGGCAGATGATCTCCTTCAAGGACGAGCTGCTTGGACGCATTCGCGCCCAGGTCGGGACTCTTCCGCCGGCCGCGCGCAGAGACGTAATCGACAACGACGTCAGCATCCTGGAGGTGCAGCTCAGCCGGTATCAGAGAAGGATCGAGTTCTGGTACGCGCGCCAGTGGGAGCTGGAAGGGCTATCGATCGACGAGGCGACAAGAACGATCGGCTATCGCGCGAGCTCGATCCACCTGACCAGGCGGGAGTACCAGCTGTTCGCACGGCTCGCAGAGCGATCGCCCGGCTACACCAGCGCTGAACAGCTTCTGTCCGAAGCCTGGCACGATTCGGGACTCCCTCAGGAGACGGTCAGGACTTACATCGTCCGATTGCGGCGAAAGCTGGCGGAGCTCGGCGCCCCGGTGCACATCGCCAACCAGTCGAGAAAGGGCTATTCGCTGGTGTTCGACGATCGCCCGCGGGACGGCGCCTATGCGAACCTCACCGAGGGGGCTACGTTCTAGAGGTTTCGTCCCACTCGGGGTGCTTGCGGAAGAGGCCACCCCAACCAAGGTGAAACCAGTGCTCCTCGCGGTAGGCCGGTAGAGCCTGCACGTCGGTGTCGGAGAGGTCGGTCACGACGTGCTTGGCCGTGATCTTCTTGATTCGCACCGCGGCAATCTCGAGTGGCTTTCCACTCGCCTTCGGCTTGACGACGATCCCGTGGAAGATGTCTTCCTCCTCGTCGCCCAGGAGGGATTCCGCGGTTCCGATCTGCGAACCGTCAGCCGCCACGACCGGCGCACGGTACGGCATCGCGCGCCACGCCACCGCTGTCTCGTCCTCGAACACGACCACAACGATACGCACGCTCTTTACTCGCTGCACTTAGGGGCGTAAAACAAACTGTGAGATGAAGGACGACGAGGGCCTGCTGAGGTCGGTCTACACCTTCGTCCCCAATCTCCGGCGTGCCTCTGGCCGCGCTTTGAGCGTCTACCTGCCGGCGCGCGCCGAGGGCTTCGACTTGCGTCACTACGACATCGAGGTCGGTCAACTCAGGCGGCGGTACACCGAACAGCTTGACAAGGATGACCGCGAGATCATGGAGCGCGAGCTGGCTCGACTCCGCCAGCACCTCGAGGTCGTGAAGCCGGCGGGTTGTCCCGCGCTCGCGGGTTTTGGAGACGAACCGGCCGCCTTGCTCGAGCTCGTCAAGCTCCCCATGGAGACGGAGGCGAGGTTGGAGGTGGGCCCGCTGCTGCTCGCCCCGATCGAGCGCCAGCTGGAGCGGTTTCCGCCCGCGCTGATCGCTGTGGTCGACAAGGAGCACGCCAGGCTTTTTGCCGCGGTGCTGGATGACGTCTATCCGCTGGAGCAGGTGCACGGGGTCGCGGTCAAGCGCAACAAGGCGGGCGGCACCTCAGCGCCGAGCAACCAGCGCAAGGCCGACAACCGCACGAAGGCCAACCTCGAACGGGTCATCGACGTGATCGGGCATGAGGTGCAGTCCGGCGCTTTCAGGCAGATCTTCGTGGCCGGGCCGGAGGAGGCGCGCGCGGAGCTGGAGCGCCTGATGCCTCCGCCCCTGAAACGATTGCTGGCGGGACACCTGTCCGCGGAGATCGACTCGCGCCGGCTTCAACACGAGCTCCGAGAACGGCTCGTGCCCGCGAGGCCGATCTAACCTCGCGCTCGGAGCACGATCTGCGTCTAAGGCCGCGGTTGCCGCGTGGTCGGTCACGCGTCACCCATAGCACGCGCGCCTGCGGCCATCACTGATTAGATAGGTAGCTTCCATGTCCAGACCATCCGGGCCCGCCATCGAGATCGCCGGATTGCGGAAGACCTACGTGAGTCATCGCGGCACCTTCCGCAGGACGAGGGTTCAGACAGTCGGACTCGACGGGATCGATCTTGCCATCGAGCAGGGCGAGCTGTTCGGCCTGCTCGGGCCGAATGGGGCGGGCAAGACGACGACGGTCAAGATCCTCACCACCCTCTTGCTGCCCGACTCGGGCGAGGCGCGGGTCCTCGGCCTGGACGTCGTGAAGCAGACCGGTCTCCTGCGGCGGCGAATCGGATTCGTTTTCGGCGGCGAGCGCGGACTTTACTGGCGGCTTTCGGGCCTCGACAACCTGCGCTACTTCGCCGACCTCTACCGGATCCCACCCGACGTCTCGAGGCGCCGAATCGCCGAGCTCATAGAGCGACTGGGGCTCTCCGGCCGGGAGCGTGACAAGGTCGAGATCTACTCGAGGGGAATGAAGCAGCGCCTCCACCTGGCGCGGGGTTTACTCAACGACCCAGAGGTGCTGTTCCTGGACGAGCCCACCCTCGGTCTCGATCCGGTCGGTGCGCGCGAGCTTCGTGTGCTTGTCAGGGAGCTCGCGGATTCGGGCAAGACGATCTTCGTGACCACTCATTACATGTTCGAGGCGGACTCGATCTGCGATCGGATCGCTGTGATCAACAAGGGCAAGCTCGTAGCGGAGGGTACGCCCGCAGGGATCAAACGGCTGGTCGAAGACCAGGGGGTGGTCGAAGTCGAGGTCGAGGGCATCTCTGCCCACCATCTCACGGGGCTGCGCGGCCTGCCCGGAGTCACGTCCGTCTCGGTCGGGGAGCATGAGATGGCGCAGGTCGTCACGGTGCGCTGCGCCAACCCGGCCGAGCTCATCACACAGCTGAGCGTGGTGCTTTCGGGAATCAAGCTTCAGAAGGTGAGCTCGCGCGAGCCCACCCTCGAGGATGCGTACGTCCAGCTCATCGCCGAATCGTCTTGATCACTCTCGTACGCGCGGCCTCAAGCGCCTTCTGCGTGAGCATGCGCTTGCGGGCTGTCAGCGCCTTCGCAATTCTGGCGTGGCTGTTCTTCCCATTCATCTTTGCGGTTGTCGGCCTGTACGTGTTCGCTCGCCCGGGCGCCGCCAACCCTCAACTCATCTACGGGATCCTGGGCGGCGGCCTGATCGGCTATTGGGGAGTGGCATACCTGGATGGCGGGCTCACCATCCAGGACGAGCGCTGGAACGGGACCCTCGAGCAGGTCTTTGCCGTGCCTACGCCGCTCTGGGTGATCCTGCTCGGCAAGGTCTGCGGAAGCATCCTGTGGGGAATGCTTTCATTTGTCCCCACCGTCGCAGTCGCCTATTTCGGTTTTCACGCGCTGGTGCCGCACCTTGACTCCGTCAGGTTCGCGGTGTCTTTCGCGGTGCTGACCTTCTCGCTGCTCACCATCGCTCTCGCGCTGGCGCCCCTCTACGCGTTGTGGCGCTGGGCGTTGCCCATGTTCAACGGTTTCGAGTTCGGCTTCTGCATACTTGGCGGCTTCATGTTCCCTGTGACATTGCTGCCGGGATGGGCTCAGGGAGTCGCCGGAGCGCTGGCTCCCACCTGGGCGACGCGAGCACTGTATGCGTCGACCACCAGCAGCGGTCCCCACGACTTCGCCCTCTGGTGGCTCGCCGCGGCCGGTCTCAGCGTCCTCTATCTGGCCGGCGCTCTGTTTCTCTATCGCCTCGTCGACAGACGTGCGCGGATGACTGGGGAGCTGGCCCTGGCATGAATCGCATCGGCGCCGAAGCGGCGGTTTTCACGCGTTCGGTGTACCTCCAGTACATAGCCCTTTTCCAGTGGGCAACCCTTCGCGGCTACATCGGGTACAAGGTGCTCCTACCGGTCACGCAGATCCTTTTCTTCGTCGAGCTTGGCGTCTACGGCACCGGTCGCCAGAACGCCCTCTACTTCGCGCTCGGAAATGCGCTTCAGGTCACGGCCCAGGCTGGGCTTTACGGCACCATTGCGACAGTCGCGAACGAGCGCCACTTCGGAACGCTACCGATACTGCTGGCGTCGCCCGCCAACCGGCTCGTGACATTTCTCAGCCGCGCCATCGTGAACGTGCTCGATGGAATCGTCACGGTGCTGTTCGGGCTCGGCGTCACCGTGGTGGTGTTCGGACTCGACCTGCACCATGCGAATCTCTGGCTGCTCGGCATTTGCGTGCTGTTGATCTCGTTGACGACGGCCGGGCTAGGTTTGCTGTTCGGGAGCCTGGGGCTGATCATGCGCGACGCGATCACAATCGCCAACGTTGTCTACTACCTCCTCCTGGTCCTGTGCGGCATCAATTTCCCGATCAACCGCCTCCCCGGTGCGGTGCAGGTCATCTCATATGGCTTGCCGCTGACGCGGGGTGTCGATGCAGCTCGTCAGGCCGCGGCCGGGGCATCGATCGACCACGTCGCCGGCTTGCTCGTGGGCGAGTTGGTCGTCGGAGCTCTGTACGCGCTGTGCGGTTACACGCTGTTCAGATGGCTGGAGTCGCACGCCCGGCGGGGCGGCCTTCAGGACGCCTACTAAGCGCTCGGCCGGAGCCTTTCCTGGACACCGCGGCCGTCCAGCCTGTCGGCCAGCCCGCGGAGGCGCTCGGCGACCCACGCGTTGAGACCGGGGACTTGATCGACCGAGGGGAGGAGACGCGCACGCAGCTCAGCCTCCCGGAGGATCGCCTCGTGCCGCTCCAGCAGCCAGCGCTCCGAGCTGTACGGGTCCATGCCAGCGAGTATAGGTCAAGAGTGTTATAAATAGTCAATCACCTAGGGCGTAATCGTGTTAACATAGCCATCAACCTATGCCAATTCAATCAGAGCGAGTACCGACGGTTAGCATCCAGGTCGTGCCCTCGGCCGCCCTCGAGCTGATGTGGGTGCTGCACGGCGCTGGTGCCGACCACGTGCTCGAGGGCCGGTTCGCCTCCACGGAGCCGGTGCGGCTCGCCTTTGCGCCAACGCTCCGGTCGTTCTGGGGTGACGGGGTCAGAGGCTTTGGCGAAATGGTCGTCCTCGCCGAACGCAGCGACAGCCTGCACGACGCGGATATCCACGGTTTCTTCGCCGGTGCTGAGCGTGCGGCCGCGTCGAGCGCTCCCACCCCGTCGCTGCTGTCTGAGTCACATGCCGAGCGGACGGCGATCGAAAATCGGCTCGCCGCTCTGCGAGCGGACCCAAAAGTTCGCGCGCGCTACATCAGCTTGCTCAAAGAAGTCTGGGGTGCGGTCCGGATCGAATGGGAAGAGACCGGTCGCGCGGCCGTCATCGCGGCAACACGAGATTGGCAGAGGCAGCTGGCCGAGGGCTCGAATGGGAAGAGACCGGTCGCGCGGCCGTCATCGCGGCAACACGAGATTGGCAGAGGCAGCTGGCCGAGGGCATTTCCTTTCGTGACCTGCTTCAGCGCACCCGCCTCTGGCCAGGGCGCTCGGACCTCGAGGGCCTCGCCGAGGCGGCCGCCGCCGAGGGCCGCATGGTGCTCACGCCTGGCTGGTTTTTCGGTGATATCCATGTGGTCGAGCTGGACGGTTGGATGTACCTGGGCCGCGGCATCCAGCCCCACAGCCATGACGCCGATCTTCGCCATACGGCCGACCACGTATCGAAGACCATGAAAGCCTTCGCCGACCCCACCCGGCTGGCGATCCTGATGTGGCTGGCACAGAAGCCGGCTTCGGTGACCGAGGTCTCACGTCAGTTCAAACTCTCGCAGCCGACGGTCAGCGCGCACGTCCAGCTCTTGCGTGAAGCGGGCGTCATCGAAGACAAGCCCGCTGGACGGAGCTCGCTGCTCAGTGTCCGCGAGGAGAGCGTGCGAGAGGTCCTGGGCGGAGCGGAGGAGGCCCTCCTCAAGGGTTGTCGTCTGTAACCCCGGCGGAAGACGTGGTCATCGATTGGCGACGAGCAGCTCCAGCGAGTCCACGAGCCTCGGGCCGGGTCGGTTGAAATAGGCCGAGCCGTCCAGCACGACCACGCGCTCCGCGCCGACTGAGTCGATCCTCTCGCGTACAAGTCCGGCCTCCGCCTGCGCCCGCTCGAGGTTGAAGCCGCACGGTGCGAGGATCAGCAAAGCGGGCCGCGCGGCCACCACGTCACTCCAGTCCAGAGCCACCGATGGGATTCCCGAGCGGGCCAGGGGATCCTCGATGCACGCGAGGGCAAGCAGGTCCGGGGTCCAGTGCCCGGCGCGATAGGGAGGGTCGAGCCATTCGAGGAAGACGCCGCGGACAGGCGCCAGCGAGCGCGCCTTTCCGGTCGCAACTTCGATCCGCCGCCGCAAGCCGGTCATCAGCGCGGCGGGGTCGGCGCCGCACGCGAAAGCCAGCTCCTCGATGTCGTTGAGCACGTCATCGAAGGAATGCGGGTGCTGGCGGATCATGCGGATTCCCGCCAGCTCCTGGGCGACCTGGTCGGCCGGGATCGCGCACACGTCACATATGTCCTGGGCTACCACGAGGTCGGGTTCAAGCGCCAGGATCGCATCGGTGTCCACGGAGTAGAGGGACCGGCCCTCCATCGCAGCAAGCGACACGGCAGCGTCGATCGACCCGCTCTCCTTGTCCGCGAGCTGAAGAGTCGACCGCGTGACGATCGGAAGGGACGCCGCCTCCGGCGGATAGTCGCACTCGTGCGTGACCGCGACGACCTGGTCACCCAGTCCAAGCGCGAACAGGGCCTCGGTCGCGCTGGGCAAAAGCGAAACGATTCTCATCCCTCGGCAGCCTCCTCGCGCAAGCGAGCGAGGACCTGCTGGAACGCTTCGTAGGGCTGTGCGCCGAGCACCAGGTAGCGCCGGCCGAAGATGTGCGCCGGGATGGCGTTGATGCCGAGCGACTCGGCCTCGGCGCGGTTCTCGTCGATCAGCGCCGCGTACCGATCCTCGTCGATCGCAGCCCTGAGCTCGCCCGCATCCAGGCCAACCTCGGAGCCGACCCGCACGAGATCGTCCACGTTCTCGAGCCGCGCGGTGCCCTCCCAATGCTCCCTCAACAACGAGCGGTGCATCGCGTCGAACTTTCCGTGCTCGCGAGCGAACTCCGCCGCGCCGAGGGCGCGTCGCGAGTTGATGATGACGTCGCGCTGGTTCATCGTGAGGCCCACCTCGGCGGCAACCATTTCGAGGTGGGTGCGCATTTGCTCGAAGCGCGCGCCGCGGAAGTAGGTCTCGCGAGGAATGCCCTCGACCGGGGCTTCCGGGTGCAGCTCGTACGGCAGCCACGTCACCTGCACGAGATTCTCACGCTCCAGCTGCTCGACTCGGACCGAGTCGATGTAGCACCAGGGTCAAACGTAGTCGGAGAAAACGATCAGCTCCACGGGGGAGTTCAACCGGTCCCATCCTTAACGCCGCTCTGCGCGCAACTCACAGCCACCTCGCAACTATCCCTTAACCGAGGAGTGGCAAACTGGAGGTCGGTCGAGGGGCGATACAGCTCGATGCCGCCAGCTCGGGGTTCAAGGAGGCAATGACCATGGCAGAGACGAAGACGTTTGTCGCCAACGCACCGGTGTGGGTCGACCTTTCGAGCACAGACGCCGATAAAGCCAGGGATTACTACTCAAAGCTCTTCGGCTGGAAGGTCGAGGTGGCGCCTGATCCGGACGCGGGCGGGTACGCCCTCGCAAAGTTGAACGGCAAGGATGTCGCCGGGATCGGACCGGCCCAGACTCCCGATGGGCCGTCCGCGTGGATGGTCTACATCGGAACGCACGACGCCGACAAGGTCGCCAAGGCGGTCGAAGCCGCCGGAGGCAAAGTGGTCGCGCCGCCCTTCGACGTGTTGAAGTCCGGACGGATGGCGCTGTTCCAGGATCCGGCCGGAGCATTCATCTCGGTGTGGCAGCCCACGGAGATGATCGGCGCCCAGGTCATGGGCGAGCCGAACTCGTACGCGTGGGCGGAGCTCAACGCGCGTGGCATCGACAAGGCCAAGCCGTTCTACCAGACGGTCTTCGGCTGGGCTGGGCACGACGTCGGAATGGGTGAAGACCAGCCGCCCTACACCGAGTTCCACCTGGCCGGCGAAAGGATCGCGGGCGGGATGGAGATGAACCCGATGGTTCCCGAGCAGGTGCCGTCCTACTGGATGGTCTACTTCGCGGTCGACGACGTCGACAAAGCGTTCAAGAAGGCAGTTGACACTGGCGGTCAGGAGATGCTGGCGCCGCAGGACTTCCCGGGAGGGCGATTCGCGATCCTCTCGGATCCGCAGGGCGCCTCATTCGGTCTGCTGAAGATGAGGCCGGAATAAGAGCAGCAAGTTCCCGGACCGGCGGGCAAGCGCCCGCCGGTCCATCACCGCCTCCGCTCTAACTTTGCGAACGGGCCGCGGCCGCGGCAACCTGCGCCGCCACGCGGGCGTTGTTGACCACGAGCACGACGTTCAACTCGAGTGATTTCCCCCCGGACAGCTCCGCCATTCGCGCTAGCAGTCTCGGCGTGACCTCTGACCCGGCAACGCCCGCGAGCTCGCGCGCCGCTCGCTGCGCCATCTCTTCCGCGCCCTCGAGCTCCGCGGGCGGCGGCACCGCCACGACGATCCCGCGGGTGCCTGTATCCCACGCCGCGCGCAGCATGCGTGCCGTGTCCTCCGGTCCATCGACGCGCGCGCTCACGCTGCAGCCGCTGTGCGCGGTATAGAAGGCGGGGAACTCGTCGGTGCCGTAGCCGAGCACCGGGACGGACAGGCTTTCCAGCCGCTCGATCGTGAGCGGAAGATCGAGGATGATCTTGGCGCCGGCGCAGAACACCGCGACCGCCGTGCGGCCGAGCTCCACCAGGTCCGCCGATTGGTCTTCCGGACGTCCACGGTGCACGCCCCCGATTCCTCCTGTCGCGAAAAAGCGAATGCCCGCCATGGCTGCCGCTCGCATCGTGGCGGCCACCGTCGTCGCCCCGACCTTCCCGCCGACAATGGCGGGTCCCAGGTCGCGAGAGCTCACCTTGACCGCGCCCGCGGCGACCCGCTCCAGGTCACTCGCCGCCAGTCCGACGCGCACCTTGCCGTCGATCACCGCGACGCTTGCCGGAACGGCCCCTTCCTTTCTTATGGCCGCCTCGCTTTCGAACGCGGCGCGCAGGTTGTGGGGCGCCGGCAGTCCCTGGCCAACGATCGAAGTCTCGAGCGCGACCACCGGGCGACCCGCGGCGACGGCGTCCGCGACCTCTCGCGACACCTGGAGTGGGACGCTCAGCTCGGTCTCGCCCCGGTTCGCGTGACCGCTTCCGATCCCACGATCACCGCGCGCTCCGCCGCTTCCACCGGCGTCGCCCCGTGCAGCCATGCCACGCAGAAGGCCGCCGCGAACGCGTCGCCGGCGCCGGTGCCGTCGACATGCTGCACGGCGGGAGCAGTTATGAGGCGCCCGAACACGCTGCACCCGGCAGAGCCGAGCTTGATCACGGGCACCTGCGCCAGGTGTTCCGCGGGGACCCCGATCGTCGCCACCTCTGCCGCCGTGCCGAAGAGAAGCTCGGGCTTGAGGCGCGCAAGGTCGTACGCCATCCTCGTCGGGCCGTACTGTAGAAGGCCGGCCACCGACGAGAGGTCGATCGAAAGCATCCCACCGCGGTCGCGTATGAGCCCGATCGCGGCGCGAGTCGCTTTGCCGAGCGGGTTCAAGAACAGGGAATACGCGGGGACGTGAATCAGCTGCACGTCCTCGAACCAGGCCTCGACGAGGTCGTCTGGACGCAGCCCCACGCTGGCCCCCCGATCGGTGGCCATCGCCCGATCACCGTCGACTCCGACGAGGACCGCGATGGCGCCCGTAGGCTCGTCAGCCCAGACCGGGCACACCTCGACGCCTTTGGCTTCGAGATCGGAAACCAGGCGACGGCCGCGGTCGTCATCGCCGACCCGTGTGACCAGGCGCACGGGCTGCGCGAGCGCGGCTGCCCAGGCGCAGAAGTTGGCCGCCTGGCCTCCGCCTCCGACTCCGATCCGGGCGCTCCGGTCGTCGTCAGCCCGCAGAGGCCCGTCGGGGATGATCGTGATGTCGAGCAGCAGGTCTCCGATCGAGAGGATCACGCGTGGAAGGAGAATAGCGGCCGTCGGGACTCCGGTCCGAGCTCTCCGGGGTTTGGCGGCTCGCGACGATGCGCTGGATCGAAGCCGGGTCCGCGCGCCCGCGGCTCGTCTGAAACTCGCCCTTATAGAGGGTGAGGCTTGAAGATGAGGGCGTACCCCTTGCGCGACTTGTTCACCACGCTGGCACCGGCATCCAGCTCCGCCAACTTCTTTCGCACCCTGCTGATATACGTGCGCAGCGATTCCTCGGGCAGCCGGTCGTCATGCCAGGCTTCCACCAAGAGCTGCTGTGGCGAGAAATATTTTTCTGGCCGGCTCATGAGCATCGCGAGAATCTGAAACTCGCGCTTGGTCAGCGTCACCGCGTTGTCGCGATAGGTGACCGTCCTGCTCTTGGAGTCGATTGCGATCTCTTCAAGCTCGAGCTGGCGCTCGACCCAATAGGTCAAGCGTCTCCGATATCGCCTCAGCTGCGAGTCGATCAGCTTGATGTCATCGGTCAGGTCTGTTTGGGCTGCGGCTGAAACGTGCTCGAGGTCGCTGGTGACACGCTCCAGCAGGTCTTCCTTGAAGGCGATCATCTCCCGGTAGACGCTGATCCAGTGCCTTGTGTCCTGTGGGCGCAGAGACTCCGGATCTTCGCCTTCGAGCAGGCGGTCGCGCTTAGACCGCCCTTGCGTCACCCTCGGATCTTACGCCCTCGGATTGGTGCTCACTTTTATGCGGAATTGACCCGTTACCGGGGTATCGCGGGCGTGAGCAGACCCCAGGCTTCAAGGCGGTCTCTGAGCCTGGCCTCGGCCTGGTCGTCGAGCGAGGCGACAGGCGGAGCACACCAGGGCTCACAGATCCCCTGGAGGTGACAGGCGGCCTTGATGGCGGCCGGGAACACGCCTCCGCGCAGCGTCATGACCAGCTGATAAAGCCTGTCCTGGCCGGCTCGCGCCGCGGCCATGTCCCCCCTTTGAAAGTCCTCGTGGATGCGCACGATCCAACCCGGTGCCACGTTGGCCGCACCGCAGATCGTCCCTGCTGCGCCCATGGACAGCGCCGGCAGGAGCATGGTGTCGCTCCCGGTGAAGATTCGGAATCGTGGCAGCTCGCGGGTGGCGATGCAGACGCCTTCGAAGTATTCGAAATCGCGACTCGAATCCTTGATGCCGACAATCGCCCCTTCGCGCGCCAGCGTCGCCACGGTCTCGGGCTGGGCGACGATCTTGGTGTACTGCGGAATGTTGTACAGAAAGATCGGAAGCGGGCTGTCCCTGGCCAGGCCGCGGTAAAAGGCCAGCAGGGTGGCCTGGTCGATCAGGTAGTAGAAGGGGGGAGTGACGAGCGCCGCCGCCGCCCCAATGCGCCCTGCCGCCTCGACCTCGAAGCGGGCCGCCGAGAGGTGGCTCTGGGCGACTCCGCAGATCACAGGCACCCGTCCTGCCGCCGCCGCGACCACGCTCGACAGAAGCGTGCGTCGCGCAGTCTCGTCAAGCGATGCCGTCTCTCCCGTCGATCCCAGCGCCAGGAGGCCGTTCACGCCACCGCCGATGACATGCTCGACCAGGCGGATCACCGCAGGCTCGTCGACTTTGCCGTCGCCGCTCAACGGGGAGATCAGCGCCGGAAGCACTCCGGTGAGCTCTTCGAGCCTCGACATGGACCTCAAACGCTAAAGCACGCCGTCAGCCGACCGCGGACACAAATCGGTTGCGCAGCAGCCCGATGCCCTGCACCTCCGTTTCCATCACGTCACCCGGCTTGAGAAACTCGGGCGGAGTGCGCGCGAAGCCCACCCCATCCGGCGTGCCGGTCGCGATGAGCGACCCGGGGAGCAGTGTCATGCCCTTGGACACCCATTCGATGATCGCGTCGACCGGGTAGATCATGTCGCGGGTTTCGCCCTCCTGCTTCGTAATGCCGTTCACCCTTAAGAACAGCTTGAGCGATTGCGGGTCCTCGACTTCGTCCCTGGTCACCACCCATGGGCCCGTCGGTGAGGAACGGTCGAGGCTCTTGCCCTTGAAATACTGGCCGCCCCAACTGCTCTGGATGTCGCGCGCGGTCACATCGTTCAGCACCGTGTACCCGAAGACGTGATCCATCGCTTGCGCTCGCTTGATGTTCGCGCCGCGCTTGCCGATGACGAGGCCGAGCTCGACCTCCCAGTCGATCTTGTCGCTGATTCCCGGATCGATCGCGATGTCGGCGAATGGCTCCGTCAGCGAGGTGATCGCCTTGGTGAAGACGGTCGGCGGGGCGGGCTCGCGACCATCCATGAACGCGGTTTCCTCGGCGTGCTTCTGGTAATTGCGGCCGATTGCGATCACGTTGCCGCGCGGGTCCTCGAGCGGCGCCAGAAGGTCCAGGTCCGCGAGGCGCCGGGTCTTCGAGCGCGAGGACGACAGAGCCGCCCTCGCGTGGGCCAGGCCCTCGTCGCCCGAGTCGATCAACGTGCGCAGGTCGGGAATCTCGGACAGGTCCACGACCTCGGCGTTTTCATCAGTGCTTCCGGGCCTGAGCACGCCAAGCATCGGTCCGCTGTCGGCTTTGAACATCAGAAGTCTCATCGCTTGTCGTCGTCCTCCTCTGGTAAAGCCGGGGTGCTGGTCCCGGCTCCTAAAAACAACTCCTCAAAGTCCCCACGCACGAGGAGCTCGTCCGGGCGTCCTTCCAGCCTGGTCTGTCCGGAGACCAGGACGCATGTCCAGTCGGCGATCTTCAGGGCCGCGCGCGCCCTCTGCTCCACGATGAGCACCGCTTTGCCCACGCCGGCAAGTCGCTTCACGTGCTCGGTCAAGAGGCTGTCGGCCAGCTTCGGCGAAAGGTTGGCCGTTGGCTCGTCGAGTATCAACACCTTCGGGTCCAGCATCAGCACACGAGCGATGGCGAGCATCTTGCGTTCGCCGCCGCTCAGCTTGTCCGCGCGTCGCTTGAGGAGCGGCGGCAGCTGCGGGAAGACGTCGCCGACCTCCGCCACTCGAGTGCGGATCTGGGCGTTGTTGAGCAGGTAGCCGCCCATCTCCAGGTTCTCGAGCACCGTGAGCGGCTCGAAAATGTCATTGACCTGCGGCACGTATCCGACGCCGCGCTTCGCAAGCTCCTCGGGCGGGTGGTTTGTGACGTCGGCATCGCCGAGCATGATCCTGCCCTCGGTCACACGCAGGATGCCCACCAGGCTCTTGAGCAGCGTGCTCTTGCCGGCGCCGTTGGGTCCGATGATGGCGACGATCTCGCCCGGCCCGACCGCGAGTGACACGTCGCGGATGACCGGGACGCCGCCGTACCCGGACGTGATGTGCTCGGCCCGCAGGCTGGGCGCGGGACGTCCATCCACGCGCTGCTGGTCATCCGACGAGGTAAGCGTCAACAATCTCCTGCTGCCGTCTCAAACTCGACATCGTCCCGCTGCCGATGACTTTGCCTTGCGCCATGACCACGACCGTGTCGCACAGCCGCTCGACCATGTGAAGCTCGTGCTCGACCATCAGGATCGTGAGACCTTCCGCGCGAAGATCCTGGAGGTAGTACTGGATCTCCTCGACGATCTTCGGGTGCACGCCCGACATCGGCTCGTCGAGGAGGAGCAGGCGAGGATGCAGCATCAGCGCCCGCATGATCTCGACCAAGCGCTTCTGTCCGCCGCTCATCGTGCCGGCGTAATCGGACTCCTTGGCGCTCATGCCGAATCGCTTCAGCAGACCCCGCGCCTCGTCGATCAGGCGGCGCTCGTCGGCGCCCCAGTAGCCTTTGCCCATCAGCGCACCGAACAGGGAATCGCCCCGGTTGGTGGGGGCCGCGACGAGCAGGTTCTCCAGCACCGTCAGCTGCGCGAATTCCGATGGAAGCTGAAACGTTCGGACGAGGCGGCGTCGCGCCCGCTGATGCGCGGGGAAATGCGTGATGTCCTCACCTTCGAACACGATCGTGCCGCTCGTTGCCGGCAGCGTGCCGGCGAGCACGGCCATGAAGGTGGACTTGCCGGCGCCGTTCGGCCCGATCAAGCCGGTGATCTTCCCGGGAGCCACCTCGAGCGACACGCCGTCCACGGCTCTCATGCCCTCGAAATGGCGGTGGATGTCGGTGGCCACGAGCATCGGCCTTGCGGCGTCGGTCGGGTGGGAGCTCATTCCGGGCCGCCTTCGAAGACCCTGCGCGGCTCAGGTCGGACTCCCTGGGGCCTGAACCAGAGAAACCCCAGGATGAGCAGGCCGATCAAGACCCACTGCAGAGCGGAAATGAAGTTGGGCGGACCCAGGTTGGCGATGTTCGGATTGCTGTTGAGCAGGCGCGTCACCTCTTCGAAACCCACCGGGACAAGCAGTGCGCCCAGGATCGCGCCGATGTTGTTGCCGCGGCCCCCGACGATGATGGCCGCGAACAGGATGATCGTCTCCGGGTACAGCCAGACCGAGGGCGCCCACAGCTGGATGAAACCGACGAGGATGGCGCCGGACAGCCCGGCGATCACACCGCCGACGATGAAGATCGTCATCTTGAGATTCACCGGGTTCTTGCCAATCGCGGCCGCCGCGATCTCACGCTCGCGCATCGCCCTCAGGCTCCGTCCGTAGGGTGAGTTGACGACCCGGTTGACCACCGCAAACGCAACCACGACCGCGACGATCGTGATTCCCACGTACAGGTACTGATACGACTCGGTGTTAGGGTCGATGCGGTCCGAGAACGGAGGCGGCACCAGTGCCAGCCCTGCCGCCCCGCCCAGGAACTTGTCGGCGTTGGTGATCACGGTGTTCGCGATCACCGAGAGCACGAGAAGAGCGATCGCCTGGTAGTCGCTCCGCAATTTCCTCAGCACCACGAACCCGACAGGGATGGCGAGCAGGCCGCCCGCGATGGCGCCGCCGATCCACGGGAAGGGGAAGGGGAGCTGAAAGCCCCCCACGTAGTGCTGAAAACCACCGTTGGCGGTGTCTGGCGGCAGCGAAAGCACTGCGGCGGCGTAAGCGCCCACCGCCTGGAACACGATGAAGCTGAAGTTGACGATGCCCGACACGCCGAACTGGAGATTGAGCGCGAGGCAGGCGATGATGTCGATGCCGGCGTAGATGAGAAGGTTGGCGGCGTAATAGGTGTTCATCCGGCCGCGGCGAGGGCGCCCCGCTTGGCCAATAGGCCCTGGGGCCGCAGCACCATGACGAGGACCAGGATGCCGAACGCGACGACCTCCTTGTACTCAGGCGACCAGGCTGCCGCGCTCAATTCCGTGATCAGACCTATCAACACCGCACCGATCATCGCGCCGTATGGCTGCCCAGCGCCGCCCAGCACCGCTGCGGCGAGAATCGTGATGAGGAAAGCCGAACCGTTGGCGATGGCGAATGAATCGTCGTTCAGTGCCGCGACCACGCCCGCCAGCCCGCAGAGCGCCCCGGTGATGAGCCACACCGAGTCGATGACACGCTGGGTCGGAATGCCGCAGTTGCGGGCCAGGGTCGGGTTGGCCGCCGTGGCGCGCATCGCTTTGCCGAGGCGGCTGTATGTGAGCAGGGCATGGATGCCGAGCATGAGCACAACGGCGATGGCGATGACGATGATCTGATCCCGGGTCAGGGCGATGCTCCCGAGGCGGATGAGCCTCCCAGCATTCTCCTGGTAGGACACGCTGTAATACCCGACGATCGGCAGCAGCAGGTTTGAGATCATCAGTGAGATGGCAAGCGACACGATGACCATCCCCAGGTTTGCTGTGCCTTTGCGCATGAAGGGCCCGTAGACGACCCTGTTCAGAAGAAAAGAGAACACGGCCCCGAACAGCGCCCCCGCCACCATCCCGATCCAGATGCTGATGCCGGCCTTGTTCAAGTAGTAGGCGAGGTAGGCGGACGAGATCATGACCTCGCCGTACGCAAGGTTGATCATGTTGGTGATTCCGAACTGCATCGTGAATCCGACCGCGGCGATTGCGATCACGGACATGCTGACCAGGCCGAAGCCGAACGCCGCTATGAAAAGGTTCACGGCGCTAGTGTCCCGGTCCCGAAGCCCGCTGCGCATTTCGGGGCATCGGCGGCCGGAGCCAAGGAAAGGGTGGCGCTGCTAGGAGCGCATCGTCCATGCGCGACGACGCGGTGCCAGGCCCCTTGACGCAGGCTTCAGCGCCGCAGGCGCCCGGCCGCCTAGGCCCCGAAGGCGCTGCGTCACTTCGGGGCTGGGACACTCTGGCTCCTTGGTTTTGCTGAGGGGACCTTAGATTCCGCCTGCCTGGGCGATGGTTGAAGTCTGCTCCGGCGTCATCTGCCCGGCCTTGACCTCGTTGCCCTGGTTGTCATAGGTGACCCAGATGTAGCCCGACACCGAGTTGTTGAACGCATCGAAGCTGTTCAACCCGCCGGCGCCCACGAACTGGATCGTCTTGCCGGCTTTGATGGCCGCGACTCCGTCCTTATATGTGCCGACGACGGTCGCGCCGCTTGTGCCGTTGGCTATGTCCTTGATCTTGGGGTTGTAGACAGTCGGGTCTGCGCTGTTGGTAGCCGTCATGGCCAGCGCGGTCATGATGATGCCGTCGTACAGGTGCAGGGTGGATCCTCGCTGCTTGTACTTGGGCGCGTCGGCAAATGTCGAGGCGGCGGCGTTGAGGTTGGTGATGAACTCGTCATACGCCGGTCCCGAGAACGTGTACCCGAGGTCCACGCCCGCGTAGTACTTGACCAGGTCGTTCACGCCGATCGCATCGCTGACTTGCTGGAACCACTGGGGGTCGATGGTGGCCGAGGTGCCGATGAACGGGATCATCTGCCCGCCGTTCTGTGTCTTCACCTCTTTCAGGTACGTCCCGGCGGCGCCGAGGGCCTCGGTGAGGATGACGTCAGGATGGGTCGCGAGCATCGCGGCGACCTCGGTGCGGTATGACGTCCCGGGCGTGAGGTTGATCGGCTGGTTGATGGCGATCGTGCCGCCCAGCTTGGTGAACGCGTTGGTTGCCGGCGCCACGAAAGCCTGGGAGCCGATGTCGTTCCCGAAGACCAGCGCGGCCTTCTTGTAAGGCGCGTGGCCCGGCCCGTAGAGCGCACTCCCGACCATCGCGTACGCGTCGTAGATGTCCGCCGGCACGAGCCGGTGGAAGTACTTCAGCGCCGTCTTGTTGAACTCCGTCTGCCCGGTCATGCAGAACATCGGGATGTGGCCCCGGTCGATGATCGGCGCCACGGTCGCCGCCTCGTCCGAAGTGCAGCCGACCACCGCCATGAGGTTGGAGTTGCTGGCAATCATCGCGTTGGCCGCCGGGACCGCGTCGGCGGGCTCGCCGCGAGTGTCGAACTTCTGGCAGCTGACCTGCCGGCCTCCGACTCCGCCGTTGTTGTTGATGGACGGGGCGGCGGCCAGGCATGCGGCGTAATAGGCGGGGCCAAGCCCGGCGTCGGCTCCGCTGAAAGGAGCGATGACGCCGACGAGCAAGGGGCCGCTTCCGAGTCCGCTACCGCCGGTTGAGCTGGTCCCGCCACACGCGGCAAGAACCACGATGGCGCCAAGCGCCGAGACGACCTTATACCGCTCGAACCCTCTCACAATCGTTCCTTGCTCCCTTAACTACTAAGACTGCATAGGTGTCAAACCCCACGAACTCAGAGGCTGCGCCGTAAGTTCGCGGGGACCCCTTGTCGGATTGTCGACATTATTGAGGATAATCTGACCGATGGCAAGGAGCGGGATCCGTCAAGCACCGGTGCCCGAGGCCGGACAGACGGCATACCGGCGCCTGCGCGAGGCGATCGCGAGCGGGCAGTTCCACCCCAACGAGCGCCTGGTCGAAGCGTCTGTCGCCACCCGGCTTGGAGTCGGCAGGACGGCCGTCCGCGCGGCGCTTGTCAGGCTCGACCAGGAAGGCCTCGTGACCCTCGAGCCGAACCGAGGCGCGCGGGTCAGGCTGATCTCGGACCGCGAGGCCCTCGAGATCGAAGAGGTGCGGGCCACGCTCGAAGCGATGCTGACCCGCCGGGCGGCGACACGGGCCACGCCGGCCGACCTGCGCGAGCTCCGCCAGGTTGTGATCGAGATGCGCCAGCGGGTGGAGAAGAAAGATGCGATCGGCTACTCGGACCTCAACGCCCGCTTTCACCAGCTGATCTGGGCGGCCGCCGACCACGCGACCGCCAGCCGCCTGGTCGGCAGCCTGAAGTCGCAGAGCATCCGGCTCCAGTACCAGACGATCCTTCGGCCGGGCCGGACCGAGCGGTCGCTGCGCGAGCACGAGGCGATCTTCAGCGCTCTGAAGGCGCACAACCCCGACGCAGCCGAGGAGGCGATGCTCACGCACCTTGCCGAGGTCCAGGCGACGCTCAAATGGGCGATCGAGGGATTGCGCGGGGCGCCCAGCTGGCTCCCAGGCTAGCCACCGTGCGGGTCGGCGAGCGCACGGTCTGAGATCCGTTTCACCGATGCGACGACGGTCAGCCATGCGACCGAAACCAGGATGGCCTCGATCACATCGGTTGGCCAATGCGCTCCCACATAGACGCGGGCGACTGCGTTTGCAGCCACGATCAATACGACCAGAGCCCAGCCGATGGGCCGAGCCCGACGCGGAAGGAATCGGCGGCCCAGGCCCAACATCAGAACCGCGCTCAACGTGACGATGAACATGGTGTGCCCGCTCGGAAAGCTTGAAGCTCCTGGATGCTCGGTCACCTGGAGCACCTGCGCCGTCGTGGGGCGCGGCCGGTTGACCAGGTGGTTCAGCAGGACGTACCAGAGCGCTGTCAGCGAAGCGGCGGCCGCCAGGATCCAGGCCCGGCGATTGAAGACCAGGATGAGCACGAAAACGATCGCCTCCAGCACGGCGCCCTTGGCGTCGCCGATGAAGCTGAACACCGGAAATGTCAGGACCAGCGGCCCCCAGCTCGTCGATTGGACGCCGCGCTCGATCGCCGCGTCCTCGGGGATGTAAGGGTGCCCGGCGATGTAGAGCGCCAGCACCGCCGCGGCGAGGGCGGCAGCCAGCGCGACACCCAGGAGCGGCCCATCCAGCTCCTTCCTCTGAGATAGCGTTATCGCGGCCATCGACGACAGAGAAACGCGCGGCGACGTCGCGCAACCCGAATCGCTGATTCGCAGCAGAAGCGGCGCGCTCATCGCCGCTATGACGTTCGCAACGCTGGCCACAGGCCTGCTGCAGATCTGCCTGCCCCTCGAGCTGCGCCAGCTCCGGGCGAGCCCGAACGAGATCGGCGTGGCGCTGTCGATGTACGGCTTCGGGATGTTTGCCTTCGAATGGCTCTGGGGCGTCCTCGCGGATCGCGCGGGCTACCGCGCGCCGCTCGTCGTCTCTCAGCTGCTTTACGCCGCGTGCATCGTCCTTTTGTCACGCGTTGATTCGATCGCGCTGATCGCGGCAAGCTACTTTCTCGCGTCCGGGATGATGGTGTCGATCGGACCCATCGCCCGGTCCTACCTCGGCACCGCCCTGCAGAGCCGGCTTCGCGCGACTGGGCTTGCCCTGCTGACCGCGTCGTGGGTGGTGGCCGAAGCGGTCGGCGCCGGAGCCGGCGGGCAGCTCATCGACCACTTCCCGATCCGCAGCGTGATTCTGGCCGCGGCGGTCCTTCCGCTCGGGTCGGCGCTGCTCGCGATCTGGGTCTTCAAGGGCCACTCGGCCCGCAACCATCACGGCCCATGGACCGCGGACGATGAGGCGCGCAGCGAGGAGTCGCGCGCGGGCGGCGGCGTGCTGAGGATCCTGGCGGTGACCGCGTCGCTGGTGCTGCTGATCCAGGTCGGAGCCGGCGGCGAGCTGGCCTTGCTGCCGCTTCTCGTGACGACTCATCTCCAGCTCTCGGCCGCGAGCGCCGGGACCGCGATGCTCGCCGTCGGCTTGATCGGTGGGGTCCTCTTGATACCGGGCGGAAACGCGTCGGATCGCTGGGGCCGGCGGCCCACCATGATCGCCGGCGGGATCCTGTCGGCGATCGGGTTCGTCATCTACTCGACGTCGGGCAACTTCGTCCAGGTCATCGCCGGCGCGGCGGTACGCGCGCTGGGTGCCGCGCTCATCTGGCCGGCCGCGACGGCGTGGATGGCTGAGTCGATGCCGCGCCGCCGCCATGCGCTCTACATGGGCCTGTTCGGCGAGTTCGAGAATGTCGGCATCACGATCGGCCCGATCCTGGGCGGCGTGGCGTGGTCGCTCGCCGGCATCCAGGCGGCGTTTTACACGTATGCCGTGGCGGCCCTGCTCGCCTCAGCCATCGCCGCGGTCTTCGTCAGGCGCCGTGCGGACGATGCGATCATGGGCGGGCGAATGGGGGAGCGGTGATTCCGAACCTGGTGGGCTCCCAATGGCGCCTCCCATCGGATGGCATCGAGAGTCTTGCGGTTTACAACCCGGCGACGGGCCAGGTCATCGACCAGGTACCGCTCTCCGGGAGCAATGAAGTGGACGCCGCTGTTCAGGCGGCGGTCATGGCATACGCAACGTGGTCTCTCACGCCGGTGATGGAGCGCGTGCGTCTCATGTTCCGTTTCAAATCTCTGCTCGAGGAGCAATTCGAAGACCTGGCGGCGATCATCACGCGACACCACGGCAAGACGCTGGACGAATCCCGCGGAGAGGTGCGTCGGGGCATCGAGGTCGTCGACTTCGCGTGCGGCGCGCCGACGCTGCTGCAGGGCCGCACGCTGCGTGATGTTTCAACTGGCGTGGACCAGGATCTTTATCGCTACCCGGTCGGCGTGTGCGCGGGCATCCCGCCTTTCAACTTCCCGGTGATGATCCCGCTCTGGATGTTCCCTCTCGCGGTCGTGGCCGGCAACACCTTTGTGCTCAAGCCGTCTGAACGCACCCCGTTGGGCGCGCAGCGCCTGGCCGAGATCTTTCTCGCCGCCGGCTTTCCCGACGGCGTGCTGAACGTGGTGCATGGCGCGCGCGCTGCGGTCGACGCCCTGCTGCTGCACCCGAATGTGCGGGCGATCTCGTTTGTCGGATCGGCGCCGGTGGCGAAGCACGTGTACCAGACCGCGGCGGCGAATGGTAAGCGCGTCCAGGCGCTGGGCGGAGCGAAGAACCACATAGTCGTGATGCCCGACGCCGACCCTGAGATCACCGTCCCGGCGATCCTCAACTCGGCGTTTGGCAACGCGGGCGAGCGATGCCTGGCGGGTTCGGTCGCCGTGGCTGTCGGCCTGGCGGCCGACCGGCTCCTCGATCCGTTGAAAGAAGCGGCATCGAAGTTGGTCGTGGGCCCGGGCGATCAGGCGGGCGTGCAGGTCGGACCTTTGATCCGAGCCGACCACCGCGACCGCGTGGCGGCTTACGTCGAGAGAGGTGTCGCGGAGGGCGCCGAGCTGCTGGTCGACGGACGCGGAGAGATGGCGCGCCCCGGATTCTTCCTGGGACCGACGCTCCTCGACCGGGTCACCCCTGACATGACTGTCGGCCACGAGGAGGTCTTCGGACCTGTCCTGTCATTTGCGCGGGCGGCGACGCTGGACGAGGCGATCGCCCAGGCGAACCGGCTGGCGCTCGGCAACATGGCGACGATCTTCACCCAGTCAGGTCGAGCGGCACGCGAATTTCGCGACCGCGTCGAGGCGGGGATGACAGGCATCAACGTGCCGATCGCGCAGCCGTTCGCCTTCTTCCCGTTCAGCGGATGGAAGGGCTCTTTCTATGGAGACCTTCACGTTCACGGCATGGACGGTGTCGAGTTCTACACGCGCAAAAAGGTAGTGGTCACGCGATGGTGACCGTGAGACAGGGAACCGACCCGATGAGCAATGGAGTGCGGGCTTTCGTCCGCCGCTACCCGCGGGTCACCTACGCCCTGGCCGTCGTCATCGGGATGCTGCTCGGCCACCTTCTTTGGCCCTAGGCTCGGACGTCGCGGCGGCGCGGGCCGCGCCAGGCACCCAGTGGGCGGGCACTGGCATGGTGCTGATTTCCGCGACCGCGTTTGGCACACTCGCGATCTTTGCCAAGCTCGGTTACGCATCGGGACTCGGCACCGAGCAGATTCTCGCGTTTCGATTTCTGCTTGCCGCGATCGGGATGATAGTCCTCGCGCTTGTCCTGGGACAGAATCCTCTGAGGCTCCGCCGCAACCAGCTGCTCACGCTCTTCGGTCTTGGCGCCATCGTCTATACGGGTCAGTCACTCACCTACTTCGTCGCCTTGAGGTCGCTGCCCGCGTCGCTCGTAGTGCTGATCGCGTACATCTACCCGAGCCTGGTCGTGGTGGCAGGCTGGCTTTTCCTGCGTCGCGCTGTATCGGCCTGGCACGGGATCGCGCTGGGAATGAGCTTTCTTGGCGTCGCATTGCTGGTCGGAGGCGCGGAGTTCCACCTCTCATGGGAACTCGTCCTACCACTGGTGCTGGCAATCGCGTCGCCCACCATCTACACGGGCTACATCCTGATCGGAGAGCGGGTGATGGCCTCCGTCCCGGCGGTCGCCGCAAGCGCGGTGATAATGAGCGGGGCGGCCCTCGCATTCTGCCTGCTGGCCGCCCTGAACCACGAGCTTGCCTTGCCGCGGAACGCCGGCGCATGGGGGGTCGCCGTCGGCATCGCGCTCATTCCCACGATGGTCGCCATCTCGCTGTTCCTGGCCGGTCTGCCGCGCATCGGGGCTGCCCGCGCCGCGCTGCTCAGCACTTGGGAGCCCGTCGTCACGGTGTTCCTGGCGGTGGTCGTGCTGGGGGATCGGCTCTCGGTGGTGCAGGTGGTGGGCGGAATCCTGGTGATCGTGGCCGTGATCGTCGTCCAGGCGGCGCACCTCTGGAGACCGGGCCTGCCGAACGCGCTGAAGTAGGCGCTGCGCTTGATCGATCGCGGAGGACCATTCGCACCAACCCCGTGCAACGCAGAATTGTCGGATGCCATACACCATCGACCTGAGAACCGTGCAGGCCCCGCTGAAGGACCGGTACCGGTCAGATCCGGTTTCGGCGCTGGTGGTGACGGCCGCCCACAGCGCTGCCACCGACCTCGCCGACCCTCGGCATTGCGCCGTCACGCCCACCGATTTTCCGGACGCCACGATCCGCTCGGGTCTGCATCCCGCCGCCGGCGGTGCCGGCGACACACCGTGCTCTGGCGACATCCTAGCGAGCGCCCTCGCAATTTGCGAGGAGAGCACGCTCCGATCGGTCGCGGCGAACATGGGCGTTGAGCTCGAGTCCGTCCACGTCGACGTGCGCATTCACTGGGACTTTCGCGGCACGATGGGAGTGGACCGCGATGTACCGGTGGGCGCGACCGGCATCGAGATGCGCACTGAGGTGAAGGTCAAGGACGGAGTTGACCCGGAACGCGCCAAGCGCCTTCTGTCGAGCGCCGAGCGCTACTGCTCGACCTTGCAGACCCTGCGCCACGGAGTCGAGGTATCCACTGAGTTCGCGCTCGAGTAAAAAGCCAACGGAGGCGGCGCCCTTCGAGCAGCTCGACTACCTGTACACGCCCAGCAGCGACGTCGCCTCCGACATGCGCTTCTTCGCGGACGTCCTGGGTGCGCAGGTGGGTTTCGCCGTCGAAGGCATGGGGGCCCGGGTTGCCATGGTCGTCCTGGCGAGCGGCCCTCCGCACCTGCTGCTGGCGGATCACCTCGATGGCGATCGCCCCATCCTCGTCTACCGCGTCGCGGACCTGCGCAAGGCGATGGCCAGGCTCAAGGGGCGCGGCTTGAAAAAGCAGCACGAGGTCGAGCTCCCGATGGGGCCGGCAGCATCGTTCGTCACGAAGGGCGGCCATCGGGTCGCGCTCTACGAGCTGTCCAGGCCCGCGGTAGTCGAGCATTTCATGGGCCGCCAGGACTTCTAAAGTTGTCACCGTGACAGCCAAACGCTGGATCCTGGTCGCCGCCGTCCTGGGGTCCGGCATCGTCTTCCTCGATTCGACGGTCGTCAACGTCGCCCTGCCCCGTATGGGTCGCGACCTCCACCGCTCCTTCCTGGGCGTTCTGGAGGGCCAGTCGTACGTCTACAACGCTTATCTGTTGACCCTGAGCTCGCTCATCATTCTTGCGGGCGCGCTGAGCGATTTCTACGGCCGGCGCCGCATGTTTCTGTACGGCCTGGCCGGCTTCGGCGTGACATCGGTGCTGTGCGGCGTGGCCCCGACCATGGAGCTGCTCGTCCTGTTTCGCATCCTTCAAGGCGTGGCCGGCGCGCTGCTGGTACCAGGTTCCCTTGCCCTGCTGACGGCCAACTTCTCGGGCGAGGAGCAGGGGCGCGCATTCGGCACCTGGGCGGGGGCGTCCGGGGCGACGACGATCCTCGGCCCGGTCCTCGGTGGGTTTCTGGTCGACACGATCTCGTGGCGGGCGGCGTTCTTCATCAACGTCCCGCTCGTGGCCGTCGCCCTATGGGCGACCTGGAAGCATGTGCCCGAAAGCCGGGACGAGCAGGCGACGGCGCATTTCGACTGGATCGGCGCCATCATCGTCGCGCTTGCCGTCGGCGGCCTCGCGTTCGGCGCGATCTATGGCCAGCAGCGCGCCTGGCGCGACCCGATCGGATACATCGCGCTTGCGGTGGGCGTGCTGGGCATGATCGCCCTGCCCCTCTGGATGGTGCGGTCGGCGCATCCGCTGATCCCGCCTGAGCTCTTCCGCTCCCGCAACTTCACCGTGACCAACATCTCGACCCTGTTGATCTACGGCGCCTTCGCGACCTTCTACTACCTCACGCTATTTCAGCAAGGCACGCTCGGCTACACGGCCGCCGCCGCCGGGGCCGGGTCGATTCCCGGGTCCCTGTTCCTGATCTTCCTGTCGCGCCGGTTCGGAACCCTCGCCGCGCGCTTCGGCCCCCGATGGTTCATGGCGTTCGGGCCCGCGATCATGGCCCTCGGGGTCCTGTGGTACTCGCGCGTGCCGGCCACGAGCACCCCGTGGAGGCTGGTGCCCGGCGATCCGAGCAGCTATCTCCCGCCTGTTTCCTACCTGGTCGATTTCCTGCCCGGCTCGGTGATCTTCGGGCTGGGCATCTGCATGATGGTGGCTCCTCTGACCACGGCGCTCATGACGTCGGTGCCCGTGCACAACTCAGGTGTCGGGTCGGCGATCAACAACGCGATCTCGCGCGTCGGCCCCCAGCTTGCGGGCGCGTTGATCTTCATCTTCCTCACGGCGAACTTCTATTCGGCGCTGGCTTCAAAGCTGCCCGGGGTCGACGTGTCCTCGACCAGCTTTCGCAACCAGGTCAGCCCGCTTAACACGCCCCTGGATCCGCACCTCGTGGCGGCCGTGCGGGATGCGTCGACCTCTTCGTTTCACCTGGCGATGTTCGTGGGGGCCGCAATCATCCTGCTGGGCGCGCTTGTGAACGCAATCGGAATTCGCAACGCCGACAGCCTGGAGCGCCAGCGGGCGACTCCCGCGAGCGAGCCCGCTTCACAAGGCGCCGCCTAGACTCTCAACCGTGATCTTCAAGAGTCCTCATCCGGACGTCGCCATACCCGACACCGCCCTCAGCCCCTTCGTGCTGGGCAACGCGACGCGGCTCGGCGACAAGGTCGCCATCGTGGAGGCCGGAACCGGCCGCTCATACACCTACCAGCAGATCGCGGAGGGCGTTCGGAAGCTCGCGGCGGGCCTCCATGCGCGCGGGTTCCGCAAGGGTGACGTGCTCGCGATCATGGCTCCCAACCTGCCCGAATACCCCATCGCGTTCCACGGCGTCGCGACCGCGGGCGGCGTCGTCACCACCCTCAACCCAACCTACACGCCGGACGAGATCGCCTTCCAGCTGAACGATTCGCGGGCGCGGCTGCTGATCACCATTCCGCCGCTCGTGGGCAAGGCGCAGGAGGCGGCCGCCAAGTCAAAAGTCGAGGAGATCATCGTGTTCGGCGAGGCGGACGGGGCGGTTCCTTTCGCGTCGCTGCTCCTGGACGGCGAAGCCCCGGATGTGCGCATCGATCCGGCCGACGACCTCGTCGCCCTGCCTTACTCGAGCGGGACGACGGGCTTCTCGAAGGGCGTGATGCTCACTCACCGCAACCTGGTCGCCAACCTCATTCAGACCTCCGCGTGCCTGGCGATCGGGGAGGACGAGGCGATCATGGCTTTCCTCCCGTTCTTCCACATCTACGGGATGACGGTGATCATGAACCAGGGTCTTTATCGGGGCGCGACGCTGGTGAGCATGCCGCGCTTCGAGCTCGAACCGTGCCTGCAGGCCGTGCAGGACTACAAGGTGACGCGGTTCTTCCTGGTGCCGCCAATCGTGGTTTTGCTTGCGAAGCACCCGGCGATCGACAAGTACGACCTGTCATCGGTGAAGCGCGCATTCTCCGGCGCGGCACCCCTCGACGCGGACACGGCGCAGGCGGCGAGCGCGCGCATCGGGTGCAGGATCAGCCAGGGCTACGGTCTCACCGAAACAAGTCCTGTGTCGCACATCGTGTCCGACAGCGACGAGCCGGTGCCAGGCTCGGTCGGATCGGCGGCGCCGAACACGGAATGCAAGATCGTGGACGTGGCGACCGGCGAAGAGCTCGGCCGGAATGAGGACGGAGAGATCTGGATTCGCGGCCCGCAGGTGATGCGTGGTTACTTGAACAACGAACAGGCGACGAAGAGCTCGATCGATGCCGACGGCTTCTTTCACACAGGGGACATCGGCCACATCGACGACCGCGACCTGTACTTCATCGTCGACCGCTTGAAGGAGCTCATCAAGTACAAGGGATTCCAGGTGGCGCCGGCCGAGCTGGAGGCGCTTCTGCTGTCTCATCCCAACGTCGCGGACGTCGCGGTGATAGGAGTGCTCGACGAAGAGGGTGAGGAGGTGCCGAAGGCGTTCGTCGTGCTGAAGGCGCCGCAGGATCCCGAAGAGATCATGGAGTTCGTGGCGGCGCGGGTCGCTCCTCACAAGAAGATCCGGCGCGTCGAGGTGGTCGACCAGATCCCCAAGTCTCCGACCGGCAAGATCCTGCGGCGCATCCTGAGGGACCGGGAGAAGGCCGGCGCACACTAGT
>Ga0209648_10000230_pt1 | contig 41706 bp, 33 predicted proteins | sample GraSoi2013_115cm_FD_185830 | JGI IMG/M metagenome (GOLD analysis project Ga0209648, IMG submission 185830) | Grasslands soil microbial communities from the Angelo Coastal Reserve, California, USA - Sample 9_17_2013_115cm (SPAdes) (version 2) | ecosystem: Environmental > Terrestrial > Soil >...
CTGCCACCCGTCCGCCTGCCACCCATCCGCCTGCCACCTGGCCGCCAGATCGCCGACCAGCCGCGGCGCGGCCGCAGGCCGGAAAGCCAGCCGCGACGGCCGAAGCCGGTGGAGCCGGTGGAGCCGCCATATCGCATCCAGCCCGACCGTGGCGCGCTTGGCCGTGGCCGGCCCGAACGCGCCGGGCGGAACCGCGGTACGCCGGCGCGGCGGCGCGGGCCGCCATATTGCGGGCCGCCATACTGCGGGCGGCCGAAGTGCGAGCGCCCGAAGTGCGAGCGGCCAAAACGTGGGGCGCCGAAACGTGGCGCGCCCGGGCCAGCGGCTCCGCTGCTGGACCTCGACCCGCTGAACGTGGGCCGGGCCTGCTGGCGGCCGTGCGGCCGCAACCCGAAGACCCGCCTGGCGCGGGACCGCAGCGATGCCCGGTTGGCGCCGAGGCGCAGCCCGAGCCGCGATCCGCCGGCCAGGCTGCCGCCGGCGAACACGCCGCGCTTGCTGCCGGCCGCATTGGTGGCCCGCCTGGACGCGGTGAACCGCAGCCGTGGCAACGGTTTCGCCGGCCGGACGGCAGCCGTCAGGCCCGCCTGCCTGGATCCGGTGAACCGCAGCCGTGGCAACGGTCTCGCCGGCCGGACGGCAGCCGTCAGGCCCGCCTGCCTGGACCCGGTGAACCGCAGCCGTGGCGACGGTCTCGCCAGCCCGGTGCCAGCCGTGGGGCCCGGCTGCTTCGACGCGCCGAAGCGAAACCGGGGCAGCGGCGACGGCCGCCCGCCGTGTCCGGCGATGGCGCCCGCGCTCCTGGCCCAGCCGTCCGTTAGCCGGCCGCTCGCCGACAGCAAGCCGGCCGGCGCACCCGCGGCGATCCGTCCCGACGGCCGGCCCGTGCCCGGCCGTAGCCTCGGCTCCCTGGGCAGGTTCTTGCCACCCGCGCCGCGCAGTGCCGCGCGGGACGTGGCCGGTGAGCCCGCGCGCGCCAGCGCCGCGGCCGGGTCGTCCGCCGCCTGCCGGGCCCACCGGGTGAGCCTGAGCACCACATAGAGCACGAACGGGCTGAGGAGCACGTCGTACACCACGGACAGCGGCAGCACGTGCCGGGCGGCGGCCCACGTGACGCCCGGCTCGGCGAAGGTCACGCCGACGACCGTGTAGAGCGCGCTGCCGCCCGCAGCGCCGAGACCCATGGCGGCGAGCGGCAGCAACGCCGACCGGTCGATCTCACCGGCCGCGCGCCCGCACAGGTAACCGACGATGCAGAAGACCAGGGCGTACGCGCCTATCGCGTGGCTGGCGGGCGGCGCAAGATCCAGGGCGAGGCCCGCCGCGAAGCCGGTGACCAGACCAGCCAGCGGTCCGTTGCTGATGGCGATCGCGACCACGACGAGCAGCACCAGGTTGGGTGCGGTCGCACCGGGAAACGGCAGCACGTCGAGCACGGTCAACTGGAGGATCAGCGCGGTCGCGGCCAGCGCACCGTAGGCGAATATCCGCGCCACGCTACGCTCCAGGTGACGGGCTCGGCGATCCCGCGCGCGGCCGGGCGGACGGCCTGACCTGTGCCGGGGACGCGGTCGGCCTCGGCGGCAGGACCGAGTCGCGCGGGTTGCGGCGCGGCGCGGCCACCACGACACCGACCACGTCCAGCGCCGTGAACCGCACGAACGGGCGGACGATCGCCATGCGGGTGAGCGCGCCCGGCGTGGATTCCACCCGCGTGACGACGCCGATCGGGACGCCAGGCACGTAGGGATGACCACTGACCGAGCCGAGCGTGACGATGCGCTGGCCCGGCTGCAGTACCGCGTTGGCGTCCAGGAGCTCGACCTGGAGCCCGCCCTGGGCGGTCAGGCTCTTGCCGGTGCCCCGCACCACCCCGATTTCCTGCGAACCCTCGACCCGGCAGCCGACCGCGGAAGACGCGTCCGTGGCCAGCTGCACGGTACTTGTGTCCCGGCCCGCCTGAATCACCCGGCCGACCAGCCCGGCGTCGTTCAGCACCGTCTGATCGGTCCTGACGCCGTCCTGCGTGCCCGCGTCGATGGTGACCGTGTCCTCGTAGCCCGCACCGATCCCGATCACGTGGGCCGCGACGAGCCGATAGCCTCCCCGGCCCGCGAGCTGCAGCAGCCTGCCGAGCTGCGCCGCATCGGCCTTGCTGAGCTGTGCCGCGCTCAGCTCGGCGCGCAGCCGCTGGTCCTCCTGCTCCAGTGCCTGGATCTTGCTGCGCGCGGCCGGCGCACCGACCACCGCCGCGAAGAAGCCGGTGACCGGCCGGGTGAAGTCGGCGGTCAGCCGTTCGGCGGGCCCGAAGATGGCGGACGACACGCCGCGCAGGCCGCCGACCGGCGCGAATCCCCGGTGGTCGAGCGTGATCAGTCCGATGGCGAGGACGAGCAGCACGCCAAGGACCAGCCGCGTCCGCCGGGTGTCGTGCACTCGCCACCCCCAGGTGTGGTCAGCGTGTCGTCGCTAGCGGCGTGTCTCAGGCACGAGCACCTGCTGCAGCGCGTCGAAGTCCTCGACGCACTTGCCGGTGCCGAGCACGACCGAGTCGAGGGGATTGTCGGCCAGGTGGATCGGCATCCCCGTCTCCTCACGAAGCCGCTCGTCCATGCCCCGCAGCAGCGCCCCGCCTCCGGTCAGGGCGATCCCGCGGTCCATGACGTCGCCCGCGAGCTCGGGCGGGCACTTGTCGAGTGTGGTCTTGACGGTGTCCACGATCGTACTGACCGGCTCCTCGATGGCGTGCCGCACCTCCTCGGCTGAGATCACGATGGTCTTCGGCAGCCCGCTCACCAGGTCCCTGCCCCGGATCTCGGCATGCGGTTCGTCCGGTGATGGATAGGCGGAGCCGATCGCCATCTTGATCTCCTCAGCGGTCCGCTCGCCGAGCATCAGCGAGTACTCCTTCTTCGCGAACGTGATGATCGCCTGGTCGAGTTCGTCGCCGCCGACCCGGATGGATTGCGACGTCACGATGCCGCCGAGCGAGATCACCGCCACTTCGGTGGTCCCGCCGCCGACGTCGACCACCATGTTCCCGGTCGGCTCGTACACCGGCAGCCCGGCGCCGATCGCGGCGGCCATCGGCTCCTCGATGATGTAGACGCGGCGGGCGCCCGCCTGGTGCCCCGCTTCCTTGACCGCGCTCTGCTCCACGCCGGTGATGCCGCTCGGCACGGCGACCACCAGCCGCGGTTTGGCCAGGTGCCTGCGGCGGTGGATCTTCTGGATGAAGTACCGCAGCATCCGCTCGGTGACGTCGAAATCGGCTATCACGCCGTCCTTCAGCGGCCGGACAGCCACGATGTGGCCCGGGGTACGCCCGATCATCCGTTTCGCCTCGACGCCGACCGCGACGATCTTGCCGGTGTTGGTGTTGAGCGCCACGACCGACGGTTCGTTCAGCACGATCCCCCGTCCGCGCACGTACACCAGGGTGTTCGCGGTGCCGAGGTCGACCGCCATGTCACGGCCGAGAAACGCCAGCGTGTTGCTCATGAGAAACGAGAGCCTTCCCGGACAAACTCTGCTGTGACTTGATGATTACGTACATTGACGTTGCCGAGCGCGGCGGACGCGGCAACGTGTCATTCATCGGCCGGGCGGAAACGGGCTAAACGAGCTCCGGAAAGAAGATCTTGATTTCCCGCTCCGCGGAGTCCGGCGAATCGGAGCCGTGCACGATGTTCTGCTGTACCTCGAGCCCGTAGTCGCCGCGGATCGTACCCGGCGATGCCAGCACCGGATCGGTCGCCCCCGCGAGCGCGCGCACGGCCTCGACGGCCCGCGGGCCCGCTACGACCAGGGCGACGAGCGTCCCGGACGTGATGAAGTCCACGAGCGAACTGAAGAACGGCTTGCCCTCGTGCTCGGCGTAGTGCGTCCGCGCCGTCTCCTGATCGAGGGTCCGCAGCTCCATCGCCACGACCTGCAGGCCCTTCCGTTCAATACGGGAGATAACGTCACCGACCAGCCCGCGGCGGACACCGTCCGGCTTGATCAGGACAAGGGTGCGCTGAGACAAAGGCTCACCTCGCAGGAACGTGCGCGGATTGATCATCTGAGCCGAGCGAAATGGTTCTGCGTCCGGAGCTTACCCGGACCATGGGGTGCCGACGCGGGCACGGCACGCGCGTCCGCGGAGCAAACCGCTACTTCGTCAGGGTGTGCTCGACGCGGTACCCGAGCCACATTCCGGTGACCCAGAGAACCGCGAACACCGCGCCGAGAAAGAACATCGCGGGCACGACGATCCCGAAGGTGATCACCACGACCTGCAGCACGGTGCCTGCCGCGTAGGGCCACCACCCCCAGCGCCCGACCAGGCCCGCGAGGACCACCGCGGCCACCGCTGCCCCCACGCCCGCGGTTATCGCGCGCGCCGGGCTCGCGTGCCCGATCACGATGGCGATCGGGATCGCGAGCCAGATGACGATCGACTCGAGCACGAGGACCGTGGCGCACAGCCGCCTCATCCCGATCCTCAGCCGGTGGGCCCGCGCTGCGCCGCGCCGGCCGACCTGGTCAGTAGCAGCCGCGCCTCGCCAGCGGTCGCCACGGAGCCGGTGATGAGGACCCCGGCGCTGCCGGGCGCGGCGCCGCCGCCGAACCCCTCGGCCTCGGCCACGTCGGCGAGGCCGACCGCCGTGTCGATGGCGTCGTCAAGCCGGGCCGCGGCCTGAACGCGCTCGGGACCGAAGACCTCGGCGGCGAGTTCGGCCAGCGCGGGCACGTCCATGGACCGGGCACTGGAGTTCCTGGTCACCACCACCGCGGCGAGCAGGGGTTCCAGCTGCTCCAGAATGCCTGGCACGTCCTTGTCCACGCTGACCGCGACGACACCGATGAGGGGTGCGAACGCGAACGACTCCTCGACGGCCGCTACGGTCGCCGCCATGCCGGCCGGGTTGTGCGCCGCGTCGACGAGGACCGTGGGGCTGCGCCTGACCACCTCGAGGCGGCCGGGCGCGGTCATCCGGGTGAATGCCTCGCGCACGAGCGCCACGTCGAGCGCCCCCCCGGTGTCGACGGGATGGACGCCGCCCGACGCCTGCGCGACCGCGCCGGGCACCCCGGCGAACGCCTCCACCGCGGCCAGCGCGCACGCGGCGTTGCTCGCCTGATACGCGCCGAACAACGGGAGGAACAGGTCGTCGTAGACGCCGCGAAGGCCGCGGAGCACCAGCCGCTGACCGCCGAGCGCGACGTCCCTTTGCAGGATCCCGAACTCGATGCCCTCACGCGCCACGCTTGCGCCGGTTTCCGACACGCGGCGCAGCAGTACCTCCGCCGCTTCGACCGGCTGCTGCGCGAGGACCGCCACCGCGCCCGGCTTGATGATCCCCGCCTTCTCGGTGGCTATCAGCTCGATCGTGTCGCCCAGGTAGCGCGTGTGGTCGAGGGAGATGGGCGTGACGACCGCGACGCGGCCGTCCGCGACGTTCGTCGCGTCCCACGTGCCGCCCATGCCGACTTCGACGACCGCGACGTCGACCGGGGCGTCCGCGAACACCGCGAACGCCATGGCGGTCAGCACCTCGAAGAACGACAGCTGCGGGCCGCCCCGCGAGTCGGCCAGCTGCACGTACGGCAGTACTTCTGCGTAGGCGGCCGCGAACCGCTCTTCGCCGACCGGTTCGCCGTCCACGCAGATCCGTTCCCGCAAGCTGGTCAGATGCGGGCTCGTGTACCTGCCGGTGCGCAGTCCCCGCGCACGCAGGAGCGTGTCGATCATGCCCGCGGTCGACGTCTTGCCGTTGGTTCCCGTCACGTGAATGACCGCGTAGGACCGTTGCGGCGAGCCGAGCAGATCCGTGAGCGCCTGCATGCGGTCGAGTGAAGGGTCGATTTCCCACTCGACGCCGCGCACGCGGATCGCGGCCTCGACATCGGCGTAACGAACCGGAACGTCGGAACTCACAGCCGGGCGCCCCCGGCAACACGGAACCCGGCATCGGGGAACCCGGCACCAGGGGGCTCACCAGCTCGGGGCCCGGCCGCAGCGAGCCTGGCGGGCGGATCGCCAGGGACCGGTCGCCTGCACACGGGGTCCCCGAACACGGGGCGCGCGGAGACGGTCACGTCCGAAGCCTACTCAAGCCGCCGGCCAGCCAGACGGCCCCGCCCCACCGGCTGCCCTCCGCCGGCCCCAACCCGCCCGTCTGGCACCCGGCCCAACCGGCCCCGCCTGGCCGGCCAGGTACGCTTTCCTGATTGTGACGGCGCGAAGGCTCCGGAATCCGGCTCGCGGGGCCGCGATGACGACGGACACCACTTCCCACCCGAAACGGTGGCCATACCCGGACAAACCGGGCGGGAATATGACGTTTTCGGGGGGGAAGTCGGCTGCGGCGGCGGTACCCGCGTCACGCCTGGCGGGCGCGGGCCTTGGTGCGAGCTTCTTCCTTTCCGAATGGAACGGCCGCCGGCCTGGCGAGCGCCGCAGCGTCGCCCGGGCCCGTGCCGTTGCCGACACGCTCGGGCTCCTTGGACAGGCCAGGCCCGTGCTGAGCATTGTCGGCTCGAAGGGCAAGGGAACGGCGGCCGTCTACGCCTCCGCGTGTCTGGCCGCGGCCGGGCTGCGGGTCGTCACGGTGACGAGCCCCGGGTACCGCCGCGCCGAGGAGCGGATCCGGCTGGATGGGCGGGCCGTCTCGGCCGCGGTCCTGTTCGACCTGGGTGAGCGGCTGCGCGCGGCACGTGACCAAGCCGCCGGGACGGCACCGGCCGGGCCCCACGCAGCCGAACGCGCGGGGGCCGGGCCCGCCGCCGCCGAACCTGCGGCGGCCGAGCGCGCGGCGGCCGAGCATGCGGCCGCAGAGCGGGCGGCGGCCGAGCGCGCAGCGGCCGACCGGGCGGCGGCCAACCGGGCGGCGGCCGGTGGATACCTCGCTCCCGCTGGGTTGTTCACGCTGGCTGGCGTGCTGCACGCGCAGGACGTGGCCGCCGATGTGATCGTGCTCGAGGCTGGCATGGGCGGAGCCTCAGACGAGATCAGCCTTTTCGCACCGACCGTCGCGGCGCTGACGCCGATCTTCGCCGAGCACGTGGGCAAGCTGGGCGACACACCAGCGGAAATCGCGCGGGAAAAGGCCGGCATCGTCGCGCCGCGGACCCGTGCGGTGCTGACCACGTGGCAGACCGCCGACGTCGAGCACGAGATCGTGACGACGGTCAAGCAACGGTCGGCCGGCCAGCTACGCGTGGAGGTCGTCGATCCTGGCCGCACGGCCGTCGCGCCGTCGCTGCTTCCGGCGGGCCTGAGCGCGTACAACGCCGAACTCGGCTGCGCCGCGGCCTGGCGGCTGCTCGACGTGCTCGGTCATGAGCCGCGGACGTACCCGCGGACCGCGGCGGTGCTCGGCACGATCCGGCTGCCCGGCCGGTTGTCGCGGCACGAACTGCCAGGATCACGCACCGAGTTGATCGTCGACTCGGCGATCAACCGGGCCGGGATCGCCGCGGCGCTCGCGGCCGCGGCGAGGTGGTGGAGCCGGATCGATCACGTCCTGCTGTGCCTGCCCGACCACAAGGACGTATCCGGAGCGATCGCCGAACTCGCCGGGCCGCCCGTGACGTTTGTCCGGCTGCCAGACGATCGCCTGCGGTTCGCGCATCCGCTGCCCGCGGACTGGACCGTGATCGACGCCGCGCACCTGAGCCGTGACCTTGTGGCCGGCCTCGGCCGCAGGGTCATCGCGCTGGGCCCGGTGTACTTCACCGGCCGGGTGCTCGACCTCGTGGACGCCGACACGGACTCGCTCTTCGCATGCTGACGCGCCGCGGCGGCGGGGGTCAGGCGGCGGGCAGCGACGCGACTGCGGCCTCGATGCGGGCGATCTCGGCCTTGGCCGCGGCGAGCCGGTCGCGGGTCGCCGCCACGACGGCGGGGGGCGCCTTCTCGGTGAACGGGGTGCTTGCGAGCTTCCGGCCGGTCTGCTCTTCCTCCTTGCGCGCGGCGGCGAGATCCTTCTCCAGCCGCCTCCGCTCGGCGGCCACGTCGATCGCACCCGCGAGGTCGAGCCGTACCGTGACGCCTTCGACGGTCAGCGACGCCGTCTGGGCGAAACCGGGCGCCGGCACCGTCAGCCGCAGCAGCGCGCGGATGGACGCCTCGTGTGCGGCGAGCGGCGTCGCCTCGATGCCGTCGAGCGCCGCCGCGACGTTCTGGCCAGGGCGCAGACCCTGGTCGGAGCGGAGCCGGCGGACCTCGGTGACCAGGCGCATCAGCGTGCCGATCTCCGCTTCCGCGGCGGGGTCGGCCGCCGGCGCATCGCCAACCGAGCCGCCGCCGCCGGCGGCGCGCCGACCGGGCCAGTCCGCGACGACGATCGTCTCGCCGCCGGTCAGCGCGGTCCACAGGTCCTCGGTTATGAACGGCATGACCGGGTGCAGCAGACGGAGCAGACGGTCGAGCACGTAACCAAGCACGGCCCGTGTGGCCGTCGCCGGGTCGCCGGCAGCGCCGCCGCCACCCACGCCAGAGCCGCTCACGCCGGCGCCGCGACTCGCGCCGGAGCCAGGAGCGCCCGGGTCGTGAGCGCCGGCGCCGGGAGGGCCCGAGCCTCCTGAGCTGAGCGGTGTCTTGGCCAGCTCCAGGTACCAGTCGCAGACCTCGTGCCAGGCGAAGTGGTAGAGGGACTCGCAGGCGTGGCCGAACTCGAACTGCTCCATCGCGGCGTCGACCTCCGCCGTCACCGCCGCGAGCCGGGACAGAATCCACCGGTCAGGGATGGAAAGCGCCGCCCTGGGCGGTAGGCCGGCCGCGGCGGTGGCCCCGCTGCGCAGCGCGAACCTGACCGCGTTCCACAGCTTGTTGCAGAAATTACGCGAGCCGGCCACCCACTCCTCGCTGACCGAAACGTCGCTGCCCGGGTTCGCGCCGCGGGCCAGGGTGAACCGGGTGGCATCGGCGCCGTAGCGGTCGATCCAGTCGAGGGGATCCACCACGTTGCCCGCGGACTTGGACATCTTCTTGCCGTGGGCGTCGCGCACCAGGCCGTGCAGCGCCACCACGCGGAACGGCACGGCGTGCGCGGGGTCGCGGTCGCGCATCGCGTACAGGCCGAACATCATCATCCGCGCGACCCAGAAGAACAGGATGTCGTACCCGGTCACGAGCACGCTGGTCGGATAGAACGCGCGCAGGTCGGCGGTGTCCCGCGGCCAGCCGAGGGTCGAGAACGGCCAGAGCGCGGAGGAGAACCAGGTGTCGAGAACGTCGGAGTCCTGGTGCCAGCCGTCGCCGGTGGGCGGGGCGTCGCCAGGGCGCGGGCAGACCATCTCGCCGTCCGGCCCGTACCAGACCGGGATCCGGTGACCCCACCACAGCTGGCGGCTGATGCACCAGTCGTGCATGTCGTCCATCCAGTCGAAGTACCTGGCCGCGAGCTCGGGCGGGTGGATGCGCACCCGGCCGTCGCGGACCGCGTCGCCCGCCGCCTTGGCGAGCGGGCCCACCTTGACGAACCACTGCATGGACAGCCGCGGCTCCACCGTGGTGGCGCAGCGCTGGCAGTGCCCGACCGCGTGCGGGTACGGCCGGACCTCTGCGACGATGCGGCCCTCCTCGCGCAGCGCCGCGACGACCGCGGGCCGCGCCTCGAACCGGTCCAGGCCCAAGAACGGGCCGTGCGCCGTGATGACGCCCCGCTCGTCGAGGACCGTGATGCTGGGCAGATCGTGGCGGCGGCCGATCTCGAAGTCGTCAGGGTCATGCGCGGGGGTCACCTTGACCGCGCCGGTGCCGAACTCGGGATCCACGTGCGGGTCGGCCACCACCGGGATCCGGCGGCCGGTCAGCGGGAGTTCGACGGTGTGGCCCACCAGCCGCGCGTAGCGCGGGTCGTCGGGGTGGACGGCGACGGCGGTGTCGCCGAGCATGGTCTCGGCGCGGGTGGTGGCGACGACGATCGCATCGTCGCCGTTGCCGTAGCGGATGGAGACCAGTTCGCCCTCGTCCTCGCTGTGCTCGACCTCGATGTCGGACAGCGCGGTCAGGCAGCGCGGGCACCAGTTGATGATCCGCTCGGCGCGGTAGATGAGGCCGTCGTCGAACAGGTTCTTGAAGATCGTGTGCACGGCGGCCGACAGGCCCTCGTCCATGGTGAAGCGCTCGCGGGTCCAGTCGACGCTGTCGCCGAGCCTGCGCATCTGGCCGAGGATCTTGCCCCCGGACTCGGCCTTCCACTGCCAGACGCGCTCGACGAAACGCTCGCGGCCCAGGTCGTGCCGGCTCAGGCCCTCCCTCGCGAGTTCGCGCTCCACCACGTTCTGCGTCGCGATGCCGGCATGATCCATGCCGGGCAGCCACAGCGTGGTGTAGCCCTGCATGCGGCGCCTGCGCACAAGCGCGTCCTGCAGCGTGTGGTCGAGTGCGTGGCCCATGTGCAGCGAGCCGGTCACGTTCGGCGGCGGGATCACGATCGAGAACGCCGGACCGGGCCGCGCGGGATCGGGGGTGAACAGACCGGCACGTACCCAGCGCTCGTACCGCCGCGGCTCCACGTCGGCGGGCGAGTACTGCGGGGGAAGCTCGGGTGGCCGCCGCGGTGATATTTCCGTGGCGGGCACCGATAGTGCTGACGGCGCTGCGCTGTGAGATCCGGTCACGTCAGCCGAGTCTAGGGGGTGACAGATTGCGGATCGACCTGGAACCCGCGGAGGATCCCCCCGGCGGCGGAGCGCTGGTCACGCCGGGCCGGAGCGGCCGGGGGCGCTCAGGCCGACTTCTCCCGCGGGGTCCGCTTGGCCGGCAACTCACGCGGCACAAGAGTCGGGTTGACATGCTCCAGAACGGCTGCGCCAGTGATCATAACGCGTTCGACGTCCTCCCGGCTTGGCACGTCGTACATCGCGGACAGGAGCACTTCTTCCATGATCGCGCGGAGCCCCCGCGCGCCGGTACCGCGCAGGATCGCCTGGTCGGCGATGGCCTCGAGTGCGTCCTCGGTGAACTCCAGGTCCACGTTGTCCAGTTCGAAGAGCCGGTGATACTGCCGGACGAGCGCGTTGCGCGGCTCGGTCAGGATCAGGATGAGCGCCTCGCGGTCCAGGTTGTGCACGCTGGTGATCACCGGGAGCCTGCCGACGAACTCGGGGATCATGCCGAACTTGAGCAGGTCCTCCGGCATGACGTCGGCGAAGGCGTCGGGTGAGACCCGGTCGTCCTTGGAGCGGAGCACCGCGTTGAACCCGATGCCCTTGCGGCCGATCCGGTGCTCGATGATCTTTTCGAGGCCGGCGAAGGCTCCACCGCAGATGAACAGCACGTTGGTCGTGTCGATCTGGATGAACTCCTGGTGCGGGTGCTTGCGGCCGCCCTGCGGCGGGACCGACGCGGTGGTGCCCTCGAGGATTTTCAGCAGCGCCTGCTGCACGCCCTCGCCGGAGACGTCGCGAGTGATCGACGGGTTCTCGCTCTTGCGCGCGATCTTGTCGACCTCGTCGATGTAGATGATCCCCGTCTCGGCCTTCTTGACGTCGTAGTCCGCGGCCTGGATCAGCTTAAGCAGGATGTTCTCGACATCCTCGCCGACGTAGCCCGCCTCGGTCAGCGCGGTCGCGTCCGCGATCGCGAACGGCACGTTGAGCAGCTTGGCGAGCGTCTGGGCGAGCAGGGTCTTGCCCGACCCGGTCGGCCCGAGGAGCAGGATGTTGGACTTCGCGAGCTCGACCGCTTCCTCACGGGCCCGTTCGCCGCCACCGCCGGCCGAGTGGACGCGCTTGTAGTGGTTGTACACCGCGACCGACAGCGCCTTCTTGGCCTTCTCCTGGCCGATCACGTAGCCGTCGAGGAACTCGTAGATCTCGCGCGGTTTGGGCAGGTTGTCCCACTTCAGCTCGGACGGCTCGGCGAGTTCCTCTTCGATGATCTCGTTGCACAGGTCGATGCACTCGTCGCAGATGTACACGCCGGGGCCGGCAATGAGCTTCTTGACCTGCTTCTGGCTCTTTCCACAGAACGAGCACTTCAGCAGGTCACCACCCTCGCCGATACGTGCCACTCAGCTACTCCTTTGCGTGGGGCCACCTGTGGCAATGCGGCCGACACGACCTGGCCGCCTTGCCTGACACTGACGCTACCGCCTCACGGACGCGGGTGAGCCCGTTGGTGGAGCGCCGGGTCGGGTGGATCCTCCCGGTTAGGACGACACTACCTCGGCGCGGGCCTTTCGGCTCGACAGAACCTCATCCACCAGACCGTATTCTTTTGCCTCCTCGGCGGTGAGGATCTTGTCGCGCTCGATGTCCCTGCGGACCTGGTCCTCGTCCTTGCCGGTGTGCAGGGCGAGGATCCGCTCGAGCGCGGCACGTACCCGCATGATCTCCCTGGCCTGGATCTCCAGGTCGCTCGACTGACCGTAGCCGCCCTCGGTAGCGGGCTGGTGGATCAGGATGCGGGAGTTCGGCAGCGCCATCCGCTTGCCCGCGGTGCCCGCGGCGAGCAGCACCGCCGCCGCCGACGCCGCCTGGCCGAGGCAGACCGTCGAGACCTCCGGGCGCACGTACTGCATCGTGTCGTAGATCGCGGTCATCGAGGTGAACGAGCCACCCGGCGAGTTGATGTAGATCGTGATGTCGCGGTCCGGGTCGATCGACTCGAGCGTGATGAGCTGCGCCATGACGTCGTTGGCCGAGGCGTCGTCGATCTGCACCCCGAGGAAGATGATCCGTTCCTCGAAGAGCTTGTTGTACGGGTTCATCTCCTTGACCCCGTACGTGGTCCGCTCGACGAACGACGGGATGATGTAGCGGGCCTGTGCTGGCGGCGCGAGCCCCGGCCGCACAAGCTGCGGACCGGCGGCCTGGATGCGGCCTGGCTGAGAATGGGCGGTCACGTCTGGTCCTTCGGCTCGCTGTGCTGGCCCTGGCGTCCACGACATGGTCATGAGACCGCCCCTTCAGATGGTACCTGGGTGGCGCTGCGGACCACGTGGTCCACGAGGCCGTAGTCCTTCGCCTCCTCGGCGGTGAACCACCGGTCGCGATCGGAGTCAGCTTCGATCTGCTCCGTCGGCTGCCCCGTGTGGGACGCGATCAGCTCGGCGAGCGTGTGCTTCACGTACAGCATCTGCTCTGCCTGGATCTTGATGTCCGACGCGGTACCGCCGATGCCGCCGGACGGCTGGTGCATCATGATCCGCGCGTTCGGCAGCGCGAAGCGCTTGCCCGTCGTGCCCGCGCACAGTAGGAACTGACCCATCGAGGCGGCCAGGCCCATGGCGACCGTCCGGATGTCGTTCGGGACGTACTCCATGATGTCGTAGATCGCCATGCCGGCGCTCACCGAGCCACCGGGCGAGTTGATGTACAAACTGATGTCACGGTGATCGTTCTCGGCCGCGAGCAGCAGGAGTTCGGCGCAGATGCGGTTGGCGATCTCGTCGTCCACCTGCTGGCCAAGAAAGATGATGCGGTGCCGAAGCAGCCGCTGGAAGACCTGCTCGGTCAGCGGCATTGGCGTAGGTGCCTCTGCAACCCGCGCCAGAATTCGCGACGGCTCCTCGATGATCGGAGGCGTGGTCACTAGTTCACCTGTTCTGTAGTGGGCGGAAAGGCGTTCGCCGGTTATCTGGGTCGTTGACTGTGAGATTAACGCGGCCCAGGCTCCGTCGCGTCCGCAGATGCGTGCTGTTCGCTGTCGGCTCAGCAGAATACGCAACGCACCGTGCGCATGCGGGGCCCGGCCGCGACCGCGATGCCAGCACAGAGCGCCGCCGGCCAGACGTCAGGCACGGCGCGCAGCCGCGCGGACGCCTGCGGGGCCGGCGGGCCACGCCTGGAACCCGCGCGGGCGAACCCCGGACCCGGCGCCACGCCTGGAAACCCGCGCGGGCGAACCCCGGACCCGGCGCCACGCCTGCGGACCCGCGCGGGCGAACCCGGACCCGGCGCCACGCCTGGAAACCCGCGCGGGCGAACCCCGGACCCGGCGCCACGCCTGCGGACCCGCGCGGGCGCGGGCGACGCGTTGGTCAGGACTGCGGCGCGCCTGACTCGGCGTCGCCCGCGGCGGCCGTTGCCTCGGAGGTAGCTGCCTGCGCCGTACCCGCGGCCGCCGCGGCCTCGTCCGGACCCTCGGCCTGCTCGGACGCGGCCTGCTCGGACGCGGCCTGCTCGGACGCGGCCTGCTCGGACGCGGCCTGCTCGGACGCGGCGATCGCCGCGAGGTCGACCTCCCGCCCTGAGCTGTCCTTGACGGCGGCCCGGTTGACGATGAGGTCCAGGGCCTTCCCCCGGAGCACGTCACCGACAGCCGAGCCGATCTGGCCGGTGTCGCGAAGGTGGGTCGCGAGCTGGTCGGGTGACACGCCCATCCGCTGTGCCCGCTGCACCACGAAACTCGTCAGCTCGGTGTCGTCCACGCCGAGCTCTTCCTGCCGCGCGAACTGGTCGAGCACGAAGTTGGCCCTGATGGAGCGGCGGGCGTCCCGCTCGAGGTCGGCGGCGAACTCATCCGCGGACTTGCCGACCGACTCCAGGTAAGCCTCCCGGCCCGCCCCGACACGCTCGAGCTGATCATCGAGTGCGCGGCTTCTGCGGTCGATTTCCTCGGTGACAACAGCATCGGGCAGCGGAATGTCGATCTTGTCGAGCACCGCCTCGAGTGCGTGGTCGCGCGCCTGGCCGGTCTGCTGCAGGCGCTTCACCCGCTCCAACTGCGCCCGGGTGCCCGCACGCAGCTCACCGATGGTGTCGAACTCGCTCGCCGACTGCGCGAACTCGTCATCGAGCTCGGGCACCTCCTTGATCTTGACGCTGTGCGCGGTCACCGTCACGACGGCTTCCTCGCCCGCGTGGTCGCCGCCGGTCAGCTCGGTGGTGAACGTCGCGGACTCGCCCGCGGTCATCCCGGTCAGCGCGGCGTCGAGCCCGTCGACCAGCGTGTCGTCACCGATGCGGTAGGAAAGGCCGCTCGCCTGCGCGTCCTCCACCTCCTCGCCGTCGACCGTGGCGGACAGGTCGATCGAGACGTAGTCACCCTCCTGAGCCGGCCGGTCCACCGTCTTCAGCGACGCGAACCTTTCCCGCAGCCCGCCCAGGTACTCCTCGACCTCGTCGGGGGTGACGTCGGCGTCTTCGACGGTCACCGACAGCCCGTTGAGGTCGGGAATCTCGAACTTGGGGCGGACGTCGACCTCGGCCGTGAAGCTGAGCTGCGCACCGTCGTCGAGCGCGGTGATCTTGAGCTCCGGCTGGCCGAGCGCGTACACGTCGTTGTCCGCCAGCGCCTGGCCGTAAAGCTCGGGTACCGCCTCGTTCACGGCCTGCTCGAGCACGGCGCCCCGGCCGAAGCGCTGGTCGATGATGCGCGGCGGGACCCGGCCCGGCCGGAACCCGGGCACGCGAACCTGTTTGGCGACCTCACGGTAGGCGCGGTCGATGTTCGGCCTGAGCTCGTCGAAAGGAACCTCGATAGTCAGCTTCACCCTGGTCGGGCTCAGCTCCTCGACGTCGGTCTTCACTTACGGTGTCACTCCTTCGGGCCCGCATCTGCGGAATCGGCGCGCGTCGCGGCAGCCGTTCGGGACTCAGGGCGTGTCCCGCAGATCTCTGGCGGCGCGGATCGGCGCCCAGACGACGACCGGCGGCGTTGTCGTCGTCGCCGATACGAACCAGTATCGGCTCCTCCTCCGCCTTGCCGGACCGCCGCCTGGACACCGCCCGCATCCACCGAGATCTCCGGGACACCCTTGGAACGGCCCCGGCTCCGATCAGGTCGCTGCGTCGTGTCCGGTCACTGACGGCTACGGCCGCCCAGTCTAGTGCTGGTGCGGGGATGGGGACGGGCCAGCCGTGCCGCCGGGGACCAGACGCTGGCTCATCCACTGCAGCGCCTGGCCGATCTCCCGCTTCCAGGTGCGGAAGTTGTGGCCGCCGACGGGCAGGATGAGCGAGTAGCCGTGCATGGGCGGCCGGATCATGCTCAGGAACCTGAGCGTCGGCAGATAGTTGTCCTCGCCGACGCGGCTGCTCGTGAGGAGCACCGACACGGGCGGCGGCGGCAGGTGGCCGAGCCGCCAGAACAGGTCGTTCTCCGACCGGTACGCGGCGCTGCGGCCGTAGAGGCTGCCGGTGGTGAAGTCCTGCACCGCCGTGTAGTAGCCAGAAAGCGACACCGCGGCGGCGAAGCGGTCCGAATGCATCATGGCGAGCTTCGCCGCGCAGTAACCACCGGTCGAGTCGCCCATCACGGCCCACCCGGCGGCGCCGGTGGCCGCGCGGAAGGACTGCTCGACCGCGAGCGGTACGTCCTCGGCGAAGAACGTCTCCGCCTGCGGGCCGCTGGGGATGTCCGTGCACTCGGTGTCGCGGGGCATGTCGACCGACGAGAACATCATGACGAAGATCGTGGGCTGCACCCGGCCAGCCGCGATCTCCGACGCCACGGCACCCGGCAGGTTGAGCCGGGTGATCTCGCTGCGCGGGTCGCTCGGATAGCCGGTGAGCACGAGCACCACCGGGAACAGACGGTGCGCGTACGCGGGCTGGAAGTACTGCGGCGGCAGGTACACGTAGGACCTGGGCACGGTGATCCCGGTACGGTCGCCCGTGATCTGAACGGTCAGGATCTCGCCGTTGGCGGCGGCCCCTCCCCCATTGGGCGTGCCCGCCGGGGCCGGGGAGCGCGTGCCGTGCGCGCCCGTGGAGGCCGCCGGGCGCGGGGTGCGCGGAGCGGCCGGGATTTGCGTCTGGGTCACCACGATCGGCGCGGCAACGGCGCCGTGTGCCGCGCCGTGGGCGGCCTGCAGCGTCGTGCTCGCGTGCGTGCCGACCAGGTCAGACCAGGAAACAATGAACGAGAAGTAGGCGTTGAGCCCGCCGAGGACCGCGAGGATCGCGGTCAGCTGGGTGGCGATGAGCAGCCCGGTGCGCGCCGCCGCGTGCGAGGCCTTGCGGCCGGCGACGCACGGCCAGAGCAGGATCGTCGCGGCCATCGTGGCGGCGGCCACGATGCTCACGACGGCGAGGAACGGGCCGCTGGTCAGCGTCATGGCGGCACCCGCGCATCGGCCGCACGGCGGGTCATGGCCGGCCGCCCGGGGCAAGCTCGGCGGCGAGCCGGTCGAGCACGGGGGCGAGTGGCCACGGGCCGGCCGCGAGCGTTATCTCCGCGACGTGCGTGGGGGGCTTGGCCAGGGCCAGGAACGCCCGTGCGGCGCCGGCCCGCTGCGTGCTACCCGGGCCGGCGGCCGCGCTCCGCACGAAGCACAGGGAGACCGGTGGTGGCGGCATGTTCCTGAGCCGCCAGCTCAGATCGCTCTCGTCGCGAAGCTGCTGGCTGCCGCCCGACATCCACCAGCCGGGTGCGCCCGGCCGGGTGCCGGTGGATCCCGGCGGCGTGCTGTAGGCCGCCAGTGGCGCCGCGGCCACGCCGAACCGGTCCGAGTGCGCCATGGCGAGCGACAGCGCGCAGTAGCCGCCGGCCGCGTCGCCGAGGACCGCCCAGCCTGCCGCGACGCGGCTGGCCGGATAGGACGATTCGATCGCCGACGGCAGGTCCTGTGCGAAGAAGGTGGCGGCCTGCGGCCCACCAGGCACGTCCAGGCAGCCGAGGTCGCGGCGGCCTGCCGCGGACGCGCTGAGCATCACGTAGATCGCTGGCCTCGCGCGCCTCGCGGTGATCTCCTGGGCGGCGGTCAGGGCGAGCGACGCCGCGCTGTACGGGTCCCCCGCGGTCGTGACGTGGCCGGAGATGACGACGATCACAGGGAGCGTGCGGCCCGCCTCGGCCGGCCAGAAGTACTGCGGCGGCAGGTAGACGTACGCGGCGGCCGAGATTCCCGACCGCACGCCGTCGATGCGCACCGGCTGCAACCGGCCGTAACGTGACCCCGCGGTTCCGCCGGGGGCTGTCAGCAACGATCCCTGGCCGGTTCGCGGCAAGCCGGGCGGCGTCCGCGCCGCGAGCTCGCCGGTGCCTGGTGACTGGATCGGCGCGGGCTGGCCACCGTTTTGATGGCGCGGGGCGACGATCTGGCCGGTGGTGTTGTTGGTGCCGAACAGGTCCGACCACGATGCGAAGAAGCCGAACGAGCGGTTCACGCTCAGGAAGATCACGAGCATCACGGAGACCTGGGCGGCCAGCAGCAGGCCGGCGCGGGCGAGCACGTGGCCGGGTCGCGGGGTGGCCAGCCGCCGCCACATCAACAAGGTTCCGGCGAACGCGCCAGCGGCGAAGAACCCGGCCAGCCCGATCAGCAATCCGCTCGTCAGGCCCACAGGCTCACCTCCCCGTTGGCCTGCTCACACGCTCAGCCCTGTCCAGCGTCCGGTGCGGGCGCCGGTGTACCTCTACGTACGGGCGCGCCTCTTCGTTCGACCAAGCGGCTCTGACGAGATCTCTGGCCGCGCCGCCGGCCGCTGGATCGGGGCATTTGCCTGGTTCCTACCCCGACATTATCGAGGCATTGTGACAATTTGATCTCTGATCTTGCCGTAGGCTACGCCCCCGCTGTCATCTCGGCGCGTCGGTATCCTGACCTGGCCCACGCAGTTGGAGGTTGGACATGGCCGCACCGCTGGATCCGGCGGCCCGCGCGCCGGGATCGCCCGGCTGAGATGGTGGGGCCGTCGGTGGACATGGATCCCGCCGGGATCGCGGACTCCGTTCTGGACGTGGCGGTCGTCGGGGCGGGTCTGGTCGGGCTCGCAACCGCGATGGCGCTGCTCAAGCAACGGCCAGGTCTGCGCCTAGCCGTTCTGGATAAAGAGCCGTCCATCGCGGCGCACCAGAGCGGTCACAACTCGGGCGTCATCCACGCGGGCCTCTACTACAAGCCGGGGAGCCTGAAGGCACGTTTCTGCCGCGAGGGTCGGCAGGCCCTGGTGGCGTTCGCGGACGAGCACGGCATCCCGTACCGGCTGAGCGGGAAGCTCGTCGTGGCCAGTGACGAAGGAGAGCTTGGCCGGTTTCGTGATCTGGCCGGGCGTGGGCGGGCGAACGGGCTTGCCGTCAGGGAACTGACCCCCGGTGAGTTCGGGGAGTTCGAGCCGAACGTCCGCGGGGTGCGCGCGCTGCACGTGCCGGAGAGCGGCGTCATCGACTACCGGCGGGTCGCGGCCGCCTACGCCGAGGTCATCGCGGATCGCGGCGGCGCGGTGCTGTGCGGCCGTGGCGTCCAGCGCATCACCAGCCGCGCCGGCCGCGCCGTCCTGGCCACGGACGGCGGGCCGGTCGCCGCGCGCGCGGTCGTCACGTGCGCGGGGCTGCAGTCGGACCGGGTCGCGGCGATGACCGGGCACGCGACGGGCGAGTACCGGATCGTCCCGTTCCGCGGCGACTACTACACGTTCCGGCCGCACGCCGCCAGCCTGGTCCGCGGGCTCGTGTATCCGGTGCCCGACCCCGGGTTCCCTTTCCTCGGGGTGCACTTCACCCGCGGAATCGACGGTTCGCTGCACGCCGGGCCGAACGCGGTACCCGCGTTCGCACGCGAAGGGTACGGCCGGCTGTCGGTCAACCGGCACGATCTGCTCGACGTGCTGCGCTTTCCCGGCTTCCGCCGGCTCGCGCGGTCGTACGCGGGCACCGGGGCGCGGGAGATCTGGCGGGATCTGGTGAAGCCCGCGTTCCTCGCCGAGATGCGCAGGTACCTGCCGATGATCGAGTCAGGCGACGTCACGTTCGGCCCGTCAGGCGTGCGGGCGCAGTGCCTGAGCCGGTCGGGGGCGCTCGTGGACGACTTTCTCATCGAGGAGTCGAGCGGCGCGATCCACGTACTCAACGCGCCATCACCCGCCGCCACCGCGTCGATCGTCATCGGCCAGCACTGCGCGGCCCAGGCCATCACCCACCTCGGCCTGTAAGCAAGCACCGCGCTTGCCCGCCCAGTGACAATGCCAGTGCCTGCGCGTGTGCCGGTGGCTGTACGTGGTGCGGCGAGCGCGCCGGCACCGGCGCCCGCCCAGAGACGGCGCCGCGCCCGCTAAACTCATTCCGATGCACGGGCTGTAGCGCAGCTTGGTAGCGCGCTTGCTTTGGGAGCAAGAGGCCGCGAGTTCGAATCTCGCCAGCCCGACCAGGTTAACGATGCTTTTCGAACTGTCTTACAGTAGGCAGGTGACCGGTGAGTGACCAACTGAGTGACTACCACTCTCCGCGGTCCTCACCGGCCTCCGGCCGCGCGTACGACTGGCCCCGGGGACGGTTGGCGCCGCGGCCCTGTTTGCTGTTAGTGGCCTTCTCGCTGAGGCTCGGCGCGGCGCCCGGTGTAGGTGGACATGCCGGTGCATGCTTAGCTGGTGAGCCCGCTGAATGAGCCCGATGAATCCGTACTTCTCGAACTAGGCCGACTGACCTGGGCGGCGATCAATCTCGAAGACGTCGTTCCCGAGATGAGGCGCGCTATCGGCCCGGAGCCAGACCGCCTCGCACGCGAGCCGGTCTCGGGCTGGATCAGGATGCGCTCAATATCCTGAGTACGGCTGGAACACACCCAGGACCCTGTGCCGTGCCAAATTCGCGCACTGGCTCTGAGTTGGCGTTTCTTGTGCTCGTCAGGCCGCTCTCCTGTACTCGCTGATCAAGCCCTGGACGACATGGGTGTGCGTGATCCGGGTGGTCATATCAATCGCCCTGGCCGGGCTTGTGCAGCGGAGGTCGCTGTTCGCGCGACTGGTGCGGCCGGTGCTCGTTGTAATGCCGCGAGTACTCGGCCAGGATCCGCCGGAGGTGTCGTTACCGTAGATCAGCAGATGGTCAAGGCACTCGCGCCGCAGGGTTCCCACATACCGCTCCGCGAATGAGTTCGCCCGAGGCGAGCGGACTGGCGTCTTGATCCGCGCGCCGTTGCCGACGAGTACCGCGTCGAATACCGCCGTGAGCTTACTGTCACGGTCACGGATCAGGAACTTGAACCGGGCGGCGCGTTCGCCGAGGTCTATGAGCAGGTTACGGGCCTGCTGGGCGGTCCACGGCCCGGTGGGGCGCGCGGTGACGCCCAAGATGTGCACCTGTCGGGTCTGGATCTCCATCACGAACAAGATTATGTGGAATCTAAATGTCCGGTTTCATTCTGGTTTGCCTTGGCGGACCTCGATGATCGGCAGGAGGGTTGGCGCTGGTGAGGCGCCGAGCTCGCGGGGTGTGGCGCCGGCGGGGGTGGGGATGTCGGCGAGGCGGCCGAGGAGGGCGTCCAGTGCATCCTTTCCGTCGTCAACGGCGGCGCGTTCGTCGTCGGTGAGCGGGATCGCGGTGAGCATGCGCTGCAGGTTGTCCCTGGCTTCCAGGATCTGGGCCTTGCTCGAGTTTTTCGGGGTGTAGAAGTCGCATTTCGCGCAGGCCATGCGGTGCGGGCACTGCTCGAAGAAGGTGTAGGAGCATAGCCCGTGGCCGAGGTCGTAGTACTGCCAGGGCTCGCCCCCGGCGACAGCACCGGAGGTGACTGCCTCGCGGTCGAGGAGGATCTCGATAGTGCGGATGTTACGGGCGAAGTATCCGGCCTCGGTGTAGGCCTTGCTGAGCGTGTTCGGGGTGATCTTCGCGTAGTGCTGGGTGCTGGCCGGGTTCTGGTGCCCGAGCCAGGCTTGCAGCTCGAACAGGGTCATCGGCTCTTTGGCGTTGTAGAGCTGGCTGGCGATGGTAGAGCGGGCCCGGTGGCTGGTGATGTTGCCGCGGACATCGGCGGTCGGGACCCCGGCTCTGGCGCACAGCGCCGGGATGATGGTGCGGTTGATGTAGGTCTTGCCGACCGGGTGGGCCCGGACGGAGAACAGCAGGTCGGCGTGCTCGCTGGTCTTGCGGTCCAGCCGCGGGGGCTGGGCGGGCCGCTGGGCCTGCCAGGCTTCGATGGCCTGGCCGATGATCGGGTCGACGGGCTTGGTGAACGCGGTGCTGGTCTTGTTGACTGGTATGTCGAGCAGGCAGACGGCGTCGGCGGCGAGGATCTCGCGGGAGTCACCCAGGATGGGCAGCCCGTCGTGCTGCCAGCGGATGCAGCCGGTCCGCAGCCGGGAGATCTCGTCGCTGCGCAGGCCGGAGAACAGCCAGGTCAAGGTGAGCGCGCGGATGAGTTCCATCGGGTAGTAGCTGCCTGCCGAGGTGCCCGGCAGGTCAGCGGCCTCGATGTTCAGCCCGGCGTGCAGGAGCTTGGCCCACACGTCGTCGGCGATGACGCGGGGGTCGGTGCCGATCAGCGCGCCGACGCTGCGCGGCAGGGCCAGCGCCCGGGCGGGGTCGAACCGGCGGGGGAACCACTCCCATTCCTGGCAGTCGCGGAAGAATGTCCGGGTGGCCATGAGCATGTGGGCCTTGGTGCGCGGGGCGACCGGTTTCCCGGCGCGGCCGTGCAGATGGTCGTGGCGCTGGACATAGTCGCCGACCGCCATGCGGTCGACGGCTGCGACCCATGCTGCGCAGGTCTCCCGGGTCCACTGCCCGGGCTCACTGATCCCGGGGTGCTCGGCCGCCAGCCACCGTCCGGCCTTGGCGACGATGGTGCGGATGATCGCGCGGACCTTGGGTGTCAGCGGTGAGGTGGCGTGCCACCGCTCGACCCAGCCGGCCCACGCGGGATCGGTTCCCTCGATGCCGGGCGCGTGGTTGTAGCCGGGGCGCACCGGCGGATCGCAGTAGCCGAGCGAGGCAACCACGCGCTGCAGCGCGTAAAGCGTCGCCTGGTGCCGGCGGCTGGCGGCCGCGGGGTGGGCGTGCAGCCGGGTGAACGCCCCGGTGGTCAGGTCGGCCAGGCGAGGGCTGCGGTTGATCAGCAGTACCTGGCCGAGCACGCCCGGCAGCTTGTACTCGCCGTCGCGGACCTGGCTGCGGTAACCCCAGCGGTCCAGTACCGCGGTCGCCTCACCCGTGGCCGCGTCGACGGCCTCGGTGCCGAAGACGAGCTGGGCCAGGTGCAGCCGGTTGAACATGCCCAGGTGCTGGAAATCAGTGAACCCGGCGAGCAGGTAGGCCAGCGCGACCAGGAACGGGCGCACGGCCTTTTCTGTCGGCAGCGCCTGGCTGTCCAGGAACTCCCTGCTGCCAGAGCCGGCCAGGCGGGCCCAGTCCCAGCTTGTCCAGGCCCAGTACGCCTGCCCGGTGTCCGCGCAGTGCTGCAGGATGATCCCGGTCGCGTGCGCGCCAGCCCGCAGGTGGACATCGCTGCGGTCATGATGAAGAACTGCCGCCGCCTGATCGGCCGGCACGGCCAGCCGGGTCAGAGCCTGCCACGAGCGGGAACGCCGGGTCCCGCGGGCCCGGCTGCGGCGCAGCCCGGCCGGGCCGATCTCGGCCAGCGCCGCAGCTTCCCCGACGGTCAGCCCGCTTCGGCGGTCCCAGCCGGAGACATCCAGACTGAACGCCCATGCCGTGCCTTCTGCCCGCTGGAGGGTAACCGCCTGCATCCCCGCCGCGGTCACCCCGGACCCCCGCCCGGGGCACCGCAGGCGGGATCGGTGAGCATGCTCACCCTCCACGCGTGGATCTGCGACATCGACGAGGCCAGCTTCTCGGACAGCTCCCGTCCGGACAGGTGAATGTAGCGGAGCGTCGAGTCGGTAGAGCGGTGCCCGGCGAACGTCGCGATCGCGTGCAGTTCCCAGCCCATCCGGGCCAGGTCCGTCAAGCACAAGTGCCGCGTCGTGTGAGTGGAGAACCGCGGCACCTCAGCGGCCAGCGCGACCCGCCGGACCACCTTGGACCAGGTCCACAATGTCAGCGGCTCGGCCAGGTTGCGCCGCGACTCGGACAAGAACAGCGGCCCCCGGGCCCGGCTGAGCGTGGCGCGGTGACGCAGGTACTCCGACAACAGCACCCCGGTCGGCACGGAATACGGCACCATCCGCTCCCGCCGGGTCTTGGTCGTCTCCGCGCGGACCCGAAGCATCCGGTGCGCCGGGTCGAGATCATCAGTGCGCAGCGAGCACAGCTCCTCCCGGCGCAGCGCCGCGTCATAGGCCAGCGCGAGCATCACCCGGTTGCGGGCCGGCTCGCCCCGGAACACCTCAAGGACCCGGAGCCACTCAGCCTCGGCGGGGATCCACGGCAGCTTGACCATCCGCGGCACCAGCGGCCTGCTGCCATGCCCGCCGCCGAAACGGCGCCCGGGCGTATAAGAACCGCGGCCGACGGGGTTGGACTCCCGCAGCCCTTCCTCCACCAGGAAGTCATAAAACAACCGCACCGGCACCAGCCGCTGCTGCAACGTGGCGTTCGACAGCCCGGCCCCCGAATCCAGCGCCACCACATTCGGTCCCCGGCAGCTAGGCCGGGAAGTCAGCTCCCGGACGAACACCCCGACCTGACCGCGATTCGCGGCCATCGGGTCGATGCCGTCCCGCTCACAGACCAGCAGGTACTCAGCCAGGCCGCGGGCATACGCGTCGATCGTCCGCGGCGCACGGCCTAGATCAGCCCAGATCCGCAGCCACTCAGCCGCGCGTTCATGCCGGACCAGAACCGGCCACTTCTCCTCAATCCCCGCCCCCGCGCCCACCCCGGACCCCCGTCCATCAGCAGCTCACGGCGACACTATCCGGCCAGGACCAGCCCCCGGCGGCGACACGCAGAGTGATTCCACGTAACTGATACGTACAGGCGCCTGAGGAACACGGTGTCAACATGCAGGAAGTCACACGCCAGGATCCCGGCCGCCTGGGAGGCCAGGAACTGCGGCCAGGTCGGTGACGCTCGGCGGGGCGCGGGCGTGAGCCCGGCTTCGGCCAGGATCCGCCGGATGGTTCCTGCCCACCGCGGGTTCTGCCCTGGCCAGCCGCTGGACCAGTTCGCGGATCTCTTCCGGGACCGGCGGGCGCCCGGCGGCGTTCGGATAGGTCCATTTCTTCTTGATCAGGCGCCGGTGCCACGCGAGCAGCGTGGCGGGTGTCACGATCCAGTGCAGCCGCAGGTGCCCGGGCAGCAGCCGCGCGAGCGCGGCGATCACCGCTCGGTCGGCCCAGTTCGGTTTCGGGCGGGCGACCTGGCGGCGCAGGACAGCGACCTCATGCCGCAGTACCAAGATCTCCACGTCTTTGGAGGTGTCGCTGCGGGTGAGGAGCGCCAGCCAGCCGAACAACCGGGCCATCAGCAAATAGAGGAGGCGGAAGAGCACGAGTGCCGAGGATAGAAGCCCAGGTCAGATGGCCTGCACGAGTTCTGGCACCCACAGGCCACGAGGAGTACGCCAACAACCCTGGCGGCTGCAAGACCGCTGGGCCGGGCGCGGTGCCAGATCCCGGCCTGGGCGGGCTGTCCCCCACCAGCGGGCTCGTGCTGGGCAACCCACGGGGCACCGCCGACCGGTACTCAAGGTCGCGCGGGAAAGGGCCGACGACATGCTCCTGACCAGCGCCGGGCTGTGGGTCGCCAGCGACAACGGTGTCTACTCGGGCGGCAGGTTCCACCTCAGCGACAGCTGCGGCGGCGTCCACGGCCACGCCGGCATCTGCCTCCTGCCCTACTGACCGGAAGAAGCCCCCCGTCTTCGCGTCCGCGCGACCGTCCCTTGGGATGAGATGGCTCCTAATGGGCCTGGCTGCACGCCGGCCGCCCACCGCAGTTCCTATATTGGCGCCCTTGACATATGGCGCGGTCGCATGTCACGATTTATCCACTGGGCGAAGCTATTCCTGAAAGAGGCCAAAGACAGGAACATCGCCGCCCATCCCCAGCCATTCGGTTTCATGTGGCAGTGTGAGCTTTCTTCGGCTAGGTAAGACGAGCCCATCGCCCTCATTGATCTGAGTATTGCTAATCTAGCGGTGGCGTTCTGGCCTTGCCGATCTGATGATGCCCGCGCATAGCGGCCTGCCCCCGCCAGCCACTGCACGCAGGCCATGCTGTCGCCGATAACCCAGGCAAACAGAACGGGCTCACACCGCGCCCTCGCACCTGCGGCCCATGACACTGCGCGCGGGGCGCCTGTGATGGTGCGGCGGCCACGGTCGCGCTCGGGCCGCGGTTCCACCTGATCGATCCGGGGCTGGCGCCCGGGCGCCGCCTGTCCCGATACCACGCCGAAACTCCAGCGGCTCGCTGCTCACTGATGGAGGTCATGATGCGGATAGTGTCCCTGGCTCTTGGCACCCACGGCGATGTCAGGCCGGTCGTCGCGCTGGGCAAGGCGCTGAAGGCCCGCGGCGCCGACGTCTGCGTGGTCACTGGCACCGACCAGATCCCCCTGGTCGAGCGGAACGGGCTGGACGCCGCCTCGGCGGGCGTGGATTTCAGCGAGCTGCTGAACTCGCTGAATGGGTTCAACGTCGTCGAATCGGGCAACGGGCCGAACTTCATGACGCTGACGCGGAACATGAAGCGGCTGTTCAAGGCGCACAACCCCACGCTGATGGCGGCCTGCTACCAGGCCAGCGCGGACGCGGACGCAATCATGAGCGGCTTCACCTCGGACATCTTCGCGGTGCCGATCGCGGAGAAGCTTGGCCTTCCCCATATCAGCGCTCAGCTGGCGCCGGCGCCGGTGGCTACCCGCAGTGGGAACGCCATGGCGATCGCGCCGCGCCCGGGCCGCGAAAGTGCCGTGAACTATTTCTTTCACAAGGCGATGATCGAGCCGTTCAACTGGCGGCTCAGCCACGAGTCCGTCACCGCGTTCCGCGCGGACGTCCTCGGCCTGCCGTGCCAGCGCAGGCGCGCGTACCAGCGGCGGCTGGAACGTGCGCTGATCATCCAGGGGTTCAGCTCCCATGTGGTCCCGCACCCGCTGGACTGGCCCGCGAACCTGCACACCACGGGGTACTGGCCGCTCGACGACGAGGATGGCTGGACGCCCCCGCAGGCCCTGGTGGACTTCCTCGACGCCGGCGAGCCGCCGGTCTTCATCGGGTTCGGCAGCATGACCGTGCGCAACGTCACGGAGGTGACCAGGCTGCTCATCGACGCGGTGCAGGCGGCCGGCCGCCGCGCGATCATCCAGGCCGGCTGGGCCAGCCTCGGCGCGGGCACGTTGCCGGATAGCGTCCACGTCGTCGGGCCCGCCTCCCACCGCTGGCTCTTCGAGCAGGTCGCCGCCGTGGTCCATCATGGCGGTTCCGGCACCACCGCGGCCGGACTGCGGGCCGGCCTTCCCACCGTGATCATCCCGCACTTCGGCGACCAGCCGTTCTGGGGTGCCCGGGTGGCCGCCCTCGGCGCCGGTCCCCGGCCCATAGCGTGGCCCAAGCTGACCCCGCAGCGCCTGGCCGAAGCGGTCCGTCAGGCCGTGGGCGCCCCGGCGATGCGCGAGAACGCCGCCGTCCTCGGCGCCAAGATCCGCGCCGAGGACGGCATCGGCACCGCAGTGGCCCTGATCGAGTCGTACCTGGCCAGGATCGTCGGCACGGCGGTGCCGTTCGAAAGCTCCGCCGGCTGATAGCCGCGGCGCATTCGGCGGGACTGGCCGGGGAAGCCGGGCGGTCCCGGGCAGGATTGCTTCACCCTGCCACGCCGCAGGCCCGTGGGGACATGCCACCTGACGTGGCCTTGCGCGGCTATACTGGGCAACGGAGGCGCCTTTGCACAGCAACCAGGACCAGACGTATCTTCCCGGACCGGGCCAAGAGAAGCTGGCCGAAGTAGCGGGCGCCGCCCCTCCCGCAGCACTCACCTATTTCATCGGCTACCTGCTGCGCCGAACCTTCGCGCATTTCTGCGCCAACACCAGCAGCGCGGGCGTGGACCCCCGCGAGTTCGCTGTGCTTGAAGCGCTGGCCGACCGGGACTGGCTCTCCCAGCTTGATCTGGCCGAGAAGCTAGGTATCAACCGGACGATCATGGTGTGGGTGATCGACCGGATGGAAGAAGCCAAGTATGTGGAACGCAACCGCAATCCGGAGAACCGCCGGTCCTACGTGCTCTCGCTGACCGAGGCCGGTAAGTCTGGTTTGGAGCAGATGCGCCGGACGGTGGCGCAGCGGAACGGCAACCTGACCGCACCGCTGTCTGTCGCGGAACGGAAACGGCTCGGTGAGCTGCTGGCCACCCTGGTGCCAGAGCGGCCCTGCCCGGCCCCGGGCAGCATCGAGGCCCTCGTCACACAAGCGCACAACCGGTACCGCCGGCTCGGCGACGAGCTACTCGCGGGCGCCGGGCTGCGCATCCGGTACTTCGCCCCGCTGTCCGCCCTCGAGATCCTGGCGCCGTGTCCCCAGCAGCAGGTGGCACAGTTCCTGGCCATTACCGAGCCAGCCGCGGCCGAGCTGGTCGACCACTTGGTCCGGGCCGGGCTGGTGAAGCGCGGCCGGGATAAGCAGGACCGGCGCCGCTACGCGCTGGAACTGACCGAAGAGGGCCGGCACGCGCTGTCGGTGGTACTCGAGGCGGTCGACCAGTTGCGAGCCGACACGGTCTCGCTCATCGGCGCGGACGGCGATGCGGAGCTAAAGGGTTTGCTGTGCAAGCTGCTGGCTGCGGAGGAGTTAGCCGGGCGCTCGCCCTGATCGGCGGACCGAGACGATGCTCAGTAACTCTTCGATGTCGTACTCTGCCCGCCCCGGGCGGCCGTAACGCTTGATCTTTCCCCGGCTCGCCCACTTGCGGATCGTGGCCGGCGTGACTCCCGCAGCGATAGCGGCCACCGCTGTGGGTACCGTGCGGAGATTCTCGGCCCGCCCCCTCATGAGGCTGCTCCGGTGTGCCCAGAGGGCGAAGCAGTCTGCAGCTGCCGCAGCTGATGTGCCAGGAGCAGCCACTGGTGCGTTTCCCACTGGTGTCCCGCCGCGCAGCCGACTTGGTGTACTGTGCGGTCACCGGATAGCTGCACGCTCGCATGAATGACCTGGTCGCAGCCGGGCTGCGTACATGGCCCCAGCTCGATCAGCGTGGACGGGGCCGGCTTGGTGCTCATCCGGGCCGTGCTGGCCGTCGTGCGCACTTCATGGGCAAAGTCGCCGGCCGCCGGATGCGCTGCCAGCCAGTCGAGGTGCCGGACCAGAAAGGAAGACAGGTCTGCCGCGGTGCGGCGCGGCCGACTGGCGATGCGCCGTTCACTGACCACCAGACCGGACCAGGATGCCAGGGTGCCCAGGATCTCGGAGCGCACGGTGGCCACTGCCGTATTGAAGGGCATGGTGCGCACCCTCCTGCCGCTGATTCGTTCCCGGAGTTCCCGGGACGGGGCGGTGACCAGTAACTCCTCGCATTCCCGGTAGAGGCCGGGCATCTCGGCCAGGTCCCGGCGCACCCAGTCTTTGCAGCTACGGCAGAGTCTCACTCCGTCGTTAAGCCCTGGGCCGGGCCGACGGCACCGAGAGGAAGTGCAGCGTGTCCTCGAGGCTGCCGTTGCCGCTATACCCATATTGGATGGTGCTAAACGAGAATTTGCCACCATGTCGCACATGTTAACCTCCTCTTACCATCGAGAAAACTTTTCCAGCGTGCGCGTATCGCCGACATGATTAATGCGGCCTTTCATTGGCTTATATTAGCGTCTTCACCCAATAGGGCGCAAGTAGTCAGTAAATCTTTTACCTGTACGCAATATTATTACCTGTATGTGATGTGGAAGCGGCCAATTATGGCTGGAAGGGCGCTCGATCCGAGCGTTTACCGGGCCGTTGTGACCAGCTGGTCCGCCGTGATTGGCTCGTCGCCCTCACCGTCACGGGGGCCGTAAGGCACAAGCGGCCCCGCCATCCCGGTGGTGACCAAAGCCATGACTACCATCATGGTGAACATCTGGCCGTCCAGCACGCCCATGCTTGCGCCCACATTGAGAACGATCAGCTCCGTCAGGCCCCGGGTATTCATGAGCAGGCCAATCGACGCAGAGTCGCGGATAGACATGCCCGAGACCCGCGCTGCGGCGAACGCCCCGGTGACCTTGCCCAGGCTGGCAACCGCGATGATGGCCGCGAGCTGGCAGAGCCCGGAGATGCCGAGCCCGCCGAGGTTGACCTGCAAGCCCGTGCTGATGAAGAAGACCGGAAGCAGCAGGGCCGTGATGTGCTGCAGCGGCATCCGCACGACGCCTGCCAGGTCCTGGCGTGAGTCGCTTGGCATGACGAGGCCGAAGGAAAAGGCGCCGAAGATCGCATCCAGGCCGATCCGCTGGGTGGCGAAGCCGGCGAGGAAGGCCCCTGAGGCGAGGACGGTTAGCAGGAGCGGGGAGGGAGTGCCGCCGGGGCTCAGGCGCGCGATCACGATCCGCAGCAGTGGCCTGACAATGAGCACAAGGACGGTGGCGTAGAGCCCGCACCACCCGCCCAGTGCCAGCAGGTGCCAGAGGCCGCCACGTGCCGCGACCACGGAGACGACTGCCAGCAAACACCAGGCGATCACATCTCCCACGGCCGCGCTGGCAAGGGCAATCGTGCCCACCTGGGTATGCTGGAGACGGTGCTCGCCGATGATCCGGGCAAGCACCGGGAATGCGGTGATCGCCATTGCTGTGCCGACGAACAGGATGAATCCTGGCTCACCGACGTGGTGGCCGGCCAGAGTGTCGTGGTCGCGGTAGAGCAACACGGCGAGCACGACGCCTGAACCGAGCGGCACGGCGGTTGACGACAGTGAGACGCCAAGGACAGCGCCGCGGCGCGTTCGCACCTGCCCCAGGTCCATCTCCCAGCCGATCAGGAACATAAAGAGAAGGATGCTGATCTCGGCGACGGCAGACAGGTCGGACCGGACGGCGGGCGGGAAGAGCCGGGCGGTCAGGTCGCCGGGAAGCAGGCCCAGCAGACTGGGGCCGAGCATGATGCCGACTACGATCTCGGCCATCACCCGCGGTTGCCGCACTCTGCGGAACAGCGGGATCAAGGCGGCGCCGAGCAGCAGGACGGCCCCTGAGTCGGCAACGGCTTCAGCCACCGTCTGAGCCGAGTTCACTGCCATGGACGACCTCCGAGCACGGGGGGTACGGGTGGTGGGCAATCCAGCTGCCGGTGCCCGCGCTGTGCAGGCCGACTCACCATCAGGCGTCCCCGGGCACGCCTCGATTCGGGCAGCAGCGGTGCCGGTGCCGCACGCGGGGTGGATCGGTCGCAGATCCCGGCGGTGGCCCGGCCGGGGCCCGGTTACCGGGTGAAGCGGGCGATCTGGCTGGTCGCTGCGCGGGAGGCAGCGAGGTAACGCTCGTCCGGGGCCGCGCAATGGTAGCGGAAGGCCACTTCGGCGAGCTTGATGCTGTGTTCGTCGCCCAGCTCGACGGCGGCCGCGACGATCTGTGCGGGATCTTCCGGGGCGGCGGGAGCGGCGGCATTGGCGCTCTGGGCGGCGCCGAACTGGCCCGCGATGCTCTGGGAGCACCGCCGCGCGGCCTGGTAGGAGGGCTGGTGCTGGTCTGGCGGAAGGTATTCGCACACCAGTCTGACCGCAGCCGGGGCGGTGATGGAGTGGATCAGAGGCACCGGAAAACTCTGCGGCGTGACCGCGTACCGCCCGGAACTTTCCGCGACCAGCCCGTCGAGTGCGCGGAGCGCAGCCGCGCTGTCGCCAGGAAGCGTTTCACGGGCGGCCGGGGCTGTGTCGGCGGTGCGGTCGGCATCCCCGCGGTGCCAGTACCGGGCCGCCCAGTAGCCGAGGCCCTGCGCCAGTTCGCTTCGCTGAAGGGCAGTGTCGCCGGAGGCCATTGCCAGGGCCCGGATCGCGTGCGCGGTGCGGATGACGCCGTGCGTCAGAGCCCCCGACATCCCGGGCAGCAGCCGTGGCCACCAGCGGGCGACCACGTTGGTCCACTGCTCGCCGGCCAGTTCCCGTTCGAACAGCGCCGCCCAGTCGGCGACGCGGCTGAATTCACCGAGCGCAGACTCCCAGTCCTCCTGCGCGCTGGTCAGCTCCCAGCGCTGCTCAGGCGGGTCGTAGTAGCGGCGCAGCTGGATGTTCCGGTCGACCCACGCCGGGACGTCATCGGTGTACCCGAGCCGGGCCAGGGCCTCGGCGGCCATCGGCGCGTGGTTGACGAATGAGGGCCCCCACTCATAGCCGATCCCCTGCAGGCGCTCGAGCGCTGCGCCCATCGCATCGTCGTAAGTAGTCGCGGCCATGTGAACCCCTGAGAGAATCCTGTTTCCGTCGGCACGTCCGGGCCACCGCCCTGCCGCCAGCCTAACTGGCGGGCCCGTCAACCTTGGCTTTCGGTCATCTGGCCGACCAGTGAGGTGCTGTGCCGCGCCTCGCGGAATTCGGTGCGGTCGAGCACCTGCCGCAGGAAGTCACGAGTGGTGCGGACGCCCTCACCGGCGATGCGGAACTCGCCGAGTGCCTGCTGCATCCGGCTGATCGCGCCGCCGCGGTCCGGGGACCATACGATCAGCTTTGCGATGAGCGAGTCGTACTCCGGGGCGATGGCGGCACCGGACCGCATATGCGTGTCCACGCGAACGAACGGCCCCGCCGCGGGCACGAACTCGCGCAGCAGGCCTGGGGCGGGCGCGAACCCGCGGTCTGGGTCCTCGGCGTTGATCCGGCATTCGATGGCCGCGCCGCGCAGCGCCACCTCCCCCTGATGGAGCGCCAGCGGCTCTCCCGAGGCGATGCGCATCTGCTCAGCGACCAGGTCGATCCCGGTCACCATCTCGGTCACCGGGTGTTCGACCTGGATCCGGCAGTTGACCTCCATGAAGTAGCAAGAGCCGTCCGGCCCCGCCAGGAACTCGAAGGTGCCCGCACCTTGATACCCGGCTGTCTGCGCGGCCCGCAGCGCGGAGCGGCCGAGCTCGTCGACCACCTCCCCGGGCAGCCCAGGCGCGGGTGCCTCCTCGATCAGTTTCTGATGCCGGCGCTGCACGGTGCAGTCCCGGGTGCCGAGATGGATCGCGTTGCCGTGGCCGTCGCAGAGGATCTGTATCTCCACGTGCCGGGCTGCCACCAGGTATTTCTCCACGTACACGGACCCGTCGCCGAAGAGCATCCGCGCGGTTGCCTGCGTGTCCCGGTACTGGCTGAGGAAGCGCTCTCTCTCTTCAACCACCTGCATACCCCGCCCGCCGCCGCCGGCCGAGGCCTTCACGATCACCGGGAAGCCGATATGTTCGGCCAGTCGCAGGGCGCTGTCCTCGTCGAGCTCGTCGAGGCTCCCGGGGAGCAGCGGCAGCCCCGCCGCTGCCATAAGGGAGCGCGCGGACTGCTTGCTGCCGAGTTGCTTCATCGCGGCGGCCGGCGGGCCGATGAAGACCAGCCCCTCGGCCTCGCAGGCCTCGGCGAAGTCGGGGTCTTCGGACAGGAAGCCGTAGCCGGGGTGGATCGCCTGCGCACCGGTCCGCAGCGCTGCCTCGAGCACGGCGGCCGCGTTGAGATAGCTCTTCTTCGGCTGCGGCGGCCCGATCTGTACGGACTCGTCAGCCAGATCGACGGCCGCCGAGTCGCGGTCGCGGGTGGAGTGTACGACGACGGACCGCACTCCCAGTTCCCGGCACGCCCGCACCACCCGCAGCGCGATCTCGCCGCGGTTGGCGATCAAGACCTTCTTGAACACGGCCCACCTGCCCTCACACCGGTCTCGCCCGGCGCTGAGTCCGCCGGGATCTGCGCGGGGACGCCGGCCCGGTATGCCGCCGCAGCCCCAGGGCGCCCCATCAGCCGTCCAGGGCGAGGGCTATCAGCCGCTCTTGGTACTCGACTGGCTGGCTATCGGCGACCAGCACTTCGACTACCCGGCCGGCCTGGTCCGACTCGACCGGCAGCATCAGCTTCATCGCCTCGAGGATGCCAACCTGCTGGCCTGGGCGGACCAGGGCTCCCTCGGTCACGAACGGCGCCGCCCCCGGCTCGGGGGCGTGGTAGAAGGTGCCGACCGAGTGGGCGCAGATGTAGTGAAGTTCCGTCCCGGCCGGCGCCTCGGGAGGGCTCGGCGTACCGAGGCCGTTCCCGGGCACCGCGGAGTCCGCTGCTGCCGGCGGTACGACCGCGGGGGAGAGGACCGGCGAGACGGCAGAGTGGCCGGGCGCGTGCGGCAGCCGCCAGTCCACGTCGATGGACACGCTCCCGGCCTGGAGGCGGAGCCGCTGCGGCCGTTCCGGCAGCGAGGCAAGCAGGTCGAGGGTGACGTCACGCAGGGCCGCTGCGATCGGTTCCATCTCTCCCCCGGCGCCGCAGGGCGCGTCGTGCCCGTCGACCTGTCCCTCCGCATCACGGTCACGGACCGTGAACGGCTCGCGGGGCTGGTTCACGTCGCGATTTCCATTCTGGACCCCGTTCTCCGGGACGTTAGGCGCAGCACGGGGCTTCGTGCCGCTCACGTGCCCGCACGAGTCCCGGAGCTGGACACCAGGAGCCTGCCCGGCTCCTGGTCGTCCAGCGGCGACGATGGCTGACCGAAGCGGGAGAACCGCTCGCGCCGATCCTGGATGAGCTGTGCTCCGTCCATGCCGTCCAGCTCGTCTAGCGCGCCGAGCAGCGCTGCGCGCAGGCGGGCTGCGGCCAGCGCCAGATTGGCGCCCAGCCCGCCCTCAGGCTCGGGCAGCACGCCGTCGACCACGGACAGCCGGAGCAGGTCCCGCGAGCTGAGCCCCAGGGCCGCGGCCGCCTGTGGAGCCAGCAAAGGATCTCTCCACAGGATTGAGGCGCAACCTTCCGGGCTGATCACTGAGTACACTGCCTTCTCCCAGATCAGGACCCTGTTGGCGACGGCGATGCCCAGAGCTCCACCACTGCCGCCCTCGCCGGTCACCACGGTGACGACCGGCACCGGTAGCGAGGCCATCAGCCGGAGGTTCTCCGCTATGGCGAAGGCCTGGCCCTGTTCCTCGGCTTGCGCGCCTGGGTATGCCCCGGGCGTGTCGACCAGGGTCACGACCGGCAGCCCCAGCTTGGCGGCCAGCCGCATGACCCGCGCTGCCTTGCGGTACCCGGCCGGGTTGGGCATGCCAAAGTTCCGCTCCGCCAGCTGTGCCGGAGTATGGCCCTTCTGCTGGCCGATCGCGGCGACCGGCTGGCCAGCCAGCCGGGCCAGCCCGGCGACCATCGCCGGGCAGTCCCCGGAGGACCGGTCGCCGTGCAACTCGATGAAGTCGTCGAACGCCACATTGAGGTAGTCGAGGGTGGTCGGGCGGCTCGGGTCCCGGGCCGCGCGGACTTGCTGCCACGGCTCGGCCTCGGCGAGCAGGCCTGGGTCGCGGATCACCGGATCCGCGGTCCGGTGGCGGCCCGGGTGCCCGCCACCATGACCTGGGCCGGGGCCGGGACAGCCCTTGCGCGAACCGGCCCGTAGCAGCTTCGCCAGTTCGCTGCGCAGCGAGTGGCGCGGTATTACCAGATCCACGAACCCGCGCTCACGCAGGAACTCGACGGTCTGGAAGTCGCGCGGCAGCTTCTGGCGGATCGTCTGCTCGATCACCCGGCGGCCGGCGAAGCCGAGGCGCGCGCCGGACTCCGCGACGATGACATCGGACAGCGTGGCGAACGAGGCGGCCACTCCGCCATAGGTCGGGTCGGTGATCAGCGACACGGTATGCAGCCCGGCCTCATCCAGCTCCGCCCAGGCAGCGCTGGTCTTGGCCATCTGCATCAGCGAGATGACGCCTTCCTGCATCCGCGCGCCGCCCGAGGCGGTGACTGCCAGCAGCGGCATGCGGTCGGCGAGCGCCGCCTTGGCCGCACTGACCACCGCGGAGCCGGCGAGGGCACCGAGGCTGCCGCCCATGAAGCCGAAGTCCATTGCGGCCACGACCAGCGGTATGCCATGGATCGCGATGCGTGCGCACAGCACCGCGGACTTCAGCCCGGTCGCCGCCTGCGCCTCGGCAAGCCGCTCCGGGTAGGGCACCGTATCGACGAAGCCAAGCACGTCCGGGACGACTCCCCGCGGCAGCTCCAGCAGGTTCACGGTGCCCGGGTCGGCCAGCTGCTGCAGCCGGGTGTGCACGTCTAGCGGAGTGTGCAGACCGCACTCGGGGCAGACCTTCAGGTTCCGTACCCACCGGCTGCGGTACACGATCGTGCGACAGGACTTGCACAGGATCCAGTCACCTGGCCCCGTCGCCTCCCTGATGATCTGGGAGATCTGTGGCCCTTGCGATAGTTGCGGCATCTGATGGCCCTTCATCCGGTGCGGTTTCGTGGGTCTGCCCAGGAAGCGGGCTCAGCGCGAGCAGTTCCGTGGCGCCGATCCGGGCGAGCATCCGGCGCGCGGCGGCGGGAACCCCGGACATCCCGTCACCGGTGATCACCCGCGGCGCGCCGACGCTCACCCGGGCACCGCCGCTGGTGATCGAACAGCCGCCTGCGGCCAGCACGTTCCTGACCCAGTCGGCGTCGGCGCCGTAGGGAAGGGTGATGACATAGTCCGCACCGTTGCGGAAAAGCTTGACAGGTGTCCGGTACTCGTTGCCCGACCGGCGGCCGCGGTGATGCACGGTTCCGAACCCTGGCAGCCGGGTGAACAGCGGCCCGGCGAGGTGGTTCGCGAAGAGACGGTTGAAACGGGCGACCCGTCTGCTCAACGGCATCTGTCTGCTCCTTGCACGGCGGTATGGCACGGGCGGCGGGATGGCAGGACGCAGGACGCGGGTGATAGGCCGGTTCCTGGCAGCGGGTCACCCGTCCGGGATCTGGCTGTGCGCCGGACTGTCCCGTTCGAGCGCACCGAAGGCTCCCTGGAAGAAGATCAGTGGCTCCCGGTGCCACCGCGGCTCGCCGAGCTCGACCACCTCTCCCAGGATGATGACGTGGTCGCCACCGACGAAACGGTCCACGATCCGGCAGGCCAGGAATGCGAGCACATCGCTGAGCACCGGCACGCCCATGGTGCTTACGTGGTGTTCGACATGGTGGAAGACTGCGGTGTCCCGCCCGGCGAACGCCCGCGCGACGCCTTCCTGCCAGCCGGCCAGGAAGTTGACCGTGAAGGCGCCGGACTCGGCCAGCGTCTCGTGCAGCCGGGAACGCTCGTGCAGGCAGAACAGCACCAGCGGCGGTTCGAGCGAGACCGAGGTGAAGGAGTTGACCGTCGCGCCGGCCGCGCGAGCGCCGGTCCCGGTCGTGATCACAGTCACCCCGGTGACGAAGAGCCCGCACGTCCGGCGCAGCGCGCCCGGCGAGATCGCCGCGCCGGGCGCGGCAGTCTCAGCCAGGTCATGCCGGATCGGCTGCTCCGGTCGCTGCCATGCCATGCCGGCCTGCCGCCCCACGTGGATCGACTGCTGGTCTGCGGCGGACATCGCGCTACAGGACCTTCCGGGCCTTCACGCCCGCTTTCAGCACGCCCATGACGAACTCCCGGCCAAGGTGCCGCATCTCTTCCGGGCCGCGGAATGAGGCCCAGTACAGGAACCTGGCCATGGTGAGGGTGCTGGGCGCGATGAAGCGGTGCTCCGGATCCTTCCAGCCGAACGGCGGGTTCACGATGTCGCAGTCCTCAATGAGCTTGAAGATTACATCCGCGGCCTCGTCCCCGGTGAGCTCGCCCACCTCGTATTTCTCGCACGTCTCCGCGGTCGCCTCCAGCAGCTGCTTGAATTTCGCGCTTTCCGGAAACCACAGCCCGGGGTAGGGAGTGTCCTCCAGCTCCTGGAAGTGCCGGTCGTCGTGGTCACGAACGTAGAGCAACCGGGCCCGGGTCAATCGCATCACACCGGGACTGATGAAGGCGCCCCAGACCCGGAACACCGCGTTCCACAGCCGGAAGTGCGAGAACGCGATGTATGAGCTGTTGACCAGGTCGTCGTTGTACTGCAGCAGGCCTTGTTCCAGCTTCTCGACGTACTCAAAGCGCGCGGCCGAGAAGTCACCGTCCCTGAGAGCCTGCAGCAGCCGCGAGGCCAGAGCGTCGACGACCTCGAAGGTGTTGGACAGACCGCGCGAATACAAGGGGTCGATGAACCCGGCCGCATGCGACATCAGGCACCAGCGATCGCCGATCGTCTGCTTCGAGGAGTACTGCAGCCGGTCCGTCGACACCCACTCGCGAACCCGGTGTGCCCCCTCGAACTGCCGCTTGATCGCCGGGTACATGCCGAGGTAATGCTCAAACTCCTGCTCCGGGGTCATGTCGGAGGGCTTGGGGTAGAGCCGCTCGTCAAAGGTCAGGCCGACGCTGCACAGTGGGTTCCGGGACTTGGCGTTGTTGTCGAACGCGATGATCCAGAACCAGCCGCGCTCGATCAGGTGATGCATCGTCCCGGTGTGCCAGGGCGCGGGCGGGCGCATGGTGCGCGGGTGCCCGCTGACGTCATCGAACGGCTTGATCCCGATGTAGTGGGTGAACAGGGAGCGGGCGTGGTGCTTGAAGCGCGCCGGGGACTCCCGCAGCTGGAACTTCTCAGCCAGCGGGGAGCGGAAGCCGCTCGCGTCGATGAGGTACTTCGCCCGGAAGACCTCACCGTTCTGCCCGGTCACCGTGACGCCGTTGTCGTCGAAGTCGAGGTCGGCCGCGCGCCAGTACTGCCGTGCCGTGCAGCCGTACCGGCAGGCCACGTGGAACATGAACGAGTCGCTGTCCTGCCGGAACAAGTGGGCGTTCTGCTCGAAGATCTTGGGCAGTGCCAGCTGGGTTGCCGTGCGCGGGTCTGGCTCCTCGCCGGGGCGGTGCAGCATGAAGCCGAAGTGCGCCTTGGTGCCGAACACTGGCCCGATGTCGCGCGTGCAGGCATTGACACTCGACAGGCTCTTGATCTCGGGCACGTCGTAGCGTTCGGAAAGGATGTGCAGCCATTCGACCAGCTGCGGCGTCATGGACTCGCCGATCGCGAAGCGCGGGTGGCTGACCGCGTCGACGAGCACCACGTTCGCGCCGTGCCGGGCCAGGATCGCCGCGGACACCGAGCCGGCCAGCCCGGACCCGAGGATCACGACGTCGCACTCCTGCACGGCCGCCGGTTGCCCCGGGGCCGCGGTCATTTTCTTCGCTGTTGTGGCCATGGAAGGTCCCCTGTGTTCTGTGGCTGGTGTGCCGCGGGTGCCCGCACCCGGCCAGGCGCGGCGGCTGTCTGGTTGGGTGGGCGGTACGTGCTGTCAAGCGGTGGCGGCCGGGCTCTGCCTGCATCAGGTCAGCGGCCGTAGGTGCTGCGTGCTTTGGCGTCCCGCAATGCGCGGCCCCACCAGCACAGCTGGTCGAGCATCAGCTTGGCCGCGGCGGCGGACGAGTCGGGCGGCGCGAACGCTCCCTGCGGGTCGAAGTGATCGAGGATTCCGGGGAAGGCGACGAAGTCCTTCATCCCGACCGCATGGAACTCGGCGAATATCTGACGCAAGTGCTCCACAGCGCGCACCCCGCCGGCGATGCTGAGGCCGTAGCTGACGAACCCGACCGGCTTGGCCTCCCACTCCGGGTTAAAGCAGTCGATGAGCGTCTTCAGCGGGCCGGGGATGCTGCGGTTGTACTCTGGCACGACGACGACGAAGGCGTCGGCTGTGGCCAGGCGCGGCCGCAGTGCCACCACTTCGGGCGCATTCTCACCCAGGCCGGATGGCATGGGCGTCTCGGCAACGTCCACAGCGTCGGTGGTCAGGTCGGCGCGCTGCCCGGCCTGGGCCAGGAACCAGTGCGCCACGCTGGGCGCCAGACGGCCGTCCCGGGCGCTTCCCACGAGGACCACAGCATGGATGGCGTCGGTGAACACGAGTGCTCCCTTCAGCGGTTTAACCCGGCGGTTCGGTGATCAAGCTGTCCGGCGGGCGGGCGCATGCGGCGCGTGGCGCCCGCGGCTGGGCCGATAACGGCGATCAGCGCGCCCGCCGCGGCGAAGGCGGTGACCGTGGCGAGTGCGAGGCGGCCGGCCGCGGCCGCCGCGGCGGTCAATGCGAGCACGGCGGCACCGCCGAGCTGGACGCAAGCCTGATAGACCGCGGCCACGGCCGCCTGCCGGGAGGCTGGAACACCCGTGGTGGCCTGCAAGTGCAGCGCGGAGAAGCTGAGCATGAAAGCGATACCGACGAGCAGCGCGGTCGGCAGCAGGCCGGTGAGGTACACCGGCCGCGGGCCGCTGCGGAGGTACCACGCGTATCCGGCGAGTGCGGCCAGGCTGCCGAGCGCGATGAGAGGCCCGGGGCCGAAACGGCGGGCCAGGCGGCTGGCGTGCAGCGCGGTCAGCGCGAGGGGCAGGCTGGTGGGCAACAGCGCCAGGCCGGTTTCCAGCGGTGTCCAGCCGGCCCTGGCCTGCAGGGCGAACGTGGCCAGGAACAGGAAGCCCCAGTACGGCCCGTTCAGCATGGCGGCTCCCGCCGCGGACCTGACCAGCGGCCAGTACCGGGACGGCTTGGCTGGCTCGGCGGCAGGCGCGGATCGGGGAGACGGGGCGGTTCGCGGCGAGGCGGCCAGCCTGGCATCGCGGTGATCAGCAGGCACGTACCCGAGCGCCATGGGGAACAGCGCCAGCGCGGAAGCCCCGCTGAACAACAGCGCCCAGCGCCAGTTGATCAAGGCCAGTGCGCCAGAGATGAGCAGTCCCGCGGAGAAGCCGCTTGCCCCGAACATCGAGTAGACCGAGATCGCCTTCTGCCGGGACGGCCCTTCCGGAAACGTGGTGGCGATGATGGCCAGCCCGGCCGGCGCGGTCAAGGCGACGCAGGCTCCTTTCACTACCCGCGCCGCGTCGAGCATGGCGGGACTGACCGCGAACCCCGCCGCGAGCGAGGCGGCGGCGAAGACAAGCAGGGAGCCGAGGTAGACCCGGCGCCGCCCGAACCGGGCGGTGACGCGCCGCCCGAGCGGGATGAAGCCCCCGAAGCCGATCGCGAAGCTGAGCATGAACCCACTGCTCGCGGCCGGTGATACATGCAGCGCACCGCCGGCTGGCGGCATCGCCGTCACTACCGTGGACACTTCGAGGGAGTCAATGAGCATGTTTCCGGACAGGACGAGCAGCAGGGCCGAGAACGGGCGGTCGCTGGGGCTGGACATGTCGCTCCTCATCAGTTGAGCGGCCCGGCACCGCGCGCGCCGCGTACCTGGCGGCCGGCCGGGCGTGGCCCATGGCGGCAGCAGGCCCCGCCCGGCCGGCCTGGCGGCGGCCGGTCAGCCGAGCAGCGTGCCGCCGCTCGCATCGACGAAGGAACCAGTTGTCCAGCGCGCCTGCGGGGAGGCGAGGAATGCCACCACGTCGGCGACGTCCGCTGGCTCGCCGACCCGGTTGAAGGTCGACAGCGCTGCCATCTGGGTGACGGCCTCGGGGATGTTGAAGAGCGGGTTGTCGTTGCGGGTGATGCCAGGGGCCACACTGTTGACAGTGATGCCGCGCGGGCCAAGGTGCTTGGCGAGATGCAGGGCGAGCATCTCGACGGCACCCTTGCTCATCGCGTAGGCGAGTTCCGCCGGGTTCGCGAACCGGGTCAGGCCCGAGGAGATGTTGATGATACGGCCGCCTTCGGGCATGAGCGGCAGCGCCCGCTGGATGATGAAGAACGGTGCCTTGGCGTTCACCGCGAATATCCGGTCGAATTGCTCCGGGGTCGTTTCCTCGGGCGGGCTGCCGCCCATGACGCCCGCGTTGTTGACAAGGATGTCAAGGCGGACCTCGCCGCTATTGTGCTCCTTGAGGCCCGCTTCCAGTTCGGTGAAGAGCTTGTCCACCCCTTCGGGCGTGCCGAGGTCGGCCTGGATCGCGAAGGCGCGGCCGCTCGCGGCGGTGATGCCGTCCACGACCTGCTGCGCCGCCTCTGTGTTGGTTGCGTAGTGGACGGCGACCAGTGCGCCGCCGGCGGCCAGCTTCTCGGCCGTTGCGCGGCCGATGCCCCTGCTGGAACCGGTCACCAGCGCGGTCCGGTGGTCCTGCCTGCTCATGAAGTTCCCTTCGTCATGCCACGGTCGTGCGCTGTGCGTCAGCGTCACGCCGTGCCGGAATTCGGTGTGAGAAAGTCCTCGTGCGGATCGGGGGGTGGCCACGGCCGCGGCGGGT
>Ga0209648_10000231_pt1 | contig 41658 bp, 35 predicted proteins | sample GraSoi2013_115cm_FD_185830 | JGI IMG/M metagenome (GOLD analysis project Ga0209648, IMG submission 185830) | Grasslands soil microbial communities from the Angelo Coastal Reserve, California, USA - Sample 9_17_2013_115cm (SPAdes) (version 2) | ecosystem: Environmental > Terrestrial > Soil >...
TCCGGCGCCGCGGAGAGCGAGTCGCTGGCCCGCCAGGTCACCGACAACGGCGGCGTGTACTTCGTCCCGGCCTTCTCCGGCCTGTTCGCGCCGTACTGGCGGTCCGATGCCCGCGGGGTGATCGTCGGCCTGTCCCGCTACAACACCAATGCCCACCTGGCCCGGGCGACGCTGGAGGCGATCTGCTACCAGACCAAGGACGTCGTGGTCGCCATGCAGCAGGACTCCGGGGTCACCCTGGACGTGCTCCGGGTCGACGGCGGCGTGACCGCCAACTGCCTGGCCATGCAGCTGCAGTCGGACATCCTCGGCGTCCCGGTATCCAAGCCCGTCGTGGCGGAGACCACGGCGCTCGGCGCCGCGTATGCCGCCGGCCTGGGCGTCGGGTTCTGGCCGTCGACCGACGAGCTGGTGCAGAACTGGCACGAGGACAAGCGCTGGCATCCGACCTGGACCGATGAGCAGCGCGCGGCTGGCTACGCGGGCTGGAACAAGGCCGTCGAGCGCACCCTCGGCTGGGTCGACGTGGGCTGAGCCGCTCCGGTGTGACCTGATGGATGACCTCCTGGTTGATGTGCAGGACCAGCTCGGGGCTAGCGGTCCGACAGGAGGCCGCAAGCCCGGCGCAGCTCCTCGCGACTGGCCAGCTTGACCCGGGCGCCGCGGCCGAGCGAGGCCGCGAGCTCCTTCTCCGCGGTCTCGATCTTCAGCCAGTCGGCGTAGCTGACCGGCCGGACCCCCCGTTCCGCCAGCAGCTCGACGAAGCGTGACCTGGCCTCGGGGTCGGCCGCGGCCTCGGGAAGGCGCAGCAGCCCGGCCCGGGGCAGCTGGACGTCGCCGGGACCGGGCCCGCCGGCCAGGTCGGCGAGCAGCGACCGGACGGTCTGCGCGGCGTCGGACTTGTTGGTCCCGATGACCCCGGTGGGCCCGCGCTTCAGCCAGCCGGCCACGTACTCCCCGGGCAGCGCGGCGCCGTCGGCGCCGAGCACCCGGCCTTCGGCGTTCGGGACGATGGACGAGCGGTCGTCGAACGGGACGCCGGGCAGCGGCACGCTCTGGTAGCCCACGCTGCGCAGGACCAGCTGCGCGGGGAGAGTCTCAAACGAGCCCGTCCCGGCGAGCCGGCCGCTGTCGTCCAGCCTGGTGCGCTCGAGAGTGAGGGCGGACACGCGCTGCGGGCCGTGAATTTCGGCGGGCCTCAGCCAGAACCGGACGGTCAGCCGGCGCGCGCCTCCCGCCGCCGGCCGCGCGGCCCAGTCCCGGATCACCGCGTAGTTGCCGCGCACGTGCCGGTCGCTCTCGGCCAGCCGGGCGCTCTCGCCGGTCGGGTCGAAGGCGTCCAGGTCGGCCTCGCCGCCGCCGACGACCACGTCCACGCCGTCGAGCTCACCGAGCTCGCGCAGCTCCTTGGTGGTGAACTTGGCCTGGGCCGGGCCGCGGCGGCCGATCATGTGGACCTCGCGGACCTTGCTCGCCGTCAGCGCGTCGAGCACCGGCTGCGACACGTCGGTGTGCCGCAGCTCGTCAGGGTTCCTGGCCAGGATCCGCGCCACGTCCACCGCCACGTTGCCAACGCCGATGACCGCGACCGACTCGGCGTCCAGGGTGAACGCGTCCGGGTCTACGTCGGGGTGGCCGCAGTACCAGTTGACGAAGTCGGTGGCCGCAACGCTGCCCGGCAGGTCCTCGCCGGGGATGCCCAGGCGCCGGTCGCGCATCGCGCCGGTCGCGTAGACCACCGCGTCGTAGCTGGCCAGCAGGTCCTCGCGGGTCACGTCGTCGCCGAGGTGCACGCCGCCGATGAAGCTGACGCCGTCGTGCTCGAGCACGCCCCGCAGGTACTCGGCGATCGACTTGATCGACGGGTGGTCGGGGGCCACGCCGTACCGGACCAGCCCGTAGGGGGTGGGCAGCCGGTCCAGAACGTCGACCGTGATCGGGTGCGGGGGATCGAGCACGGCGGCCTGCTTGATCAGCGCCTCCGCGGTGTAGAGGCCTGCCGGGCCTGAGCCCACGACCGCGACCTGCAGAGTTCTCATAACTAGCGATTGTCCATCACGCGGGCTGGTCATGCGCGAGCTCCGGGGTCCTGCGCGCGACGGCCTCGGTGATGGCCCGCGCCAGGTGCTGCGGGGCCAGGCCCTGGTCGTCGAGGATCTTGCCGCGCTCGCCATGGTCCAGGAACTCCTGCGGCAGCCCGAACGTCCGGACCGGGGTGTCCACGTCATGATCGCGCAGCAGGCGGCACACGGCGTCACCGAACCCTCCGGCCCGGCCGTTGTCCTCCACCGTCACCACGAGCCGGTGCTCGCGGGCCGCGCCCACCAGCGCCTCGTCCAGCGGCTTGACCCAGCGCGGGTCGATGACCGTGACGCCGATGCCGTGATCGGCGAGTCGTTCCGCAGCCTGAACGCAAGCCACCGCCATCGCCCCGGCCCCGGCCAGTAGCACGTCGTTCGCCGCGCCCGCGGCGGGCCTGGCCAGCACGTCCATGCCGCCGAGCTTGCCGATAGCCTCGACCTCGGCGCCGACGGTGCCCTTCGGGTAGCGCAGCACGGTCGGCCCGTCGCTCACCGCGACCGCCTCGCCCAGCAGCTCGCCAATGCGGGTCGCGTCCCGTGGCCACGCAATCTTAAGGCCCGGCACGACCTGGAGGATCGAGCCGTCCCACATGCCATGGTGACTCGCCCCGTCGGGGCCGGTCACTCCGGCCCGGTCCAGGGCGATCGTCACCGGGAGCCTGTGCAGCGCCACGTCCATCAGCAGCTGGTCGAAGGCCCGGTTCAGGAACGTCGCGTAGATCGCGACCACGGGGTGCAGCCCGCCCATGGCCATGCCCGCCGCGCAGGTCATGGCGTGCTGCTCGGCGATGCCGACGTCGAACACCCGGTCCGGGAAGGCCCGCGCGAACGCGCCGAGGCCGGTCGGGTGCAGCATCGCCGCCGTGATCGCCACGACGTCCGGGCGCCGCGCGCCGATCGCGACGAGCTCGTCGCCGAACACCTCGGACCAGGTCCGCCGCGGCACCGCCGTCTCCGACCAGGGGGGCAGGACGTGAACGGGAGCGCCCGCGGGCACCTGGTGCAGGCAGTCTTCCTCGTTCTGCTCGGCGAGCGGGTAGCCGAACCCCTTCCTGGTGATCACGTGCACGATGACCGGGCCGCCGTAGTCGCCCGACCGGCGCAGCGCGTGCTCGACCATCTGCTCGTCGTGGCCGTTGATGGGGCCGAGGTACTTCAGGCCGAGGTCCTCGAAGAGCACCTGCGGCTGCAGCACGTCCTTGATGCCCTTCTTGATCCCGTGCAGCGTCTCGTACAGCGGCGGGCCGAGCAGTGGCGTGTGCGTCAGCGTGGTCTTGATGTAGTCGAGGACCTGCTCGTAGCGCTGGGAGACCCGGACGGTCGCGAGGTGGTCGGCGAGGCCGCCGATCGTCGGCTGGTAAGAGCGGCCGTTGTCGTTGACCACGATCACGATCCGGCTGTCCCTGGCCACCGCGATGTTGTTCAGGGCCTCCCAGGCCATGCCCCCGGTCAGCGCGCCGTCGCCGATGACCGCTACCACGGTGCGGTCCGTCTCGCCGCGCAGCCGGTAGGCCTTGGCCAGGCCGTCGGCATAGCCCAGGCTGGTGGAGGCGTGCGAGTTCTCGACCATGTCGTGCTCGGACTCGGCCCGGCTCGGGTAACCGGACACCCCGCCGGCCTGCCGCAGGGTGCCGAACTCCGCCTGCCGGCCAGTGAGCAGCTTGTGCACGTAGGCCTGATGTCCGACGTCGAACACGATCCGGTCGGCCGGTGAGTCGAAGACCCGGTGCAGTGCGATGGTCAGCTCGACGACACCGAGGTTCGGCCCCAGGTGACCGCTGGTCCTGGATACCGTCTCGATCAGGACGTCGCGAATCTCGCTGGCCAGCCGGGGCAGCTGGTCGGGGCTGAGCGTTTTGAGGTCCCGCGGGCTCGAGATCGTCTCCAGCAGCGTCACTGGTTCTGCTCCTCCGTGGTCGCCGGGCCGCCGGACCAGCCGGCCGGCCGTCCTGCGGTGCAGGCGGCGGTTCCGTCCCGGAATGCACCGAGTCTAGTTCGGCCCGGGCGGGGCATGTACCGCGCGTCGCTGATAGGCCCAGGACATTACCGCGAGGCCCCCGCGGCGGTGCCAGGAAGGCTCCTACGAGGCGCCGACCGTCGCGCCCGGCCACCTGGCCACCCCGGCCATCCCGGACGTCTCGGGCATTCCGGCCATCCTGGCCACCGCGGCCGCGACGGCCGGGGCGAGTTCCCAGAGGCCGGGCTGGCCCAGGGCCAGGACCGGCAGCCTCAGCGGCCGCGGATCGGCGACCTGCCAGTGGTAGGAGCCCCGGAAGGCCCACTGTCCGCAGCCGCACGGCCGGCCCGACATTCCCGCCGTGCACACGCCCGCCAGGCTGACCACGGCGACGATGCCGCCGATCGCCGCCACCGGATCGGCAGAGTCCCCGTTCGCCTCGCGGAACGCCTGGCTCCGCACGTGCGTGGTTTCGGCGCGGAAAGAGGCGTAAATGGCCAGCGGACCCCGGTAGCAGGTGTCCGTGGCCTGGTTCGAGTGCGTCTTGCGCCCGCGGGCAATCGCCCATGCCCATGGCTGAGGCACACTGATGGCCTGCATCAGTCCCCTCCCCCCACTCCGACTGATTATCACACGTTTGCGAGACAGGCCAGGTTCACCGGGTTCAGAGATTCCGTCAGATGCTTCCGGGACTGGCGGGGCTGGCCGGGCTACCGGAACTCGCGGGGCCGGCCGCCGGCAGGGTCCGGGCGCGGGCGGCCAGCCACCCGGCCCAGAACTCAAGCCCGCCGACCGCAAGCAGCGCCAGCACCGGGACCCTCCAGCCACCCGTGGCCGCGTGCAGGAAGCCGACCGCCAGCGGCCCGGCCGCCGCGATCAGATAGCCGACGGCCTGGGCGAATCCGGACAGCGAGACGGCGGTCACCGGATCGGGAGCCCGGGCCACGGTGAAGAAGATCGCGAGAGCCAGCCCCGCGCCCTGCCCGAAGCCGAGCAGCAGGGTCCAGGCCGCCGCGCCGCCGACCGGGGCGAAGAGCGAGCCGCTGAGGCCGGCGGCGCTGGCCAGCACCGTCACGGCGACCAGGAGGCGCTGGTCGCGGGCGCGGTGCGCGAGCACGGGGATGAGCATGGCGGTGACCGCGTTGCCGAGGTTCATCAGGGCGAGCAGGTTGCCCGCCCCCGCGGCGCTCACCCCCCGGGAGCGGAAGAGGGTGGGCAGCCAGGCCAGCGCGGCGAAGTAGTAGAGGCTCTGCAGTCCCATGAACGCCGCGACCTGCCAGCCGAGCGCGTGCCGGCGCACGGCCATCCCGCCGCGGGCCGACCCGCCACGGAGCGACTGGCCGCCGGTCAGGCGGGCTGTTCCTCTGTCAGCCCCCGGCCCCGGGCGACCCGGACGGGTGCGATGCCGGATCTGCGGCAGCCACGCCAGGGCCGCGGCGGCGGCTGGCAGCGCCCACAGGCCGAGCGTCAGCCGGACCGGCCAGCCCGACCCGCCGTGCCCGCCGCCGGCGGCCCGGAACACCGGCACGGCGATAAGCGACCCGACGACCGCGCCGCTAGCGAGCGTCAGCAGGTAGCCGCCGATCAGCAGGCCCGCGTGCTCCGGGCGGCGGCGCTTGATCAGGCTGGGCAGCAGCACGTTCATCAGGGCGATGGCGGCGCCCGCCAGCACGGTGCCCGGAAACAGCATGGAGCCGGGCGCGGCGCCGCGCAGCAGGAGGCCGCCGGCCAGCAGCACCAGCGCGGCCAGCAGGACCCGTTCCTCGCCGAAGCGCCGGCTCAGCGGGGCGGCCGGCCCGGAGAACAGCCCGAAGCATAGAACCGGAACCGCGGCCAGCGCGGCGACCAAGGCCGCGGACAGGTGCAGCGCCGCCGAGAGCTCGGGGAAGACCGGCGGCAGGCCGGTGATCGACGCCCGGAGGTTGACCGCCAGGACCGCGATGCCGGCCACGAGCGGGGCCGTCTCCCTCCTGGGCCGCGCGGGCCCCGGCGGGCGTGCACGCGCCAGCCGGGGATTCCGCACGCTGTGACGTTACCCGGCGGCCGGCGCGACCCGGCGGCCGTGCTCGCGGTGCTGCACGACGGCAACCCACCGGCAAGCCTGTCAGGCCGAACACGGCACCCGCCGCCCGCCTGGCGTCGGCCGGTCTATCTCGCGGCTGATGCCGATGCACCGGCGCGGTGCTGCCACGATAGGAAGGTCAGTACCGGGCGCCGGCCCGGGCCGGCCCCGACACGGAAGCGGAGAGCGTGAGCGAGCAGCAGCCAGACATCGCCGGCCTGCGAGAGGGTCTGGACGAGGTGGACAGCGGGATCGTGCGCCTGATCGCCGAGCGCCGCGGGATCATCGAGGCCATCGCGAGGGTGAAGGAGCACGACACGTCGGCGATCCAGGACCCCGATCGCGAGCGGCGGGTGCTGGACGCGGTCGTGGCCGAGGCCACGGCCCTCGGCGTGTCCGCCAGCCTGGTGCGCACGATCTTCCGCGAGCTGATCAGCGACTCGGTGGCGCAGCAGGCCCGGCACCTGAACGGCGACGGCGGCGGGCGGGTCCGGGTCGCGTTCCAGGGGGCCGCCCACGCCTACAGCGATGCCGCCGCGCGGAAGTACCTGGCCGGCCGCGGGCTCGAGGGCGACCTGACCGGGCACCGCACGTTCCGGGAGGCGGCCGAGGCGCTGCTTTCAGGCGACGCCGATCTCGCGGTGCTGCCGATAGAGAACACCACGGCCGGGAGCATCAACGAGGTCTACGCCCTGCTGCGCTCGCACGAGCTGTTCATCGTCGGCGAGGAGACCTGGAAGGTCGACCACTGCCTGGCTGCCGCCGCGGACGTCCCGCTGTCCTCGCTGAGCCGGATCCTGTCACATCCCCAGGGCCTCGAGCAGTGCGCGCAGTTCCTGCAGTCCCTGCCGAACGCGGTGCCGACCACCTACTTCGATACCGCGGGCGCCATGCAGGCCGTGGCCGCGGCGGGCGATCCCACCGTGGCCGCGATCGCCTCCCCGGAGGCCGCCGCGGCGTACGGCCTCGTCGTGCTGCGTCATGACATCTCGGACTCTCCGGACAACTACACCCGGTTCGTGGTGCTCTCCCGCACCTCGGCCGCCGTCGACCTGCGGATTCCCGGCAAGACGAGCCTCATCCTGGTCACCGGGCACGAGGAAGGCGCCCTGCTGCGGTGCCTGGAGGTGCTGTCGGGCAGCGGTCACTCGATGACCAAGCTGGAGTCCCGGCCGCGGCCGGGGCGGCCCTGGGAGTACATGTTCTTCGTCGACTTCGAGGGCAACGCCGCCGACCCCCGGACGGCAGCCGCGCTCGACGAACTGCGGGCCGCGGCGCTGTTCGTGAAGATCCTCGGCAGCTACCCGGCCAAGGCGCTGCGGGTGCCGGCCCGGCCCGGTGACGTCCCCGGGCCGCCTCCTGCCGAGCATCAAGCCTCGCGACCCGAGCCCTCCGCGCAGGACCCGGCCGAGATGCTCGAGGCCGTCGCCGCGTCGCCCCGGCCTGCCGCCCGCCGGTCCCGGCAGTACAAGCTGGTCGACCGGGCCGCCCGGCCGGCCGACACGGTCATCCGCGTCGGCGACGTGCTCGTCGGCGGCGACGGCTTCGTGGTGATGGCGGGGCCCTGCTCGGTCGAGAGCGGCGAGCAGATCAGCGCCACGGCGAAGTTCGTCCGCGATCACGGCGCGCACGTGCTGCGCGGCGGCGTGTTCAAGCCCCGGACCTCGCCGTACGCGTTCCAGGGGCTGGGCTGGGAGGGACTGGACCTGCTGGTCACGGCGGGACGCGAGAGCGGCCTTCCGGTGGTCACCGAGGTGATGGCGGTGGACCAGGTGCAGCGGATGGCGGCGGCCGCCGACATCCTCCAGGTCGGCGCGCGGAATATGCAGAACTTCGACCTGCTGCGCGAGCTCGGCAAGGTCGACCGGCCGGTGCTGCTCAAGCGCGGGCTGTCCAGCACCATCGAGGAGTGGCTCGCGGCGGCCGAGTACGTGGTCGCGCAGGGCAACCAGCAGGTGATCCTCTGCGAGCGGGGCATCCGGACGTTCGAGAGCGCCACCCGCAACACCCTCGACCTGTCCGCGGTGGTCGTGGTCCGCGAGCGGTCGCACCTGCCGGTCATCGTCGATCCCAGCCACGGCACGGGCCTGCGTGCCTACGTGGCGCCGATGGCCTGGGCCGCGCGCGCCGCCGGCGCGCACGGCCTGCTCATCGAGGTCCACCCGGAGCCGGAGAAGGCGCTGTCCGATGCCGACCAGAGCCTGTCGTTCGACGGGTTCGCTGCCCTGATGCGCCGCCTCGCCGCCATCCCTGGCTGATCTGACTAACCTGGCCTGCGGTTCTGCAGCCCAGTCACTGATTTCCTTCAGCCCGATGGCGCCTGCGATGCAGAACGCCGGGATGCTGGCGACCAGGTAGCGAGCGCCATAGTCCGCGGTGGCCGCCGGGGTGACGATCAGCACCACGCCGGTCAGCCACGGCAGCAGCGCCGGGCCGCCCAGGCGCCGCCAGGCTATGGCCATGCCCGCTAGCCCCGCCAGGACGATCAGCCCGAGCAGCGGTCCCGGCAGCACGACGAAGCGCTGGTAGGCCTGGATCCATCCGGCGAACGGCCTCACGATCCGGGTGCTTGGATCGCCGCCGCCGTTGTAGGCGTAGCCATCCAGGTAATAAGGCAGCTCGAGATTAGCGCTGGCCAGGGCCTTCAGTGACTCGGGCGCGGCCGCGGGAAACATGTACTGCCTCTCGGAGTACCAGGCGGCGCTGTCGCCGAGCTGCAGCTGGAAGTTCTCGGCTGTCGAGTTCCAGACTGCCCTCAGGTAGGCCGCTGGCTGCGCCTCGATCGCGCGCAGGGCGAAATTGGTCGCCAGGCGATTGACTTGCGAGTCGAACTCCCATCCGCCCGGCGGCCTGATGTTGATCGGGGAGTAGGCACTCCAGGCATAGAAGTTCGTGTTCGGCCGCTTGTCGGGGAGTGCCGGGATGCACAGCCACCGCTCGTCGGCTGACGGCTTGATCACCGAGCACTCGGCGAACGTGCTCACCCGCGAGTAGAGGAACGCGCCAGTGCTCGTGGTCAGCTGAAACGACCCGTTGACCTGGTCAAACCACCAGGCGTAGGCCAGCAGCGGGATCGCCAGCGTCGCGCACATCGCGGCCATTCCCGCCAGGACCTGCCGCACCGGGACGCGCCTGGCCAGGTGGGCACACAAGTACAGGCCGAATGGGATCGGCAGCAGAACGCCCTGCTCCCGATCCAGGGCGGCGCACGCCAGCACCAGCCCGGCCAGCGCACATCCCCGCGCCCGCGGCACCGGCCGCCACAGCACCATCACCACGGCGATCGTGACCAGCAGCCCAAACAGGGTGTCGCTGAGCACGAAGTGCTCCATCTGGAGCTCGTACGCCGATAGCAGCACCGGGACAGCCGCCAGCGTTGCTCCCCAACCCGCTATCCCGTACCGCCGCAGCACCGCGTAGACCGCTATCCCCATCACCAGGCCCATCACGGCCTGCACGGCAGTAACCAGCCCCACGCTGCGGAACGGCTCCAGCAGGGCCAGGAAGAACGAGTATCCAACCGGCCGGACGCGAAACGGCACCGGCTTGAGCGTGGCCTGAATATAGGGCAGGCTGTCGGAGAACCACAGCGCGGGCGGGTAGCCGAGCATGACGAACACCCGCACAACGGCGGCGACCACCAGCGCAGAGCAGAACAGCGCGTGCTCGCGCGCCACCGCCACCACCGCGGCCCAGCCCCGCCGCGAGCCCGAGGGGGAGTTTTGCGCGCCCGGCCAAGCCTCCGCCGAGCCGGCGTGCCGTGCCTGGCACGGCCGCCATGGCCGTCCGTCTGCTCGCGACCGTACTGCTGAGAACCAGCCTGGCGCCACGAGTCCCCCACCATCCAGACGACGTTGGGGGATCTCGTCGCGACTTTAGCATGGCCTACCTCGCCGGCTTTCAGGCCCGGGCCAGCAGGGACCGCAGCACGTACTGCATGATCCCGCCGTGGCGGTAGTAGTCGGCCTCGCCGGGAGTGTCGATCCGCACCACCGCGCGGAACTCCCGGCCGTCGGCCAGCACGGCCACCTCCCGCGGCACCGGCCCGGAGTTCATCTCCTCGATGCCGAGCACGTCAAACACCTCGTGCCCGGTCAGCCCCAGCGAGCTGGCGGACTGCCCCGGCAGGTACTGCAGCGGCAGCACGCCCATCCCGATCAGGTTGGACCGGTGGATCCGCTCGAGCGACTCCGCCAGCACGGCCCGCACCCCCAGCAGCGCGGTCCCCTTCGCCGCCCAGTCCCGCGACGAGCCGGTGCCGTATTCCTGGCCGGCCAGCACCAGCAGCGGCGTCCCCTCCTCGAGGTACTCGCGGGACGCCTGGTAGATCGACGCCTGCGTGCCCTCGGGCAGCTTCAGCGTGACCCCGCCCTCGGTGCCGGGGGCCAGCTGGTTGCGCAGCCGGATGTTGCCGAACGTGCCGCGGATCATCACCTCGTGGTTGCCGCGCCGCGACCCGTAGGAGTTGAAGTCGCGCCGCTGCACACCGCGGGCGATCAGGTACTCCCCCGCCGGGCTCTCGGTCTTGATCGCGCCAGCCGGGGAGATGTGGTCGGTGGTCACCGAGTCGCCGAGCAGGGCCAGCACCCGCGCGCCGTGGATGTCGGTCACCGGCCCGGGCTCGGCGGGCATCCCGTCGAAGTACGGCGGGCGCCGCACGTAGGTCGACCCGGGATCCCAGGCGAACGTGTCACCGGGCGGCGCCGCGAGCTCCCGCCAGCGGTCGTCCCCGGCGAACACGTCGGCGTAGTCGCGGGTGAACATCTCCGCGGCGACCGCGTTCTGGACGATCGATGAGATCTCCGCTGGGGACGGCCACAGGTCCGCCAGATACACCGGCTGCCCGGACGCTCCGGTCCCGAGCGGCTCGGTGGTCAGGTCGATGTCCATCGTCCCGGCCAGCGCGTAGGCCACCACGAGCGGCGGCGAGGCCAGGTAGTTCATCTTGGTGTCCGGGTTGATCCGGCCCTCGAAGTTCCGGTTCCCGGACAGCACGGAGACCAGGGCGAGGTCGCTGGAGGCGGCCGCGGCGCTGATCTCCTCGGCCAGCGGGCCGGAGTTGCCGATGCAGGTGGTGCAGCCGTAGCCGACCAGGTTGAAGCCGAGCTTCTCCAGGTACGGCGTGAGCCCGGCGCGCTCGTAGTAGTCCATGACCACCTTGGAGCCCGGCGCCAGCGTGGTCTTCACCCACGGCTTGCGCTCGAGCCCGGCCTCGACCGCCTTCTTGGCGACCAGCGCCGCGCCGACCATGACCGAGGGGTTGGAGGTGTTCGTGCAGGAGGTGATGGCGGCGATCACGACCGAGCCGTGGTCCACGGAGGTCTTCGTGCCGTCGTCGAGCGTCACCATCACCGGGGCCGACGGCCGCCCGGCGGCCGCGGCGGGTTCGTCGGCGAGGACCGGGGCCCGCCCGGTGTAGACGCCGTTGCCCTCCTCCGCGGCCACCGGGTCGGACGCCGGGAACGTGCCGGCGATGTCCTCGTCCAGGCTGTCGAGCGGCACGTAAGAGCCGAGCGCCTCGCGGAACGCGTTCTTGGCGTCGGTCAGCGCCACCCGGTCCTGCGGCCGCTTGGGGCCGGCCAGCGACGGGACCACGGTGGACAGGTCCAGCTCGAGCTCCTCGGAGTAGCGCGCCGGGGTGCCCGGCTCGTGCCACAGGCCCTGCTCCTTGGCGTAGGCCTCGACCAGCGCGACCTGCTCGGCCGGGCGGCCGGTGAGCCGCAGGTAGGAGAGGGTCTCGGCGTCGATCGGGAAGATCGCGCAGGTGGAGCCGAACTCGGGGCTCATGTTGCCGATCGTGGCCCGGTTGGCCACCGGCACGGCGGCCACGCCCTCGCCGTGGAACTCGACGAACTTGCCGACCACCCCGCGGGCGCGCAGCAACTCGGTGATCGTGAGCACCAGGTCGGTCGCGGTCGCCCCGGGTGGCAGCTCCCCGGTCAGCCGGAACCCGACCACCCGCGGGATCAGCATCGACACCGGCTGGCCGAGCATGGCCGCCTCGGCCTCGATGCCGCCGACGCCCCAGCCCAGCACGCCGAGGCCGTTCTGCATGGTGGTGTGCGAGTCGGTGCCGAGGCAGGTGTCCGGGTAGGCGGCGGGCGCTCCCCCGTCCGCGTCTTGCGTCATGATCACCCGGGCCAGGTGCTCGATGTTGACCTGGTGTACGATCCCGGTACCCGGCGGCACCACCTTGAACTGGCTGAATGCCTGCTGGCCCCAGCGCAGGAAGCCGAACCGCTCGCGGTTGCGCTGGAACTCGAGTTCCACGTTGCGCTCGAACGCGTCCGGCCGGCCGAACACGTCGGCGATCACCGAGTGGTCGATCACCAGCTCGGCCGGGACCAGCGGGTTGATCCGGCCCGGATCGCCGCCGAGGTCCCGCATCGCCTCGCGCATGGTGGCCAGGTCGACCACCGCCGGCACGCCGGTCAGGTCCTGCAGGATCACCCGGGCCGGGCTGAACTGGATCTCGGTGGACGGCTCGGCCGCCGCGTCCCACTCCGCTAGCGCGGTGACGTGGTGGGCCGTGACGTTCACGCCGTCCTCGGTCCGGAGCAGGTTCTCGAGCAAGATCTTGAGACTGAACGGGAGATCGCCGGCCGCCATGGCGTCCAGCCGGTGTATCTCGTAGCTGCTGTCGCCCACCCGCAGCGTGGCGCGACTGCCGAAGCTGTTCCCGGTCATTGCGTGGCCTCCTGCCCTGTTGCTGCCCTGCGTTCCCGCCGCGCATGCATGGTGCCGCTACCGCATCTTCCCGCAGCCGGCGATTCCCGGTTTCCCCGGCCCTGACGGGGACCTGGGCCGCGGCCGTGACGTGATCGGCACCCCCCGCGCGCCCGAAGTATCTCGATATCAAGCTATCTATACCCAACCTAGTCATGACTTATCTCGACGTCAAGCTATCTGCACTCGGCGCGCGGACCCGGCCTGCGCCCGCGGGAGGAAGATGATCTTGCGTTTTGCCTGGCCGGCCGCCGGGTATGCGCAGGGGACGCTAGGGGATATTCCTATTAGCACACCGGGGGAAGATTCATGAGCCTGGTCAGGTATCTAGCAGCAACTGCAGGGTTCACCATGGCAGCATTCGCGGGCGCCACTCCGGCCGCGCTCGCCAGCGCCCCGGGCGTGGACGACAGCCGGTCCGCGCTCATCGACAACCCGAACGTGAGCGTTACGCCGAACCCGTCCGCGCCCGGTACTGCGACGACGTTCGTGGTGTCGTGCAACGCACTGACGGCCGGCGGGAACGCCACCGCGGCGACGCTGTCCGGGGCCACGCTGGGGCTGCCGGCGCAGCTCCCCATGCAGCCGGGCACCCAGCCGAACCAGTTCGTGCTCACCGTTAACCTGCCGCAGAGCATCGGGCCGGGCAGCTTCAGCCCGGACATCAACTGCAATAACGGCGTCTCGCAGACGGTAAACATCGATGTGAACGCGGTTCCGGGCCAGGCGCCCGAGACCGGTGACGGCTCGACGCTCACCGCGACCGACGGCAGGCTGACCGTCGCGGGCCTCGGCCTGCTCGGTGTCGCCGCGGTCATGGGCGGCCTGGTGCTGCGCAGGCGCCGGCCGGGGCGTCATCTCTAGCTGTCTCATCCCGGATTCGGAGTAGTACGGTGCGCCGGCTGCTCGACGCGATCATCGCGGCCGCGATGGCCGCGGGCGTCATCGTGGCCTTCATCGGGAGCAGCACGCTGCGCTGGTCGCCGCCGCCCCTCCCGCCCAGGTCGGTCGCGCTGTCCGGGGCTCAGCTGGCCGCTGGCGCGCGGGGCGCGGCGGGGACCGGAACGGCGCGCGGGTCCGCGTATCTGCTCAGGCCCATGGCACGGTCGGTTCCTGCCTCTCTTTACATCCCTCGTATCCAGGCCCGGGCGAAGATCATCTCGCTGGGCCTGACGCCCGGCGGCGCCGCGGCCGTGCCGCCGCTGGCCAGCCCGTTCCTCACCAGCTGGTACGACCGGGGGCCGACGCCCGGCCAGCCCGGCACGGCAGTGATCCTCGGGCACGTTGATTCGGCCAAGGTCGGTCCGGCCATCTTCTACAACCTGGGTAATCTCCGCCCTGGCGACCTTATCTACGTGACGCTGAAGGACCGGCAGACGGCCGTATTCCGGGTCTATTCAGCTGCGCTGTACCTCAAGGCGGACTTTCCGATCCGGACCGTCTACAGCTATACAAGCTGGCCCACGCTCCGGCTTATTACCTGCGGCGGACAATTCGACTACGCCACCGGGCACTATCTGGGCAACACCGTGGTATTCGCGGAGTATATAGGCCCGCAGGCCGCGGCGATCGGACCCTGATAGCGTCGAACTCGCTTCGCCCGCCATTCCCCTGCCGCCTGACGACGGCAGTCCCCCCGGGAGGTTCTGATGGCAGGAACGCGGCCTGCGGGCTGGCTCGGGATCGAGCCCGGCCATCCGCTGGGGCTGCAGACGCTGCCCTACGGCTCGTTCACCACCGAGGACCGGCCGGCCGAGCCGAGGACCGGCGTGGCGATCGGCGACCGGGTGCTGGATCTCAGCGCCGCGACCGACCGGCTGCTCGCCGGCCGGGCGCACCTGTTCAGCACCGGCAGCCTCGACGCCTTCCTTGACGCCGGGGACCTGGCCTGGGACCAGATCCGCGCGGCGATTATCCATTGGCTCAGCCACGACGAGTACCGCGAGGCGATCGAGGACCTGCTGGTGCCCGGAGAGTCGGCGATGCTGCGGCTGCCCTTCAGCGTCGCCGACTACGTCGACTTCTATGCCTCCGAGCACCATGCCAGCAACGTCGGCCGGATCTTCCGGCCCGGCCGCGAGCCGCTGACCCCGAACTGGCGGCACCTGCCGATCGGCTATCACGGCCGGTCCGGATCGGTGATCGTATCCGGCACCCCGGTGCGGCGCCCGTACGGCCAGGTCAGGCCGGCGGGCGACGGCGGACCCGAGTTCGGCCCGTCGGCCAGGCTCGACTTCGAGGCCGAGCTCGGCTTCGTCGTCGGCTTCGAGAGCCTGCTCGGCGAGCCGGTGCCGATCGGCCGGTTCACCGAGCACGTCTTCGGCGTCTGCCTGGTCAACGACTGGTCCGCCCGCGACCTGCAGGCCTGGGAGTCCGCGCCGCTCGGCCCGTTCCTGGGCAAGTCGTTCGGCACCACGGTCTCGCCCTGGGTGGTCCCCCTCGCCGCCCTGCAGCACGCCCGGGTGCGGCCGCCCTCGCGCGATACCGACCTGCTCCCCTACCTCACCGAGTCCGACGACTGGGGCCTGGACATCGAGTTCGAGGTCCGCCTGAACGGCCACGTGATCTCGCGGCCGCCGTACGCCACCATGCACTGGAGCCCGGCGCAGATGCTGGCCCACATGACGGTGAACGGGGCACCGCTGCGGACCGGGGACCTGTACGCCTCCGGCACCGTGAGCGGCCCGGAGCCAGGCCAGCGCGGCTGCCTGATCGAGCTGACCTGGAACGGCAGCGAGCCGCTCGTCCTGCCCGACGGGACCACCCGGGCCTGGCTCGAGGACAGCGACGAGCTGGTCATCACCGCCACGGCGGCCGGCCCGGACGGCACCCGCCTCGCCCTGGGCGAGGCCCGGGGCCAGATCCTGCCCGCCCAGGACCCCGCCGCCGACTGACCCGCGCGTCGGGCCAGCCTGCCCATGGACCCGCAAACGTTTGCTTCACCCTGCTGGAGCGGGGACGCCTGCGCAGATCCGGGCCTTCTCGGCTCGTCAGCTGGAGATCTTGCCGTTGAGGCCGAGGCTCAGCGTGATCGGGTTCGCCGTGCCGGGCCGCAGCGGGTTCTCGCCGTCCACGGTCAGGCTGATCCCGCCCGGATTGCCCACCTGCATAACAACGGCATACCCGTAGGTCCAGCTCTTCGAGGCACCGGCAACGACGTACGACTGGGACAGGTAGGTGCCGCCTGGGGTGGTGAACTCGACCCAGCAATCCTCGATGGCCGTTAGGTGGATGACGACATCGTGGGCGTAGGGCTGCACGGCTGCGGCGGGCTTTAGCGACGGACGCCGCGTCGCGTGCCTGGCGCGGTGGTGAGTCGCGGAGCCATTCCCGATCGCGGCCGCGGGGTTGGCGGCCGGCGCATGGCGCGTGCCCGAGATGATCTGGTAGGCGGCGACGCCGATGACGACCACGAGCGCCAGCCCCAGGGCCACCGTCCAGGGGCGCCGACGCGGCTCGCGCACCTTGATCGGCGTGGCCGGCCGGAATAGATCCGCGGCCGTGACCTGCTGCTCCGAACGCACCGTCGCGTCGTACTCCCGGATCAGCGGCTCAGGATCGGCCCCCACGGCGCGAGCGATGCTCCGTATATGGCCGCGGGCGTAGAAATCGCCGCCGCAGGCGGAGTAATCGTCTCGCTCGATGCCGCGGATGATTGGTTCCCTGACCCGGGTCCGCTGGCTGACCTGGTTAATGCTGAGACCGGCCTGGCGGCGCGCTTCCGCCAGGGACTCGCCGATGCTCACGCCGCGCCTCCGCTGCTCTATCGCACGGCATGCCACTCGGGGCATGGGTGGCAGATGGTGATGACTCCATCATCGTCCCGTATGCGCCCCTGCCAAGCCCGCGCGTTGGGGCGACCGGCGAGCCGGGATCATCAACAGGCCGAGGGCGGCAAGATCCTGCACGCCCGTCGAGCGGCCGAGAGACGCACGGGGCCCCCGGGGCAGATGGTGCGCTCGGCGAGCCCGCCGATCTTCATGAATGTACCGATGAGGGGCCTATAACACCATCATCGGTACATTCATCGACCGCACCGGCAGCCGGGATGGCCACGGGCGGGGCCGCAGGGGTGCATGAGGCCGCTGGGGCCAGCGGTAAAGGGAGGTATCCCAGGCCATCACCAACGCCGTCGCCTGGCGCCACCACCGGGACCGGCCCTGCCACCGCTGCACGGGCGGGTAGGGTGTCGAGCCGTGACGATCGTGCCGGATACCAAGGACTGGACCTGGGTGCTGGAGCGTCCCTGCCCGGAGTGCGGCCTGGACACGCAGGGCTTTTCCCGCGAGGCGGTCGCGGGGATGATCCGGGCCAACGCGGAGGCGTGGCAGGACGTGCTGGCCGGGAGCGGGCGCGGCGACGTGCGGCGCCGCCCGTCACCGGGCGTCTGGTCGGCACTGGAATACGGGTGCCACGTCCGCGACGTGCACCGGCTCTACGACGAGCGGCTCGCGCTGATGCTCACCGTCGACGAGCCGCACTACGCCAACTGGGACCAGGACGCCACGGCCGTCGCCGAGCGATACGCCGAGCAGGATCCTGCCACGGTGGCGGGCGACCTGCATGCGGCCGCCGAGGCGGTCGCGGCCCGGTTCGAGGGCGTGTCCGGGGATCGGTGGCAGCGGACCGGCGTCCGCAGCGACGGGGCCCGGTTCACCGTCGAGTCCTTCGCGCGGTACTTCGTCCACGACCCCATTCATCATCTCTACGACGTGACCGGCGCCCGGCACGCTGGTCGCACGGGCCCGGAAACCTGAGCAGTACAGAGCGGGGGGGCGATGGCCGACCGGTTCGCCGCGGCGCGCGGTCCGGCGCGCCTACGGTCTCGATCAGACGCCCAGCGAGCAGCAGCTGCTGCAGATAGCCGAGCGCTGGCGGCCCCTACCGCAGCCTGGCGGTCATGTACCTGTTCGCATCGGAGTACGAGGCGCAGGAGCCCGACTCTCTGGCGCCGCAGGCGTAGCAGGCCCGGCGCGAGGTTATCCTCGCCATCATGCCGACGTTAGCTGTTGTAGGCGCGGGGCCGAAGGGAATCGCGATCGCCGCCAAGGCGCGGGCTCTGGCGGCGGCCGGCCTCGATGCGCCGCGGGTCGTGCTCGTCGACCGGGCCACGGTGGCGGGGAACTGGAGCGGGCGGCAGGGCTATACCAGCGGGCTGCAGCCCCTGGGCACGCCACCGGAAAAGGACATCGGCTTCCCGTACGCCGACAGCTGGGGGGCGGCCTCGTCTGCGGTCACCGCGGCGATGGCGGACTACAGCTGGCAGCGGCATCTGATCTCCCGCTGCGCGTACGCCGACTGGGTCGATCGCGGCCGGTTGCGCCCGACGCACCGGCAGTGGAGTTCCTACCTGCGTGAAGTGGCCGACCGGGCCGGGGCCGAGATCGTCGCCGGCGAGGTAGTCGGGCTCGACGTCAACGACGGTCAGTGGCTCCTGGCGCTCAAGTCGGGCGACGCGATCCCGGCTGACGGCGTCGTGTTCACCGGAGCGGGCCCGCCTATCACCGTCGCGGGCCAGCCGCGGCAGCACCCGCGGGTGCTGGACGGGCGCAACTACTGGCTGGCCGAGCGAGCGTTCGCGAAGCAGGTAGCCCAGAACGTGTGCGTGATCGGCAGCGGCGAGACCGCGGCCTCGGTCGTCATCAGCCTGCTGAAGAAGTCACCGCAGCGCTCCTCGATCGACGTCCTGACCAGCCGCGGGGTCCTCTACTCGCGCGGGGAGAGCTACGACGAGAACCGCTTCTACTCCGACCCCGGGGACTGGCCGGGGCTGGCGGAATCACACCGGCGCGAGTTCCTCGAGCGCACCGACCGCGGCGTCTTCTCGCCGCAGGCCGAGGCGATCCTCAACCAGTCACGCGGCTTTCGCACGCTCGCCGGGCGGGCCGTGGCGATCGAGGCCGGAGAAAGCCAGGTTGTCGTCACGGTCGAGTACGGCAGCGAGCGCGAGCGCGTCGCCTACGACCTCGTGGTCGTGGCCATCGGCTTCGACGCCCGCTGGTTCGAGCGGTTGCTCGGGGGCGAGGCCCGCCGCCGGCTCGAGACCGGGCTCGCGGGCGCCGTACTCGAACGCCGGATCGAGCTCGACCTGTCTGTCGCGGGCCTCAGCCCGCCGCTCCACCTGCCGCTGATGGCCGGGCTGGCTCAGGGCCCGGGCTTTCCGAATCTGAGCTGCCTGGGCCTGCTGAGTGATCGGATCCTGCGCCGTTATGTCACGCCCGGGGAATCGGCGAGCATAACGTCCGAGAGGAGGGCCCTTGTCTGAGACGCCCGGCGACGCCTGGGAGAGCGACGATTGCGTCCGTCGCACGGTGATCATGCCGGCCGTGCTGGCCGAGCGGCTCGCCGCCCGGGCCGAGCGGCGTGGCCTGTCGGTTAGCGACCTGCTGGCCGAGTACGCGGAGGAAGGCCTACGCCGCGACGGAGCAGACAGCTGATCGGCTTCCGGCGCCAGTTCTTTCTAGACTGATCTCAGCGTCATTTCCCGTCCTCGAACGGCGGGTAGTTCCGGGTACGATGCTCGGGCAGCCTTTCCGGCAGTCCGGAAGTCGGCCAGTCGAATAGCTGGCCGCGCTGGCCGGACGCCAAATCCGCACATGCTGAGACCAATCAAGACCTCGGCCCTGTAAGGCTTCTATACCGCCAGCTATCGGCTGCTGTATTGCGTGCCCTTGGGCAAATGTTTATCGTGTCACTTCCGGCAGGGTGTGTGGCCTCGGCAGCGGAAGGGAAGAAAGCTTTTTGGCCAGCCAATCGGGGAGCCAATGCTGGCAAATGGTTCGCATCGCGCCAGGGGGAACACCGCATGCTGGGACTATGGAGCAATCGATTCGGGCGGCCAATCCGGCGCTGGGCTAGAATCACACTGGTGATTTCTTTGTCCGTCGTCGTCGGCGCCACGTCCTACGCCATTGTAGGGTCTATGCGCCGGGCAGCCGCGCTCTCGGCATGTACGCGCCATCCGGCCTCGGGGACCTCCGTGCTGTCCGGTGCGCCTGTCGCCGTTGCTGCGGGCGTGGCCAGGGCGCTGTTCGGGTGTGCGCCAGCCGTGGTGGTCGCGAACGCGGACCGCCCGGCCGATGTAGCTGCCGCCGTCCCCCTGGCCGAGCAGGCGCATACGCCGTTGCTCCTGTCCTCGCCGCCGTCTACCATCGCGGCCAGCACCGTGTCCTCCGGCAGCGGCGTGGCACGCGCGCGGCAAGTCAGGCTGGCCGCATCTGCGGTCGCCGTGGCGCTGCGGGAGATCAACGATTTGCATCCTCGCAGAGTGCTCGCCGTCGGGCTGACGACCGATGAGCTCTCGGCCGAACTGCCCCAGGCGCAGGTGACCACCGACCCGGCCGGGCTGGCCGCGATGTCTCAGCCCAGGCCGCTGCGTCACGTGGTCGTCCTGGTGTCCAAGGGCCAGTCTCCCGATGCCATGGCGGCAGCGGCAACCGCGGAGGCGGCCGGAGCCGAGGTGGTCGCGGTACAGGGTTATGACCCGCTAGCCGATCCGGCGGCCATCGCCGCACTCTCTGCCGCCAGGCCGCGGCAGGTCATAGCGGTAGGGAGCGGTTTCGGGCCGGCGAGCCGACTGGTGTCCCGGCTGGCGGTCGTCATGAGCGGAGCCCAGTTGCCAGGCGGCGGGCGGGTTATCGTGCCCACGCACCGGCTCGTCGCGCTCTACGGGCACCCGGGAGTTCCGTCGCTCGGGGCCCTGGGCCAGCAGGGCGTGAGCGCCAGCGTCGCCCGGGCCAGGCGGCTGGCCGCGTCTTACCGGGCGCTGAGCACCGCGCCCGTCATGCCGGCGTTCGAGATCATCGCTACCGTCGCCACGGCGGCTCCGGGGACCGGCGGGAGCTATTCGTATGAGACTCCCGTCGCCTCTCTCGGCCCCTGGGTGCAGGCAGCGACCGCGGCCGGAATGTACGTGATCCTCGACCTGCAGCCTGGCCGGGCCAGCCTTCTCGCGCAGGCCAACGTATATCAGTCGCTGCTGCGGCTGCCGAACGTCGGCCTGGCCCTTGACCCCGAATGGAAGCTGCAGCCGGGGCAGCTGCCGCTGCAGCAGATCGGCGGCGTGAGCATCACCGAGGTCAACAGCGTCGTCAGCTGGCTGGCCCGCCTCACGGCACAGTATCGCCTTCCTCAGAAACTCCTGGTTCTGCACGAGTTCAAGCTCGGGGAGATCGGTGACCAGCAGCGCATCGACACCCGCAACGACGATCTGGCCATCGTCATGGACATGGACGGGCAGGGCACCCCGGCCATGAAGCAGCAGACGTGGGATGCCGTCACCTCCGCCACGCCGCCAGGAGTGTCCTTCGGGTGGAAGGACTTCCTGGTCAAGGATCAGCCGATGCTTAACCCGTCGCAGACGATGGCGAGAACACCGCAGCCTGTGATGATCTCCTACCAGTGATTCGATGCCGACCCGCCGCGAGCGGGCCCGGGAGGGCTCGCCCGCGGGCGCCGCGCACCGCCTGTCACCGGCCCAGGTACGCGCGCTTCAGGTCCTCGCTGCGCAGCAGCTCGGACGCGGGACCCTGAAGCACTATCTCCCCCGTGGACAGGACGTAGCCGCGGTCGGCGATCGACAGCGCCATCGTCGCGTTCTGCTCGACGACCAGAACCGCCACGCCGGACAAGTGGATCTCCTTGATGATGCGGAAGTTCTGCTGCACCAGCGCGGGCGACAGGCCCATCGACGGCTCGTCCATCAGCAGCAGGCGCGGGCGCGACATGAGCGCGCGGCCCATCGCCACCATCTGCTGCTCGCCGCCGGAGAGCGTGCCCGCGAGCTGCTGGCGGCGCTCATACAGGCGCGGGAACAGGGCGTACACCCGCTCGAAGTCGCCGTCGAGCTTCTCGCCGCCGCGCAGCACCGCGCCGAGCTCGAGGTTCTCCCGCACGGTCATCTGCCCGAAGAGCCGGCGGTTCTCGGGCACGATCGCGATCCCGCGCGCGATCCGCTGCGGCACGGGCCAGCCGGTCACGTCCTCGCCGTCCAGCAGCACCCGCCCGGAGCGGGGCCGCACGATCCCGAGGATCGTCTTCAGCGTCGTTGACTTGCCGGAGGCGTTCCCGCCGAGCAGGCAGACAAGCTCGCCCTCGCCGACCTGCAGCGTGACTCCCTCGAGGATCCGCATCTCGGCGTAGTAGGTCGTGACGTTCTCAAGGCTCAGCAGCGCGGTGCTCATCTGCGGCTCATTCCGCGTCCGCCAGGGCCTCGGGATCGTGGCCCATGTACGCCTCCACGACGGCGGGATGGCTCGCCACCTGGTCGAAGCCGCCCTCGGCGATCTTGACGCCGTGGTCGAGCGCGACCACCCGGTCCGAGCAGCCCGCGACCACGTGCATGTCGTGCTCGATCACCAGGATCGCGACGTCCCGCTCGTCACGCAGCCGCCCGATCAGCTCGGTGATCTCATGGGTCTCGGCGGGATTCATCCCGGCGGCGGGCTCGTCGAGCAGCAGCAGCCTGGGCCGCACGGCGAGCGCGCGGGCGATCTCCAGCCGCCGCCGGTTGGCATACGACAGCGAGTACGCAGGCTGGTCCCAGCGGTACCCGGCGAGCCGCTGGCCGAAGAACGACAGTACGTCCTCGGCCAGCGCCCGCACCTCGCGTTCCTCGCGCCGGGCCCTGGGCAGGCGCAGGATCGACTCCCACGGCATCGCCTTGGTGGCCCCGTACGTCGCGGCCATCACGTTCTCGATCACCGACATGTTCTGGAACAGCCGCAGGCTCTGGAAGGTGCGCGCGATCCCCAGCCGGGCGATGCTGTGCGGCGGCCGGCCGGCGATGGACTGCCCTGCAAAACGGACATCCCCGGAACCTGGCTGGTACACGCCCGTGATCACGTTGAAGACCGTCGTCTTGCCGGCGCCGTTAGGCCCGATGACGCTGACGATCTCCCGGTCGCTAACCTGCAGGTCCAGGTCAGACAGCGCTTGCAGGCCGCCGAACGACAGCGAGAGACGATCGAGATTCAGAACGGACCCCTCCGCCCGAGATCCGCTCCCGGGCTCGGACGGCGTCGGCGGGTTCCCGGCTCCCGTCATGCGCTCAGGCTTCGCGTTCATGTCGGGGGCTCAACGCGGCGCGTCCCGAGCAGACCCTGCGGCCGGGCGATCATCATCACGATCAGGATCGCGCCGATCATGAGCTGCCTGGTGATCGCCGGCTCGATGACCAGCCGGGTCTCCCAGACGAACGATGCCAGGTAGATCGTCGGGACCAGCAGGATCGTCCGCCAGCGGCCCTTGATCTGCACGAGCGCAATCAGCAGGCACACCAGCAGCACGAACCCGTAGTTCCCCGGAACCTGCGGATTGGCCGGGACGATCACCCAGTCGCGCAGGACGTCGGCGATCCAGCCGGTCGACTGCGGCCCGCCCGCCACCGCACTCGCCGAGATGGCCCCGACGATGGCATGCGCGGCGAACCCGAGCGCCGCGGTGGCCGCGAGAACCGCGCCCAGTCTCCGCCACGGCCGCAGCTTAACCACCAGGGTCAGCAGAATCAGGCCGTAGAAGAGGTAGCCGGAATCGGTCGGGCTGCGGAGCAAGCCGTCGTAGATGACCGTTACGACCAGGGCGCCGGTGACCGCGCCGGCGATGCTGCCGACGCCGCCGAGGATGAGCCCGGCGTATATCAGGATCAGGTACGGCGTATCGAAGTCCGTCGGGAACACGCTGATCTGCTGCGCGGCGAAGACAGAGCCGGCCAGCGCCGCGACCATGGCGCCGAATGCGAACGCCATCAGCTTCACCCGGTTGACCGGGATGGTCATCGACGCGGCGGCCAGCGGGTCCTCGCGTACGGCCCGCCAGGCTCGTCCGGTGCGCGAGGTATCGAGTAGCCGCAGCACCGCCATCGAGGCCACCAGCAGGATCACGAGCAGGTAGTAGTAGCCGGTGTTTGCCGTGATCTGCTTTCCGAAGGCGCTGATCGGGTCGATCCCGACGATCCCGTTGGGGCCGCCCAGCGTGCCCGGCGCCACGTTGTTGGTGAACTCGACGAACGCCTCGCCGAAGAACAGCGTCACGATGGCCAGGTAGTCGCCGATCAGCCGCCGGGAGGGCAGGCCGACCAGCAGGCCGAGGATGGCTGCGCCGACCATGACGACCGGCAGCGAGGCGGGCGCCGACAGGTGGATCCCGACCTGGCTCGAGGACAGCAGCGCGAAACCGTAGGCGCCGAAGCCGAAGAACGCGACGTAGCCGAGGTCGAGCAGCCCGGCCCAGCCGACCACGACGTTCAGCCCGACGGCCAGCATGGCCAGGATCAGTGCGTCGATCCCGACCTGTAGCTGGAACCCGCCGAGGCCGATCAGCGGCAGCATCGATCCGGCCAGGCCCGCGATCGCGAGCCTGGGCCACCAGCCGATCCGCTCGAGCCGGACCTGCGCGACGCCCAGCCAGGACGGCAGGTGCTCCCGCCGATGGGCCTGCCTGGCGACCCACTCGTCGGCTCCGACCTGCGGCCCGGCCGGCGGAGGCTGCGAATCGAGGCTCACTGTGTCACCCGCTCGCCTCCGGGGCCCCTCGGGCTCATGATGGCTTCACACCTTCTGCAGCTGGGCTCGGCCGAGCAGACCGCTGGGCCGCACCAGCATGACGACGATCAGCAGCGCGAACACGAGCAGGTTGGTATAGGTGGAGGAGATGTAGCCGGTGACGAACGACTGGGCTAGGCCGATCAGCAGGCCGCCGAGCATCGCGCCAGGCAGTGAGCCGATCCCGCCGACGACGGCCGCAGTGAACGCGAACAGGCCAGCCGTGAAGCCGATCGTGTTGTTCACCTGGTTGAACAGCAGCCCGGCCATGACTCCGGCCACGCCCGCGAGGGCCGAGCCGAGGAAGAACGTTGCTGCGATCGTCCGGTTCACGTTGATCCCCAGCATCTCGGCGGCTTCCCGGTCAGCGGCCACCGCCCGCATCTGCTTGCCGAGCTTCGTCCGGTTGACCAGCTCCCGCAGGCCGACCATGAGAACAAGGCCTAGCACCAGGACCATGATCTGCACGGAGTCGATGGTGACGGACCCGATCTGGATCCCGGACGAGAGCGAGATGAAGTCCGCGGTGTTGTAGACGCGATACTGTGCGCCGAACAGGAGCAGGGCCGCGTTTTCCAGGAAGAAGGAGACGCCGATCGCGGTGATCAGGGGCGCGATCCGCGGCGCGTCACGCAGCGGCCGGTAGGCGAAACGCTCGATCGCTACGCCCAGACCGCCCACCACGCCCGCCGCCAGGATGAACATGATCAGCAGCAGCAGCGGTACGGGGATCGTCAGCGCCGTCGGTCCGCCGAACCACTGGATCACGAAGTACCCGATAAACGCCCCGACCATGTACAGGTCGCCGTGCGCGAAGTTCAGCAGCTTCAGCACGCCGTAGACCATCGAGAAGCCGAGCGCCACCAGCGCGTAGAGCGCGCCGTTGGTGACGCCGTTCACCAGTTCCTGGAAGAAGAAGGCCATCCGCCGCGAGTCCCGCCCACCGTCATGCCGCCGGGCGCGCGCCGACTCTCCGCCGGCGCGCGCCGCAGCGGCTGCCTGTCAGCCGATCAGCCGGGGATCAGCTGATAGCTGCCGGCTGAGTTGATCTTGAACAGGAAGAACTTGCCGTTGGTCAGGTCGCCGCTGGAGCCGAAGCTGATCGGCTGCCCGAGGATGGAGGCCGGCTCGTTCGTCGTCTTGATCGCCGCGAGCACGTTGCTGCGGCTGGGCGTGTTACCGGACTTGCAGACCGATGCGATCGCCTCGTCGACCACGTGCGTCGCCGCGAACACCGGCGGGCCGAACGTGCCGAAGGATCCGTACTTCGACTTCGCGGCGGCGACGATCGCCGCGTCGGCGGGAATCGCCGTGATGTCCGGGCCGAACGAGGAGACATATGAGCCGTTGATCGTGAACGTGCCCGGCGAGAAGAGGCCGTCCGTGCCGAAGATCACGGCCTTCTTGTGCTGCTGGGCCAGGTTGCGGCCCAACTGCTGCGCGTTGGAGGCCACCTGCCACGGCAGCACTACCACCGTCGTGGCGGGCGTCACCTTGGCGACCAGCGAGGAGAAGTCGGTTGTCTTCTGCGAGACCGACTCGTGATCGACCTTGATCCCGGCCGCCGTGAAGACCGGTGTCATCGCGGAGACCAGGCCGGTCGAGTAGGCCTCCTGATCATCGACGATCATCAGGGCCTTGGGGTGCAGATTGCTGATGATGTAGTGGGCATCCTGCGGTCCCTGCACGCTGTCCTTCGAGACGACCCGGAAGAAGGTCGGGTACTTGCCGGCGGTGAGCGTCGCGTTGGTCGCCGACCCGGAGATGAACGCCAGCCCGGCCCGGGCCATCAGCGGACCGATGGCCTCGACCTCCTGGCTGCCGGCCGGGCCGACCACGGCCACGATCTTCGTGTTCGCAGTGAACTGCTGGGTCACGGTCGTCGCCTGCGCGGGATTCAGCTGGGTGTCGCCCTGGACGATCGAGATCTTCGTCTTGTTGGCCTGGTTGTCCATCGCCAGCGCGAGCTCCGCGAAGTGCAGCTGCTCCTGGCCGAGCGTCGCCACCGGGCCAGTCAGCGGCCCCTCCATGCCGATCGACGCGACGCACGACTTGGTTGCCGCACCCGTGCCGGCACCGCCGCTGCTGCTTGAGCTGCTTCCACTGCTTCCGCAACCTGCTATGGCTAGCGCGCCGAGCGCCGCCGTGGCGAGGATCACGTGTCCTCTCATCGTTACGGCCTCCATTTTCCATATACTTCGTTGCTTCGGGGTCAAGTGGAGTCAAGCCAGGCTGCCCGGAGGGCAGGCGTCCGGTCCTCGTGGCACCCTGCGGGGTTAGCCGCCGGCAAGGCTCGCCTAGGCGCTGCGGGCGACGCGAAAGCTCACCACGCCCCTCCCAGCGGTCGAATAAGTAGGCTGATCAAACCATTGCCCTGCATACTTGTGCAAGAGACCTAATTTGGGATTCGGTAACGTTTGTGAGTCGATCGAAGCCGGGGCGGCAACCCCGGCGTCTCTTGGGGGGATCCGCCGGTGACCCAGTCGCTCAGCAACGCCCTTGACATCGACCCGATCCGGGCTCGCTTCTCGTCGCTGCAGCAGGGGTTCGCGTTCTTCGACGCACCGGGCGGCTCCCAGGTGCCCGACGAGGTCGGCGACGCGATCGCCCGCACGCTGCGCGAGGCCAGCGCCAACCTCGGCGCCGGGTACGCGACGAGCCTGCGGGTGCAGGAGATCCTCGAGGAGGCCGAGGCCAGTGCGGCCCGGTTCCTCGGCTGCGAGCCGCATGAGGTGATCTTCGGGGCGAACATGACCTCGCTGGACTTCACGCTGTCGCGCACCGCCGGGCGCGATTTCCTCCCGGGCGATGAGATCCTCGTCTCGTCCCTGGATCACGACGGCGGCGTCGCACCGTGGCTGGAGCTCGCGCAGGACAAGGGCGCGGTTGTCCGGCACGTGGAGCTGAATGACGACACGACGCTTGATTTCGGGGACCTGCAGCAAAAGCTCGGGCCGCGCACGCGGGTGGTCGCGTTCGCGTGGGCGTCGAACGCGATCGGCACGGTCGTGGACGCCCGGCGCGTGTGCAAGCTCGCGCACGACGTCGGCGCGCTCGCCTGGATCGACGCGGTCCATTACGCGGCGCACGAGCCGATCGACGTGCGCGACATCGGCGCCGACGTGCTGATCTGCTCGCCGTACAAGTTCTGCGGCCCGCACCTGGGAGTTGCCTTCGGGCGGGCTGAGGTGCTCGAGCGCTGGCGGCCGTACAAGGCCCGCCCAGCGCCCACGACCCCGCTCGGGCGGAAGTTCGAGACCGGGACGCCGCCGTACGAGCTGCTCGCTGGGTTCAACGCCGCGATCGACTACCTGGAGTCGATCGGCGGCTTCGCCGCGATCGTGCCCTACGAGCGCTCGCTGGGCCAGCGGTTCCTGGACGGCCTCCCGGACACGGTCACCGGTTATGGGCTGCCGGGGATGGACGGCCGAGTGCCGACGTTCCTGGTCAACGTCGAGGGCGTCGCCGCGGCGGACGTGGCGCGGAGCCTGGCCGATGCCCAGATCGGGGTCTGGGCGCATGACTCGTGGTACTCGCTCGACCTGTACAAGCGCCTCGGCTACGCCGATAAGTCCGTGCGGATCGGATTCATCCACTACAACACACCAGAAGAGGTCGATCGGCTCCTCGAGGCCCTGGCCGCCGTGCCCCGCGGGTAACCAAGTCCTCGGCGGCTCCTCCCGCCGACGACCCGGCCCCGCAGCCCCCCGCGCCGAAAGAGCAACCCGGCCCGGCCCGGCCCGCCCCGCCCGCCCTGCCGTCTCTCCTTGTGATCGGGGAGACTTTTCGCCCATAATCGCGAATTAGTCTCCCCGATCATGGACGGCGACTACCCGGCCGCGCCGTTAAGGATCTCGGCAAGCTTGCTCAGGTCGATGTTGCCGCCCGAGACGATGCACACGACCTTCCCGGTCCCGGCCCGGCCGGTCAGCGCCGCGGCGGGCGCCAGCGCGCCCGCACCCTCGGCGATCACCCGGACGCGCTCGGCGAGCGTGCGCACCGCGGCCGCGACCTCGGGGACAGGGATCGCCAGGGCCGCGTCAACGAGCGGCGCGACCAGCGGCCACATGCTGTCCAGGACACGGCGGCTCCCTGAGCCGTCCACGAACGAGGCGCGGTAGTCAACATCGGTCGGCTGCCCGGCACCGAGCGCGGCCGCCAGCGCGGCGGCGGTCTCGGGCTCGGCGGTGACGATCCTCGTCTGCGGGCTCAGCGCCTTGATCGCGCTAGCGATGCCGACGGTCAGCCCGCCGCCGCCGTACGGGATCACTACGGCGTCCGGGTCGGGCAGGTCGTCGAGGATCTCGAGCCCGATCGTGCCGTTGCCGGCCATCACCCCCGGGTCCTGGACCGGGTGCACGAACAGCCCGTCGGTCCCGTCGACCTGGCCGGTGATGATCACGTCCCACCACTCGTCGTAGGGCAGCTTCCGCACCTGCCCGCCGAGGCGGGTGATCGCCGCCAGCTTGGCCTCGGGCGCATGCTCGGGCACGACGATCGTGGCGGGCAGGCCCAGGGCCCGAGCGGCCCACGCGACCCCCTGGGCCATGTTCCCCGCGCTGGCGGTAACCAGGCCCTTCGCCCGCTCGCTCGCTGACGCGATCATGATCGCGTTAGTCGCGCCGCGGATCTTGAACGAATTGATCGGCTGGAGGTTCTCGAGCTTGAGGTAGATCTCGGCCGGGATGTCCTCGACGTACAGGCGCACCAGCGGCGTGCGGACGGCCGCGCCCGCGATCCGCTCCCGGGCCGCCTCGATCGCCGCCAGCTCGATCACAGCTTCACCTCCATACTCAGGCCCCACGCCGCCGCCGCTCCGCGCTCCATGACAGTTCTGTCTCCGTCCTCAGGCCGCGCGCCAGTCTCGCCGCTCCGCGCTCGATTACAGTTCCACCTCCGTGCCCAGGCCGGCCGCCCTCGCCGCCGCGACCGCGCTCTCGGCCGCGGCGAGATCCTCGATGGCCAGGCCCAGCGAGCGGAACAGCGTCAGCTCGGCCGCGTCGCGGCGCCCTGGGGCCGTTCCGGCGAGCACCTCCCCGAGCTCGGCCCGGACGTGCTCAACGCCGGCGATCAGGCCCTCGGCGACGGCGCGCTGGAACTCGCCGGCCTCGTGGCGGAGCGACTCGCGGCTGTCGCAGAACAGCGCGCTGGCGGCCACGGTGGCCGTATCCAGCTCGCGCGCCCGCGGGGTGCTCGCGCCCACCGCGTTGAGGTGGGCTCCGGGCTTCAGCCAGTCACGGCGGAGCACCGGCTCGCGCGAGCTGGTCGCCGTGACGACGACGTCGGCGTCGCGGAGCGCGTCCTGGGCGCTCGAGGCGACGCTCAGCTCCGCGCCCGCGTCGCCGACCTGCTCGACCAGCGCCCGCGCGTGCGCCTGGGTCGGCGCGTAAACGCGCACCCGCTCGAACTCGCGTACCGGCAGGAGCGCCGCCAGGTGAGCTCGCGCCTGCGTCCCGGCGCCGAGGATCGCGAGCGTGCGCGCATCCGGCCGGGACAGCACGCGCGTCGCGACCGCGGTGACCGCCGCGGTGCGGACCTCGGTGATCGCCGAGGCGTCCAGGATCGCGCTCGGCCGCCCGGTCTCGCCGTCGAACAGCGTGACCAGCCCCTGGTGAGCGTCGAGGCCGCGGGCGGGATTGCCCGGCAGGATGCACACCGCCTTGAGCGCGAACACCGCGGCGCCGCCGGGCTGCCGCCCGCGCCAGCCTGGCATGAGCCCCATGAAACCGGCCGCGTCAGGCGGCATCATCACCGACCGCAACGGCATGAAGCTGCGGCCCCGGGCATGCTCGGCGAGCACCGCGGCCATGGCCTCGGCGCAGGGCCCCGGCGGGAGCGCGGCCCGCACGTCGTTATGGCTGAGGACGAGCACGCGCATCATCCGAACGCTCTCTCGGCCGCGGCCCAGTCCTCCGCGGTGAGCGGATGCTCGAGGGCCTCGCCGACGGGCGCCAGGTGCTCCGGGCGGCCGGGGCCGACCACGATCTGGGTGACCCGCTCGCCGGCGAGCAGCCAGCCCAGCGCGGCGCCCGCCATCGAGATGCCGCGGGACGAGGCGATCGCCTGTAGCCGGTCGAGGGCGTCGAAAGTCCGGCCGGTGACGAGCTCGGTATACGGCTCGGGGCGCTGCGTCATCCGTGAGCCGGCCGGGAACGGTTCGCCGCGGCGGTATTTGCCGGTGAGCCAGCCGCCGGCCAGCGGGCTGAACGCCAGGTAGGCAACCTGCCGCTGGGCGCACAACGGGAGCAGCTCGGGCTCGTCCTGGCGCGCCAGCAGGGAGTAGGAGTTCTGCACAGCCTGCGGGTTGCCCGCCGCCAGGGCGGCGGCCAGCTGGGAAGCGTCGAAATTGCTGACGCCGTAGGCTCCGATCAGGCCGCGGGCCCGGGCTTCGTCAAAGGCGCCCAGCGACTCCGGCAGCGGCACGTCGGGGTCGAACTCGTGGGCGAGGTACAGCTCGACGTGGTCGACCCCGAGCCGCTCGAGGCTGGTGCGCAGCTGGCGAGCGATCCGCTCGGGCTTCAGCCCGCGGTCGGCCCCGGCCAGCATCGGGTTGAAGGTCTTGGTGGTCAGCTGCGGGCGTACCCCGCGCGAGGCGATCCAGCGGCCGATCGCCTGCTCGCTGCGCCCGCCGCCGTACGCGTCGGCGGTGTCGAAGTGGGTGATGCCGAGCTGCCAGGCCGCGTCCATGACCGCGAGCGCCTGGTCCTCGGTCAGTCCCGCGCCGAAGAACTCCGGTGCCGAGCCGATCCCGCCGAAGCTGCCGCACCCGAGCGCGATCCTCGAGAGCGTGAGGGCCGAGGGGCGGGGCGGCCGCTCTCCCCCGAGCGTCCCGCTCATCCGCGAGCGCCGCCGGTAGTCACCCGCGGTATTCAATCAAACCCGGAGCAGGCGAGGCAACAGCGCTCCGGGGCCCCGTCGGATGCGAACGAGGTCAGCCCGGGCCGCTACATCGTCGCCGACTACTCGGATCCGGGCCAGATCGTAATCTTCGACCGCGCCGGGCACACCAAGTGGAGCTTCCGGCCGGCCGGTCCGCAGCCGCTCGACCACCCATCGCTGGCGTTGCCGTTGCCCAACGGGAACATCCTGGTCAACGACGACTATAACGACCGCGTGATCGTCATCAACCCGAGGACCAGCCGGATCGTCTGGCAGTACGGCCACTACGGCGTTCCGGGCCGCGGCGCCGGTTACCTCGCCAATCCCGACGGCGTCGACCTGGCTCCCCCCGGCTCACTGCTCATGACGCACGCGGCGACGATGGGACATCGATAACGGTCACGGCAACCGCTTCCTCTTCAACACGATCGGCCCGATCTTCGGCGGCAGCGCCAAGCAGCACACGTGGTCACTCGGTCCGCCCGGGCTCACCGACGCCGGCGGTTCCGAGTGCCCGATCCCGAGCGGTCAGCAGCGCCTGCGCGCCGGCGGCAACACCTGACGAGGCGGCGGCGAGGCCGCTGCGGCGCATCGCCTTGCGGTAGGCCACCGCCACCGCGTCGAACTTGAGGTGAAGCTCGGCTGCAAGGTCAAACGGAACCCGCTCGGGCCGCTGCGATTCGACCACCACCTGATCCTGGCCGAATATCGTGTCCTCGAACTCCTGCAGGACGCCATCGCTCTGATCGAGGTTGTAGTTCCGCCCGATCACCACGTATCCGGCGCACCGGTCAGCCGCGACCGGCTGCGAGGCGAAGAAGTACACCATGCCGCGCTCGCCGCCCCAGCCGAGCCGCAGCACGATGGTGTAGGGCAGATGCAGCTCGTACCGGCTGCGCCTTTCTGGCGGCCCGGCCTGCTCGTTGCCGAAGACGGGGAAGTCGTCCGTATTGGCGGCCTCCGGCCGGGTGATCGCGTAGTGCAGCACGTGTCCCTCGGTGCGGACCTCATGCCTCGGCACGACCGGCCGATCAGGGTCGCCGAGCAGGCCGGGATGCACCCACGGGAAATGCGCGAAGTCGGTGAAGTTCTCCACCTGGCGGGCCGCGTCGCACTGCCACCGGTACGGGCCGGCCGACAGGGTCGCCCAGGTTCCGTTTTCCAGTTCCGGGACCTCGGGAAGCGGCCAGCGCGGCTGCTCCAGGGCCACCCAGACCAGACCGTATCGTTCCCGGCAACCGAACGCCGGAATGCGGGCCTTGGCCGGAACCCGCGAGGGGTCATCCAGCTGCGGGATGGCGGAGCAGCGCCCGTCCGCCCGGTAGCGCCAGCCGTGATAGGGGCAGACGAGCTCATCGCCGCTGATCCAGCCCAGGGACAACGCGGTGCCGCGGTGCACGCAAACGTCCAGGTTCGCGCGCGGCTGGTGATCCGCGCCGCGCCACAACACCAGCGGCTCGCCCAGCAGATCGGCCTGAACGGGATGATCGGCGAGCTCATGGCTGAAGGCCACGGGATGCCAGCACGCCCGCAGGGCCGGAATATCAGCGAATACCCCCGGCGCGCTCATCGCACAGTCCACGACTGACGCGCAGAGATTAAGACGGTCTGGGCGAACACGCGCAGCGCCTCATTTGCATCCTTCCTCGTGCGCTGATCACGCCGGCGGGTGGCCGACGATCTGCTCGTAGGCCGCCGCGTCAGTCGCTCCCTCGCTGCTGATGACGAGGATCTGCGCGTCGGGACGCAGGCCGGCAGCCTTGATCGCCTGCGGGGCCTGGCGCCCGTCCCGCAGCGCGAGCAGGCCGCCGAGCGCCGCCGCGCCGGTCTCGCCGGCCACGATGCCCGCCTGGCTGAGCATGCGCATGGCCTCGCGGGCCAGCTCATCGTCGATGGCGACCAGGACGTCCAGGCCGCGCTCCACCAGCGGCCAGGCCAGCCGGGACGGGGTCCCGCAGTTGAGGCCCGCCATGATGGAGGTGTGCGGCCCGGGGATGATCACCGGATGGCCGGCGCGCACGGACTGCCCGACGCAGTCCGAGCCGACGGGCTCGACCCCGATGAGCCTCGCCCCGGCCGCCCGGGCCCGGCCGCGGAAGTGGCGGACGGCAGCGGACGCGAGGGCCCCCACGCCGACCGGGACCGCGACGGCGTCGATCAGCCGGTCCGCGTCCGGCAGCTGCTCGTGCACTTCCCAGAACATGGTGGCGTAGCCGTCGATGACCCAGGCGGGGATCCGCTCGTAGCCGCGCCAGGAGGTGTCGGAGACCACCAGGCAGCCCTCGCCGGCGTCCCGGGCGCACTGCCGCACGGCCTCGTCGTAGTCGCCGTCGATCAAGGCGACCGGCGCGCCCTCGGACTCGATGGCCGTGATCCGCGTGGCCGCCGTGCCGGCGGGCACGTAGATGCGGGATGCGTAGCCGAGCGTGCGGGCTGTGCGGGCCACCGCGCGGCCGTGGTTGCCGTCCGTCGCCGCCATCAGGGTCAGGCCGCCGAGCGGGGCCAGCGCGGTCCTCAGCTCCGCCAGATCCGACCACTCCGGCTCGCTGCCCAGCAGGTGGCACAGCTCCCGGTAGGCCGCATAGGAGGCGCCCAGCATCTTGAACGACGGCAGGCCCATCCGGGACGACTCAGACTTGACCCAGACCCGGGCGACGCCGAGCGCCGCGGCGAGATCCGGGCAGTCCAGCAGCGGCGTGGCCCGGTAGCAGGGCAGCCGCCGGTGCACCTGCAGCGCGTGCCGGTGCGGCTCGATGCCCGGGATATGGCTGGCCGAGCGGTGGTTCAGCACGACTGTGTTTTCCGCTCGCCTCCGAGGCCCCGCCCGCCTCCCCGTTCCCCCCTTCGGGTCGGTCATGGCCTGTCCGGCCGTGCCGCATCCAGCAGCGCCAGTACCCGCTCTGCCGTCATTGGCAGCCGGGTCGGGCGGCACCCGGTCGCGTCGGCGATGGCGCTGGCGATGGCCGGCGCGACCGGGCCCACCGGCGGCTCCCCGGTCCCGCGGACGTTCAGCGGGCCCTTGCCCTCCCCGCTCTCGACGATCTCCGCCTCGACGTCCGGCATGTCCGCCGCGGTGGGGATGAAGTAGCTGGAGAACAGGCTCGACGCGGTGAGGCCATCCTCGAGGACGATCTCCTCGGTGAGTGCGTAGCCGAGCCCCTGCATGGCGCCGCCCTGGATCTGCCCCTCGACCCGCATCGGGTTGATGGCGCGGCCCACGTCATGCGAGACGATGTACCGCAGCACCCGGACCTCGCCGGTCTCCGGGTCGACCTCGACCTCGGCCGCGTGCGTGCCGTAGGTGCAGTCAGGGAAGCTGGCGCCCTGGCCCCGGGCCGAGTCGAAGGTAGCGGACTCGGCCCGCCAGGTCGCCAGGCAGGACAGCTCCGCGCAACGGATCAGCACCGAGCCGTCGGCTTGCAGCGTCAGCCAGGCCGTGGCGCGGGCCTGCACGGCCTCGTCGTAGCTGACGACCCTGGCGTACTCGAACGGCACGGAAACCATGGCGGCCCTCGCTACGCGCGCGTCACGCGGCAGCATCTTCGGCTGCCACCGCCGTCGCTCGTTCGACGGCCGCGGCCAGCACCGCATGGTTGCTGGTCACCACCGGCCGGCCGACGCGCGGCGAGTTCGGGGATCGCCTCCATCGCGCCGAAGTTCGTGCAGGACGCGAACACCAGGTCGATGTCGAGCCCGCCGAGCGCCTCGACCGCGAACGCCGTGATCCGGTCGGGCGGCACCCTGGCGATCTGGTAGTTCTCGGTCATGCCCAGGCCAGCGATCCGGACTACCTCGACCCCGCCGGCCTCGATGCTCGCCCGGATCCGGTCGTTGAGCTCGTCGACGTACGGCGTCACGACGCCGACCCGACGGGCCGCCGCGCGCTCGATGGCCGTCCGCACGGCCTGGATCGTGCTGACCGTCGGCGCGCCCGTGAGCTCGCTGATCCGCTCGCACAGCTCGCGGTCGTAGTCGCTGCCGCGCAAGGCGCCGGCCGAGGTGCAGCCGAAGACCACCACATGCGGCCGCGCGGTGCCGAGGTCGCGCGCTGCAGGGAGGGTGAACTCGTCGAGCATGCGGTTCTCCCCGGCCGCGGTCGTGTCCTTCATGTACATGCGTGCCGTGTGCAGGGTCCAGCCGACAGGAAGCTCGCGGGCGAAGTCCGCCTCCATCATGGTGTTGGAGGAGGGGATCATCAGCCCGATCCGCGTGCGCTCCCCCCGCTGGTCCCGCTCGGCCCCCTTCGTCATGGCACCGCCGTCTCTCATGGCCTTCCTCCCCCGCCCCCGCACAGCTCGCGGAGCATCTCGAGCTCCTCGGCCGACGGCTCGGGGAGCTCGGTGACCTCCTCGAAGTCGAGCAGCGCCCGGTCGCTCACGACCGCGGCTGGCTGGCCCGACCTCAGGCCGGCGGCCCGCTGGCTGTCGCCGCCGGTGAGGAACCCGGGGCTGGTGATGAAGTCCACGGCATCCACGCTGTGTGCTCCTATCCGTGGAAGATCACGGATGACCCAGTCTAAGGCGCCAGACGGCCGCCCGCCTGCTGCTAGCGGACGCCGTAGAGGTGCTCGAGGGCGAGCTGGTCGAGGCGCTCGAACGCCATGCCGCGCTGGCCCAGCGCCTCCACGTCGGGGGTGAAGCCGCGCACGTCGCGCCAGGTCTCGCCGTCGCCCAGGGTCGGCACCGCCAGATCTGCAACCCGGGCCGCCGCCAGCGCCTCAGCCACTTCCGGATCCGCGCGAAACGCCCGCACCTTCTCCCGCAAGATCAGGTAATTTCGCATGCACGCCGCCGCCGACACCCACACCCCATCGTCATCCTCGGTCCGCGGCGGCTTGTAATCAAAATGCACCGGCCCCTCATACCCGCCCGCCTCCAGCGCATCCACCACCCAGAACGCCCCACGCGCATTCCCCGCCCCAAACCGCAGATCCTGGTCATACCGCGGCCCGTGTTGCCCATTCAGATCAATATGAAACAGCTTCCCGTGCCACAGCGCCTGGGTAATAGCGTGCGCGTAGTTCAGGCCGGACATCTCCTCGTGCCCGACCTCCGGATTGAGGCCGACCAGCTCGGGATGCTCCAGCTCGGTGATGAACGCCAGCGCATGACCCGCCGTCGGCAACAGAATGTCCCCCCGCGGCTCATTCGGCTTGGGCTCGATCGCGAACCGCAGCCCGTACCCCTGATCCAGCACGTACGAGCACAGCACGTCGAACGCCTCCTTGAGCCGGTCCAGCGCCGCCCGCACGTCCTTGGCCGCCCCCGACTCCGCGCCATCACGCCCGCCCCAGCACACGTAGACCTTCGCGCCGAGGTCGGCGGCCAGGTCGAGGTTGCGCATGACCTTGGCCAGCGCGAACCGGCGCACCTCCCGGTCGTTGGCGGTGAACCCGCCCTCCTTGAAGACGGGATGCGAGAACAGATTCGTGGTCGCGGTCGTGACCACCAGCCCGGTTTCGGCCAGGGCCTTGCGGAACGCCGAGATCCGCTCCTCGCGCTCCTCGCTGGTGTCGTCGAACCCGAACACGTCATTGTCATGGAAATTCACCCCGTACGCGCCCAGCTCGGCCAGCTTGCGCACCGCCCGCTCGGCCGGCATCGGCGCCCGCACCGCCGACCCGAACACATCCACCCCCTGCCACCCCACCGTCCATATCCCGAACGAGAAACGGTCGGCCGGTGTGGGTGCGTAGCGGTCGGTGCTCACGAGCCGGTCCTTTCATCCCAGGTGGCGGTGTCATCGCGGAGCGCGGCGTGGCGCTCGCGGATCTCTGGCTGAGGGGGGCCGGTGTAGGTGGCGGTCGGCCGGGACGGCCATGCGGGCGGCTCCGGGGTCCCGGCCAGCGCCCACGCGGCCTGGCGGGCGGCTCCCAGCGCGACGTATTCCTCGGGTTCGGGCACGTCCACCGGTGAGCAGAAGATGCCAGGCGCGAGCTGTCGCACCGCGGGCGATTTCGCGCCGCCGCCGATCAGCAGCACGCGCCTGGACCGCTGGCCCTCGCCCGCTGCGGGCGGCACCGGTACGGGCCGGCCCGGCGCGGGCTGGGCGGTCGCCGCGTCGAGCCGGCCCGCGGCGTCGGCCAGCGAGGCGAGCAGGGCCTCCACCGCGGCCCGGGCCAGGTTCTGCCTGGTCGCGTTCTGCGTGGTCAGACCGCGCAGCACGCCGGTTGCGTCCGGCCGGTCCGGCGTCCGCTCGCCGTCCAGGTAGGGCAGAAGGGTGATCCCGCCCGCGCCGGGCGCCGCGGCCAGCGCGAGCGCGTCCAGCCCGGCGAGGTCGGTGCCCAGCAGCCCCGCGAACGCGGACAGCACCCGGGCCGCGTTGATCGTGCACACCAGGGGCAGGAACCGCCCGGTGGCATCGGCGAACCCTGCCACCGCGCCGGACGGATCCGCGGCGGGCATCTCGCTGACCGCGAACGCCGTGCCCGACGTCCCGATCGACACGGCGACGTCACCAGGGCCGAGGCCGAGGCCGAGCGCCGCCCCCATGTTGTCCCCGGTCCCGGCGGACACTGCCGCGCCCGACGCGGTCTGCCCGACGACCTCGCCCGGGCTCGCCACCCTGGGCAGCCGGAGCGTGCGCCCGATCGCCGACTTCACCAGATCGGGCAGCCAGATCCCCTTCGCCGGGGAGAAGTATCCGGTGCCTGACGCGTCGCCCCGGTCTGTGACCATGGGGCTCGGGCGCTCCGGCCCGGCCCGCTGTCCCAGCCCGGGGCGTTCGGCCGCCCGGCTCCGCTCACCCATCCCGCCCAGCAGCCTCCAGGTCAGCCAGTCGTGCGGCAGCAGCACGGCCGTGGCGCGGCCGGCGCTGGCCGGCTCGTGCTCGGCCAGCCAGCGCAGCTTGGTGACTGTGAACGAGGCGTTCGGCACGCTGCCGGCCTGGCTTGCCCACCACTGCGGCCCGCCGTGCTCGCGTACGAGCTCGGCCGCAGCCGGGGCCGACCGCAAGTCGTTCCAGAGCAGGGCGGGCCTGATCAACTCGCCGTCCTCGTCCAGGACGATCATGCCGTGCTGCTGCCCGGCCACGCCGACAGCGGCGGCCCGCTCGAGCAGGCCGTGGCCCGCCTGCTGCAGGGCCGCCCACCATGCGCCCGGGTCGGCCTCGGTGCCAGACGGGTGCGGCGCGCTCCCCCGGCCGACCACGGTGCCGTCCTCCGCCTCGCAGAGCACGACCTTGGTGGACTGGGTTGACGAGTCCACTCCGGCCACGAGCATGAACGCCCTCCCGCTGTCCGGCGACACCCAAATTCGATCACAGCGACACGGAGCCTGGCCAGAGGGCCCGATATCCCCAAAGTGCGCGAAGGCACCGTTGCCATGGCGCGGATCGGCAGGACCCTGCGCAGGCGAGGCGGCTTGCTGAACGCTCGCCTCAGCCGCAGGCCGGGTAGCCGGGCCTTGGCTATGGTCAGGCGTCGGTGATGGCTGCGAGGTGCCCGTGCTACAGGACCGCGGGGCCGCTCAGTCCCTGCGCGGCACCCAGGAGAACCGGCGCACGGCAATGATCATCCCGGCGGCGCCCCAGGCCAGCACGACCAGGACCGGGACGACCGCGAACCGCTGGCCGCCGTTTGTGGCGGGCACGAACGCGGCCTGCAGGGCCACGGCCAGCGGCCGGACCGGCAGCACCGAGGCGACGTCGAGCAGCCAGTGCGGCAGGTCGTTGTCGGGAATGTAGATGCCGGAGATGAAGTAGACCGGCAGGGTGGACAGCTGCACCACCGGCCCTGCTGCCTCGGCGTTGCCGACGAGGCCGCTGAGCGCATACGCCAGGCAGCAGAACGCAGCCGCGCCGATGATCGCAACCACCGCGGCCACACCGATCGCCGCCGCGCTCACGCTGACGCCGAAGCCCAGCGCGCCGATCGCGACCAGGACCGCGACGATGACCAGCGCCGACACGATGCTGGTCGATGCGTCAGCGGCGATGAGGACCCACGCGGGCACCGGGGTGGCCCGGCGCCGTTTCAGCGACCCGGACTCGCGCTTGGCGACCAGGGTGATGAGCAGGTTGACCAGGCCTGCGCCGACGATCGCCAGGGCCGCGATGTGCGGCACGTAGTAGGCGCCGATCTTCAGGCTCACCCCGCCGGTGGACACCTTGCCGTTGTGAAACAACGACACCAGGATCAGCAGCAGCACCACCGGCAGGGCGAACGTGAAGATCCGGGCCCGCGAGTTGCGCCGGTAGGCCTGCAGCTCATACCGGGCCTGGTGCGCGACGAGCGTGACCGCGCTCACTTGCTGTCCTTCTCTGTCAGGCGCAGGTAGATCTCCTCCAGCGTGGGCCGGTGCACGGCCAGGTCGGCGAGCGGGTACCCACGCTGCGCCGCCCAGGCGGTCAGCGGGGCCAGCACCGGAACCGGCTGGTCACACGCGATCTCCGCGTGGCCGCCGGGACCAGCGGTCACCGGCGCGGGCATGACGGGCAGGTCGGCCGGGGTCAGGCCGTTCGGGAGGGTGAAGCTGATCGTGGTGGCGTCCGTGGCCCGGCCGCCGATCGTGGCCGGCGTGCCGGACGCCACGACCTTCCCGGCGGCGATGATCACGATCTGGTCGGCCAGGGCCTCGGCCTCGTCCATGTAGTGCGTGGTCAGGAAAATCGTCTTGCCCAGCTCGCGCAGGCCCGAGATCACCTCCCACGCGGTGTGGCGGGCCGACGGGTCGAACCCGGTCGTGGGCTCGTCCAGGAACACCAGCTCGGGGTCGCCAATCAGCGCCAGCGCCATGTCGAGGCGGCGTAGCTGGCCGCCCGACAGCCGGTCGCAGCGGTCACCCGCCTTGCTGGTGAGCCCGACCAGCTCGAGCGCCCGCCCGACCGGCAGCGGCCGCGGGTAGTACCCGGCGTACATGGAGACGCACTCGTGCTGCCGGCCGCGCGTGCCGCCGTCCAGACTATAGATCGATTCGATATAACGACACCCTCATCGGCTGCCTGCCAAGGTGCCACAAGCTATCCACGTTCTGGTCGATTTGCGACCCTAGGATATAGATCGATTCGACACGCGTGAAGAGCCATTGATCTGCGCGCTTAAGCTTGTCGCCCATGGCGGGGCGACAGCCGACGGACTTCGAGCAGGTGCTGCTCGGCGCGATCGCCAGGGCCCCGTCGACGGGCTACGACCTGAAGCAGGAGTTCGCCACCACGCCGCTCGGGGTGTACCAGCCAAGCTCAGGGGCCCTCTATCCGGCGCTGCGCCGCCTCGAGCGCCGCGGTCTGCTGCGGGCCGAGCCGGGCCAGCCCGGTGATCACGCAGGCGCGCGGCGTCGTTACGTCTATCAGATCACCGAGCAGGGCCGCGAGGCCCATGTCGCCTGGGTGCGCCAGCCCGTCGACCCGGCCACGATCGCCCGCGACCTGCCGCTGCACATGATGCGGTTCGTGATGATGGAGCCCCTGCTTCCGCGGGCCGAGGTGCTCGCGTTCCTGGCCGACCTTCGGGATGCGCTGGCGGGACTCATCAACGGGCTGGAGGCTTACGCCGCGGCCGCGCCGTTCGAGGACCGCCACAGCCCGCTGGCCCTGGATCACGGGATAGCGACGTTTACCGCCAGCCTGGCCTGGGCCAAGCGGACGTTCAACACGCTCGCCCGGGAGCCCGGCCCCTGACGGGTCACCTATAGGTCTCGACCATCGGGCAGCGGGCGCAGACCGCTGCGGCCGCGGTTGAGGACGAACAAGTCGACGCCCCGCTCCACCGCCAGCCAGGAGCAGGCCGAGCTGATGGTTCCGCTGCCGCCGATGAACAGGACCCTGAGACCGCTCACGGCCCCACCATAGGCTCGCGGAGCTTGCTCCGCGGCTGCGTCCTCCCGCTCGCCTGCCGTCAGCTCTGGCCACGAGCGCCCGGACGCTTCGCAGGATGCCCGGGTGAGCTGGCGGTTACGATGACCTCGTCGCCAACGTGCGGGGAGACACGCGATGCCAGGGGCTCAGGAGCGGTGGGATCAGCTCGCCGAGCCCAGTGTGCGCAGGCAGGAGGCACCCACGCAGCTCGATCCGCCGCCGATCGCCGACCGGCCCGAGCGCGGGTCGCTCGCGGATCTGCGGCGGCGACTCGAGCGGCTGCCGGCCGGCCATCCTTCCTCGCCGTACCACGACGACCTGTCACGCAAGCCGCCGGTCGCCCGGCTGAAGGATCTTGAGCTGCCGCTGCACGGCAACGAGCGCGACACCAACGGCGCCGCGAAGCACGATGACCACGAGCTGGCCGAAGGCGCGGCCGCGACTGAGAGAGCCGAGGCCGTCACACACAACGGTTCGGGCGGCCGGAGTCAAGCGGCACACGAGCTCACCACGGCCGACTGGAGTAGCACTGCCGACGGAAGCAGCACCGCCGACGGAAGCAGCACCGCCGAGGGAAGCAGCTCCGGCGACAGAAGCAGCACCGCCGAGGGAAGCAGCACC
>Ga0209648_10000232_pt1 | contig 41653 bp, 33 predicted proteins | sample GraSoi2013_115cm_FD_185830 | JGI IMG/M metagenome (GOLD analysis project Ga0209648, IMG submission 185830) | Grasslands soil microbial communities from the Angelo Coastal Reserve, California, USA - Sample 9_17_2013_115cm (SPAdes) (version 2) | ecosystem: Environmental > Terrestrial > Soil >...
GCCCCGCCGAGGGCGAGTTCTATCCGAGGGCGAGTTCTATCCGAAGGCGGCCAGCGAGTACAGGGCGGCTGTACTTCTCTGCTGTACGCACCGCACAAGCGTTCGAAAAACCGTCGGGACGGCGGGATTTGAACCCGCGACCCCTTGACCCCCAGTCAAGTGCCCTACCAAGCTGGGCCACGTCCCGGCGCATGGCGCACGACTCGGTGCGGCGCTTTCACCGCACCCAGGTACCGCCAGGCACACCCGATTGAACAGGCTCCCCTACCTTAGCGCAGCGGCCCGGTGCGGCGGATCCGGCCGGCTCACCCGAAGCCGCAACCACCGAGCTGGGCCGCCAACCCGAGGCCCGCCAAACCCGAGGCCGCTGCCAAACCCACACCGCCGCCAAACCCGAGGCCGCCGCCATACCGAGGGCGGCCCCATGTCGAGACGGCCGGCAGGCTAAGGCATCGCGTACTTGACGAGCGGCTAATCTCATGGTCTGTGACAGCACTGTCGAACGTGGACGACCTCGACGCCTGGCGGACGAGGGCAGCGGCGCAGCAGCCGCAGTGGCCGGATGACGACGCGCTGCGCGCCGCGGTGGACGAGCTTGCCGGATTGCCGCCCCTGGTGTTCGCGGGCGAATGCGACCAGCTCAAGGACCGGCTCGCCGCGGTCGCGCGGGGCGAGGCCTTCGTCTTGCATGGCGGTGACTGCGCGGAGACGTTCGCCGGCGCGACCGCGGACGGCGTCCGGGCCAAGCTCAGGACGCTGCTGCAGGTCGCCGTCGTGCTCACGTACGGGGCGAGCGTGCCGGTCGTCAAGATCGGCCGGATGGCGGGGCAGTTCGCCAAGCCGCGGACCTCCGCCACCGAGACGCGCGGCGGCACCGTGCTGCCCGCGTACCGCGGCGACGCCGTCAACGGCTTCGATTACACCCCTGAGGCACGCCGGCCGGACCCGCGCCGGCTCCTGTCCGCCTACCACTACTCCGCCGCGACGCTGAACCTCTGCCGCGCCTTCACCACCGGGGGTTACGCCGACCTGCGGCAGGTGCACGCGTGGAACCAGGACTTCGTGCGGCAGAGCCCGTCCGGGCAGCGGTATGAGGAACTGGCCGGCGAGATCGACCGCGCGATGTCGTTCATGCGCGCGTGCGGCGCGGAACCGGCGGAATTCCGGGCGGTCGAGTTCTACTGCAGCCACGAGGCGCTGCTGCTCGAATACGAACGCGCCCTGACCAGGATCGACTCCCGCACCGGCCTGCCCTACGACGTCTCCGCCCACTTCCTGTGGGTCGGCGAGCGGACCCGCGCCCTGGACGGAGCGCACGTCGAGTTCGCCCGCCGCATCCACAACCCGGTCGGCGTCAAGATAGGGCCCCTGACGACTCCGGCAGATCTTCTCGCACTGATCAACCGGCTCGACCCCGAGCGTGAACCCGGCAGGCTGACGGTCATCACGCGCATGGGCGCCAAGCTTGTGCGGCAGGCCCTGCCGCCGCTTGTCGAGGCCGTCGCGGCCACCGGGGCGCAGCTCGCCTGGGTCTGTGACCCGATGCACGGCAACACGTTCGAGGCGCCGAGCGGCCACAAGACCCGGCGGTTCGACGACGTGCTCGACGAGGTGAACGGTTTCTTCGAGGTGCACCGGGCGCTCGGCACCCATCCCGGCGGGATCCACATCGAGTTCACCGGCGACAACGTCACCGAGTGCATCGGCGGCAGCTACGAGATCGCCGCCGAGAATCTGCACCAGCGCTACGAGACCGCGTGTGATCCGCGCCTCAACCGGAGCCAGTCGCTCGACCTCGCCTTCATGGTGGCGGGCAGCTACCGCCAGTTGCCCGCGGCTCGGCCGCGGCGGTAGCGGCTTTCTGGCCGGAGTGTGTCACCCCGAAAGGGCGTGACACGCGGTAGCGGGCTTTCGGCAGAAGCGTGTCACCTCGAAAGGGCGTGGCACTTGGCGGCAGCCGTTCGGCTGTATTGCCCCGGGGGGCTCCACCCCACGGGATCCCCCCGCACCCATGGATGCCGCATCCGCGGCAGCCGTTCGGGATCAATCTAGACAGCCCGGTACTCGATGCCGGACTGGGCGCAGAAGACCGCCCAGTCGGCGCCGCGGTGGCCGAGATTCATCACCATGTGGTGAGTGCCGCCCGCGCGCAGCCACTCGTCCATGCATCGGCGCACGCCGGTCGCCGGGTGGAACTGCCCGTAGGGCATCTCGAGGGCGGGCAGGCGCTGTGAGTCGAGCACCTCCCCCTCCGACACCACCATGCGGAACCGCTCACCGCCGAGCGAGACCAGCGACGCCAGGGTCGCCGGGCCCGGCCTGATCCGGAACAGGAACGTCGGCGGATCGCCGAGCTTGCCGATGCCGAGCGAGCGCTTGATCAGGCGCACGGGCTCGTCGTCGCGCGCCACCTGCCAGTTTCCCTCCCCCATGTGGCTCATGAGGATCGAGTCGGACGGGAAGTCCATCGCGTACATCTCGGTGAAGTGCGCCTTGCCGATCAGGATGTGACCGGCGTAGACCATGGTCGCCGCCAGCGCGTCGCCTTCCGCGCCGTAACCGTAGCCCTGCGCCATGAGAGAGGAAGCGGCCGCGAGCGGGAGCCTGGAGAACCGCCCGTCCGCACCGATCGCGTCGAAGTGCGTCGAGTAGGCGCGGTACCCGCGCTCGCTCAGGATCCGCTCGATCGCGATCTGCATCCTCGCGTGATCCTCGCGTTCCTCCGCCGGCAGCCGCGGGTCGATCTCGAACCGCTCGTTCTCCCACCCGATAAGGTCGCCGATCTCGGCGTCGGTGACGTCCTGCATCGCCCGCCACAGGTCGCCGGGCGCGACGTAGCTGATCTCGGGGCCGAGCTTGCGCAGCAGGGCGTTCTCGTCGACCCTGATGTCGCCCATGTCGTTCATCGCGTAGCCGAAGACCGCCACCTTCAGCGACCGCCACGCCGTGACGGCCGCCGACGCCCGCGCCCACCGGCCCACCTCCTGCTCGAACCGCTCGCTGCGCCAGTCCTCGGTGATCACGTGGAACGGCCGGCCGGCCCGAACCAGGGCGTTCGCGGTGTCCTGCGCGCCGTGGATGCCCTGGTTGTAGGTCATGTCGGCCATGTCCCAGCCCGGGGTGACGGCCGGCTCCGGCTGGATGTTGGCCAGGCACACCGGCAGCCGGTTGTCGTTGAACAGGCGTGCCACCCGCATCGCGGGGCCGTAGGTCAGCATGATCACCAGGACCCCGTCGAGGTCGGCGCCGGTGAACTCGCGCATGACCCGCTCGGCGTCTTCCCTGCTCTTCACCGGTGCACCGACGACGAAGTCGGCCACCCCCGCGAGCTTGCCGGCCACGTCCTGGGCATAGTGGGCCTGCCGGCCGGTGATTCCAGGGATCATGTCGTCGTACAGCGCCTGCATGATCCCGAGGACGCCGATCCGCGGCTTGCGCTCGGTCATCTGCCTATCCCCTTCCGCTGGCCCTGGTCCGTCAACCCTGCTGGCCGTAGACGTTCTGGTACCGGGCGTGCATGGCGTCGACGTCCGCCTGGCCGAGCAGGGGGACGTCGCCGAGCGCCCGGGCGAGGTGGACCGTCCGCGCGGCGTCCTCGCACATGGCCGCGGCCTTCACCGCGGAACGCGGGTCGGGCCCGATCGCGAAAACCCCGTGGCTGCGCAGCAGAACGGCGGGCGAGCGGTGCCCCGTCAGCGTCGCCGCGATGGCCTGGCCGATCTCGTCGCCGCCGATGCGGGCGAACGGCGCGAGCGGTATCTCGCCGCCGAACTCGTCAGCCATGGCGGTGAGGACGCACGGAATGGGCTCGCCCCGAGCGGCCCACGCGGTCGCGTACGGGCTGTGCGTGTGCACCACGCCCCCGACCCCCGGCATCGCCCGGTAGACGTAGGCGTGCGCGGCGGTATCGCTCGACGGCGCGTAATCCCCGTCCACCACGCCGCCGTCCAGGCGGGTGACGACCATCGACTCGGGAGTGAGGTCGTCGTAGGAGACGCCGCTTGGTTTGATCACCATCAGGTCGGATCCCGGCACCCGGGCCGAGATGTTACCGCTCGTCCAGACGACGAGGCCGCTGCGGGGCAGCTCGGCGTGCAGGTCGCAGACGGTCCTGCGGACCTGGTCGATCACGTCGGCCGGTGGCAGGCTCATGAGGCCATCATGCCCCCGCGCGGCACTGCCGGCGCCGGGCGGCACCCCAAAGCGGGCAAATCTTTGGTTAGCGTTAACATCCTGCTGCTTCGTCTCGGCTCCTGTAGGGGGCTGCCGTGCTCTGCGCCTGGCCGCTGCCACTTCATGCCTATGCAGCGCTGACGTGCCACGGAGCCGGCGACGTGGGCCAGAACTCCGGATGTTGTTATTGTTAGCGCTAACGTTCTAAATGCGTCAAGAGGCGCGCAGGAGCTGGAGTTCTGTGACCAGTTCAAGGCAGCCCGGGGGGCGTGCGCCGTCGATGAGCGACGTCGCCACGCTGGCCGGTGTGTCGCATCAGACTGTGTCCCGGGTGATCGCCGACCACCCGAACGTGCGGCCGCGCACCCGGGCGCGGGTACTCGCGGCCATCGACGAACTCAGCTACCTGCCGAACACGGCGGCGCGGGCGCTGGCCACCGGGCGGTCGAGGACCCTCGGCGTGGTCAGCATGAATAGCACGCTGTTCGGCCCGGCGTCGACGCTGTACAGCATCGAGGAGGCGGCCAAGCAGGCCGGCTACTTCGTCACCGTCGCCAGCGTCCGCTCGTTCGACCGGGCGTCGCTGCGCGAGGCCACCACCCGGCTGCTCGGCCAGGCGGTCGACGGGTTAGTGGTCATCGCACCGCTCGTCTCCGCCGCCGACGCGCTGCGCGATCTGCCCAAGGACATCGCGATCGTCTCGGTGGAGGGCGATCCCGGCAGCGGCGACGCGGTGGTGCGCGTCGACCAGGTCGGCGGCGCCAGGCTCGCCACCGAGCACCTGCTCGCGGCCGGCCACCGGACGGTGTGGCACGTCGCGGGACCACATGACTGGTTCGACGCGCAGGGCCGGATCGCCGGCTGGCAGGCCGCGCTCCAGCAGCGGGGCGCGGAGGTGCCGCCGCTGCTCAGCGGTGACTGGAGCGCGCGCTCCGGTTACCAGGCCGGGCAGGTCCTCGCCAGGATGCCCGAGGTCACCGCCGTCTTCGCCGGCAACGATCAGATGGCGCTCGGCCTGCTCCGCGCGCTCAGCGAGCGCAATCGCCAGGTGCCGGCCGACGTCAGCGTCGTCGGGTTCGACGACATCCCCGAGGCGGCGTTCTACACCCCGCCGCTCACCACGGTGCGGCAGGACTTCGACGAGGTCGGCCGGCGCAGCCTGCACATGGTCATCGACCAGATCACGTCGGGCGCCGGCGGCGCCGGCCATGTCCTCGTCGACACCGAACTGGTCGTCCGCCAGAGCACCGGACCGCCGCCGCGCTAACCGCGCGGCGCCCTCGCCAGGGTAGTGCGGGGCTCGGCCCGTCATTCAGCCGGACCGTCCCGCCCTACTCGGTGACCATCCTGCAGATGACCAGCTGACGAGCAGCTCAAGAGGGACCTGACAGACGACGAGAACGATCCCGAACGGCTGCCGCGTGGCGCGCCATCACGGGACCGCGGGGCGCCTGCGGTTAAGGAAGCCCAGCGATGCCGACCGCCTCGAGCTGCTGCGACGCGTAGTTGGTCACGAGCAGCGTCGTAGCACCGGCTTCGAGCGCGAACTCCCGAGGGAACTGACCGGCGCTGACCCACCCGATCACCGCCGGCCTGCCGGCCAGGGCCGCTGCGACGTCGACGACATCGAGGTCCGACGAGGCCCCAGCCGCGCCGAAACGGTTCGAGTCCGCCACTACGATCCGCGTGCCGCGCCGGACAAGGACGAGGCCCACCGGTGCGTCGCCCACCCGGACCCGGGCAATGAGTGCGTGCGCTGGGTCGGAGCGAAGCGCGGCAGCGGAGAAGCATAACAGCGAGTTACTCTCCCGTGCGGTCACCCAGACGTCGCTGCCGTCAGCGGATGTGATCACCCGCACCGGGCCGCATTCGGCAGTCACGGTGGACACGATCGACGCCGCCGGGTCCGTCTCGGCGCGGTGCAGGTCGATCACCGTCAGCGTGCCAGGGCCCCTCAAGAGCCCAGCAGCGGAACGTAGCGACTTCAGCTCGCTGGTGGCATAGAGCGAGCGGCCGTCCGGCGAGAAGGCCATCCCCACGGGCGACACCCCGAGCGGGATGTCCCCCACGAAGGAGGACCGGCCGAAGCCGCTCGCCAGCGCCCGCACGAGGTTGAACACGGCGGCCGCCGCCCTGCTCTCAAGCGTGACGAACACGAACTTGTCATCGGGTGACACTGCCACCTCGATGCCGCCGCCAACGGGACCGTTGCCGCCGCCGATACTGGCGAGAGTGCCGACGATCGCGTCAGCGTTGCCCTGTTCCGCGCGGGCCACGCTGATCACGATCGCCCCGCTGCCCGAGGCCACGAGCAGGTAGCGGCCGTTCCTGGTGAGCGCCTCACCGGCGGCAGGCCCTGGCAAGACGACGTCGTGGACCCGCGAGGGGGGCGGCGACGCCCCGGTGCGCAGTACCTCGACCGAGTTATCCAGCGAAACGAATGCCCAGCGCCCGTCGGCGGTGACCGCAACGGCGAACGGGTGACCCGGAACCCTGACCATGGCCGTGCGCACGTTCGGTAACGCCGCTGCCGTCGCAACCGCCATGCTGCACGCTCGCGGTACGTATGCTCCGCCGGACGGGACAGAGGCGCCAGCCACTGGCCGCGGCATGCCAGGGCTGGACTGCGTGCGCCCGGGATGCGAGGGGCTCGCGGAGCAGCCCGCGCACCAGGTAGCCAGCGCGGCGGCGGCCAGGCCGCCGGCGACTCGGCCGACGGTGCTTGGCGGGTGCATGGGCGAATTGTAGAGGCCGCAGACACAGACCGGGGCTGCGCGTTGGAAGGCTGTGACGCTCGCGGAAACGCCGGCCGCGGCGCGCCTTCGCGATCGGCGCAGTAAATGTCGCGCGACGGCAGGCGGCAGCCGTTCGGACTGTGTTGCCCCGGGGGCGACCCCCAATGCGGGGGGTCCGTGGGGTGGAGCCCTCGGCTGGCCGGGCCCTCGCACCAATGGATGCCGCATCCGCGGCAGCCGTTCAGACTGTATTACCCCGGGGGGCGGCCCCCCGGATCCCCCCGCACCAATGGATGCCGCATCCGCGGCAGCCGTTCAGGAGCCCTGACCGCCTGTGTGCGGATCTCACGCAGGCGGTGCATGACCTGGTTCCCGCCGCGGCCGAAGTAGTCGTGCAGCCGCGTGTACTCGGCGTAGAGGGCGTCGTACGCCCACGACGCGGCGGGGTCGGGCCGGTAGACGTTGCGCTCGACGCGGCCCATCGCCGCCGCGGCGGCGGGCACGTCGGGATACTCACCCGCGGCGACCGCGGCGTGGATGGCCGCACCGAGCGCGGGGCCCTGCGCCGAGCCGGCCAGGCTGAGCGGCCTGCCGGTGACGTCGGCGTATACCTGCATCAGCAGGCCGTTCTTGAGCAGGCCGCCCGCGATGACAAGCTCGCTGACGGGCACGCCGGAGCGATCGAAGGCGTCGATGATCGCCCGGGTGCCGAAGGCGGTGGACTCGAGCAGCGCGCGGTAGATCTCGGGCGGCCGGGTAGCCAGCGTCAGGCCGACGATCATGCCGGACAGATGGTGATCGACGAGGACCGAGCGGTTGCCGCTCCACCAGTCGAGCGCCACCAGGCCGTGGCCGCCCGGCGGGATCTCCCCGGCCAGCTCGGTCATCAGGTCATGCACCGAGATGCCCCGTGCCGCCGCGCGATCGGTGTACTCGGCGGGCACGCCGTGTGCCACGTACCAGGCGAAGATGTCCCCGACACCGCTCTGCCCCGCCTCGTAGCCCCAGCGCCCGGCGACGATGCCGCCGTCGACGACGCCGCACATGCCCGGCACCTCGGCGAGCGTTTCGCAGGTCAGCACGTGGCAGGTCGAGGTGCCCATGACGAGCAGCACCTGGCCGGGTGTGACCGCGCGGGCCGCGGGCGCGGTCACGTGGGCGTCGACGTTCCCCACGCACACCGCGGTACCCGCGCGCAGGCCGGTCCAGGACGCGGCGAGCGCGGTCAGCCCGCCGGCCCGGCTGCCGAGCGGCGAGATCGGGTGCTCGAGCTTGGCGGTGAACCCGGCGAAGCCCGGATTCAGCGCCGCCAGGTAGTCCTTCGACGGGTAGTGGCCGTCCTGGTAGATGCCCTTGTAGCCGGCCGTGCAGGCGTTGCGGGTCTCGCTGCCGCACAGCTGCCAGGTGATCCAGTCGGTGGCCTCGATCCAGCGCTCGGCGCGCTGGTAGATCTCCGGATCCTCCTCGAGCAGCTGCAGTCCCTTGGCGAACTGCCACTCCGACGAGATCCGGCCGCCGTAACGGGCGATCCACGGCTCGCCCCTGGCGTGGGCCAGGTCGGTGATCCTGTCCGCCTGCGGCTGGGCCGCGTGGTGCCGCCACAGCTTCGGGTAGGCGTGCGGGCGCTCGCGCAGCTCGCCGATTTCACACAGCGGGACGCCCGCGGCCGTCGTCGCCAGCACCGTACAGGCGGTGAAGTCGACGCCGATGCCGACGACGCGGTCCGGATCGACGCCGGCCCGTGCGACGGCCTCGGGTACCGCCAGCCGCAGGACCTGGCGGTAGTCCTCCGGGTCCTGCAGCGCCCAGTCCGGTGGCAGCGGCCGACCTGTCGCGGGAAGCTCACGGTCGATCACGCCGTGCTCGTATTCGTGCTCCGCGGTGCCGACCTCGGCCCCGTCGCGGACCCGGACCACGAGGGCGCGCCCCGACAGCGTGCCGAAGTCGACGCCGACGACGTACCGGTCGGCGCCAGCGTTGTTAGCGCTAACATCCACGCTCATATCCTAGTCATTCATGATCGGGTGCAGGACCGGTTCAATGTGCGGCCCTCGCATCACGCGGCCGAGGGTCTCGTCGCGCGCGTACTGCTCGCCGCCCTGATCCTCTCCTGGGCGCTGCCCCACCAATGGCCCCTTGGTGGGGTCAGAGTCCCCCCGATGGCCCATGGGTGGGGTGCCTGCCCGGCGATGGCGTGCCTGGGGCCGGCCCGCACCCGCATCCGGTACTGCGGCGGCCCGTTAGGCGTCATCGGGGCCCATCGGCGGCGCTTAACGGGCCATCGCGGGCCGGGAACAGCCCAAGATCCGCAACTGTGTCAATCTGCCTGCGCTATGTGCAGGCAGGATTCCACAGAAACGGATCATGAACGCGCCGGGAGCACGTGGAGGGGTGTAGATGGCGTCGTCGAGGCTTGCCGAGTCGGCCCAAGGGGAATCATCGACGCGGCACACCGCATGTATGAGTTCGACTGTTCAAGATCACGAATTGTGGCTCGGTTACGACTCCGCGGCGCGCGCGGGGCGCTCGCGCCCCTTCTCGCGCCGCTTCTCCCGCAGGCGCATCGACACGTGCACGGGGCTGCCGGCGAAGCCGAACTCCTCGCGGAGCTTACGCTCGATGAACCGACGGTATCCGGCCTCGAGGAAGCCGGTCGTGAACAGCACGAAGTGCGGCGGCCGCACTCCCGCCTGGGTCGCGAACAGGATCTTCGGCGCCCGGCCGCCGCGCGCGGGCGGTGGGTTCGCCGCCACGAGATCGGCCAGCCAGGCGTTGAGCCGCCCGGTCGGCACCCGGGTCTCCCAGCCGGCCAGCGCCGTCTCGAGCGCGGGCACCAGCCGCTCGGTGTGCCGACCGCTGGCCGCGGATATGTTCACCCGCGGCGCCCAGCGCGCCGTGTGCAGCTGGCGGTCGATCTCGCGCTCCAGGTAGCGGCGGCGCTCCTCGTCGACGAGGTCCCACTTGTTGTACGCGATGACGAGCGCGCGCCCCGCGTCGATCACCATCGCCACGATCCGCAGGTCCTGCTCGCTGAGCGGCTGGCTGGCGTCCACGAGCACGACGCCCACCTCGGCCCGCTCGAGCGCCGCCGCGGCGCGGAGCGTCGCGTAGTAGTCGGCGCCCTGGCTCTCCTTGAAGCGGCGGCGTATCCCCGCCGTGTCCACGAACCGCCACTGCGTGCCGCCGAGCGTGACAAGTTCGTCGACCGGGTCGCGGGTGGTGCCGGCGACGTCGTCGACGACCGCGCGCTCCTGCCCGGCCAGGCGGTTCAGCAGGCTGGACTTGCCCACGTTGGGCCGGCCGACGAGGGCGACCCGCCGCGGCCCACCCGTTGTCCCGAACGACTCCGGTGGTGTCTGCGGCAGCGCATCGAGCACCGCGTCGAGGAGATCGCCACTGCCACGTCCGTGCAGCGCGCTGACCGGCACCGGCTCACCAAGGCCGAGCGTCCACAGGGCGGCCACGTCCGGCTCGGCCCTGGTGTCGTCCACCTTGTTCGCGGCCAGCACGACCGGCTTGCCCGATTTGAGCAGCACGCCCGCGACCACGGCGTCGGTATCGGTGACCCCGACGGTGGCGTCCACCACGAACAGCACGGCGCCGGCCGTTTCCGCCGCCAGCTGAGCCTGCGCCGCGACCCGCGCGGCCAGGCCGGATGCCGACGGCTCCCACCCGCCCGTGTCGACGATGGTGAAGGAGCGGCCGCGCCAGTTCGCGTCGTAGGCCACCCGGTCGCGTGTCACACCCGGGGTGTCCTCCACCACCGCCTGCCGGCGGCCGAGAATCCGGTTGACCAGCGTCGACTTGCCCACGTTGGGCCGGCCGACGACGGCGAGCACCGGCGCGCTGAGGTCGTTTTCCGGGTTCACGCGGACACAGCCGGATGCCGCGCCAGGTCGACGATCCGCGCGACGACGTCGTCGAGCCCCGTCGCGGTGGTGTCGATCTCGACCGCGTCGGGCGCCTTGAGCAGCGGCGAGAGCGCGCGGGTGGAGTCCAGCCGGTCGCGCCGGGCGAGCTCGTCGCGGGTCAGCGCGAAGGTCGCGGCCGGATCGGCGGACATATCGGCGGCGCGGCGCTCCGCACGGGCCGTCTCGCTCGCGGTAAGGAACACCTTGACCTGGGCCTGCGGTGCGACGACGGTGCCGATGTCGCGGCCCTCGAGTACGATGCCGCATCCGGACGCGTGCGCGCCGGCGATGATGGCGCGCTGCAGCGCGGCGAGCCGCGCGCGCACCGCGGGGACCGCGCTGACCGCGCTGACCGCGTTGGTCACCTCGCGGGTGCGGATCGGCCCGGTCACGTCGATCCCGTCCACCTTCACCCACGGCGCGTCGGGGTCGGTGCTGACCTCGATTGCCGGGCGGTCCGCGTTCGCCGCGACCGCCGCCGCGTCGCCGATGTCGATGCCCGCGCGCAGCATCCACCAGGTGAGTGCGCGGTACATCGCGCCGGTGTCCAGGTAGCGCAGCCCGAGAGCGCGCGCGGCGCCGCGCGCGGCACTCGACTTCCCCGATCCGGACGGCCCGTCCACCGCGATCACGAGTCCGGCCCTGCCTGTAACGGTCACGCCGCGATGCTATACGGCGCGCGGGCGGGCCGTGGTCACCGAGGACCGCCCGGGCGCTGCACGATGGCCAGTTATCCCCAGAACGGGGTTCGCCCCTGCCCTCGTCCCCAGAATCCCGTTCACCCCTGCCACGCCTCTTGACAACATGCCAAGATCGTCAGTGGGGCAGCGCCCCCAGGGAGGGCGGGCAGTGCAGGGAGTTCCTGTTCGGAGATCCGAGATCGAGGGACACGGGCTAGTCGTGGACCGGCCAGCCGTGGTCGCGCAGGGCGGCGGCCAGGCGGGCCACGGCCTCCGGGCGCACGGAGAGCTGGGCGACGCCGACGGGGCGGCCGGGTGAGTGCTCGATCGAGACGTCCTCGATGTTGACGTTGGCGGCGCCGGCCGCAAGGAACAGGCGGTGCAGCTCACCGGGGCGGTCGGCGATCACGACCTGCAGGATCGCGTACGCGGGCGCCGGGCCGCCGCGCTTGCCGGGGATCCTCGCCACGCCCGCCACCCCGCGGGAAAGCAGTTCTGTCAGCCGCTTGCCCGACGTCTCGTCGCCGCCGGATACCTCGCGGAGCGCGTCGGCGGCAGCGGTGAGATCGGCGGCTGTCGCGTCGAGCAGGCTCGCGACGGGCACCGCGTTCGCGGTGAGGATCGACGTCCACATCCCCGCGTCGCCCGCCGCGATCCTTGTCACGTCGCGCAGCCCCTGGCCGGCCAGTGTGAGCGCACCTGGATCCGCGCCGGTCAGCCTGGCCGCCATGGCGGTCGACACCAGGTGCGGCAGGTGCGACACGAGCGCGACGAAACGGTCGTGGCGCGCCGCGTCCACCTCGACGGGCTGCGCTCCGCAGGCGTGCACGAGCGCGCGCACGGCCGCGATCGCGCCCGGCTCGGTCTCCGGCAGCGGGCACAGCGCCCACGGGCGCCCGAGGAACAGGTCCGCGCGCGCCGCGGCGGGCCCGGACCGCTCGCGGCCCGCCAGTGGGTGGCCGGCCACATACGGCGCCAGGTCGCAGCCGAGCTGCCGCGCCTGGGTCACCGGGAGGACCTTCACGCTCGCCAGGTCGGTGTAGACACGGGCGAGGCCGCGCTCCTGCGCGCGCGCGAGCGCGGTCGCCACCGCGGCGGGCGGCACCGCGAGCACGGCGATGTCGGCGCGGCCGCCCGGGAGCCCGCCGGGGGGCAGGATGTCACCCGCGCCGAGGTCCGCGGCGAGCCGCTCGACTCCCTCGTCAGAGTCCGACAGCCACACGCTCGCGCCCCGCCCGCGTGCGGCGAGCGCCACCGAGGTGCCCATCAGCCCGGCGCCGACCACGACAATCCGCTGGCCGTCCAGGGAGGTCATTGGGCGATGTCCAGCCGCAGCGCGGTCGCGCCGCGCAGGTACACGTGCTGGATCTCGGATCTCGTTCTGACCGTGTCGATGTGCATCAGCAGCCGCACCACGCGTGGCAGCGCGTCCGGCACGTCGATCTCGGTGGTGCACAGCAGCGGAACGTCGTGGAAACCGATCTTGCGCGCGGCGAGGGCGGGGAACTCGGCGGTAAGGTCCGGGGTCGAGGTGAAGATGACGCTGATCACGTCGCCGGTGGTCAGGTCGTTGCGGTTCATCACCTCGGTCACGAGCTCGGTCGTGCCGTCCAGGATCGAATCGCCGTCGTTCGCGGCCACCTGGATAGCGCCTCGGATCGCTCTCACCACCGTCTCAGGTTATAGGCCGACACTAAAGTACAGCTCGCCTATCTCCGCAGTGGTCAGCGCGCGGACGGTGCCTGGCCGCAGCGCCCCGAGCCGCACCGGGCCGACGCTGGTGCGCACCAGCCGGCGCACCGGGTGGCCGGCCTCGGCGAGCAGCCGCCGCACGATGTGCTTGCGGCCCTCGTGCAGTGTCACCTCCACCAGCGCGCGGCCACCCGCCTGCTCCACCACGCGGAACCTGTCCACGGAGACCACGCCGTCGTCCAGCACGATCCCGGTGCTCAGCCGGCGCCCGAGGTCGCGCGGCAGCGGTCCCGGCACGTCGGCCAGGTAGGTCTTGAGTATCCCGTACCGCGGATGGGCGAGCCGGTGGGCCAGCTCGCCGTCGTTGGTGAGCAGCAGCAGGCCTTCTGTGTCGTAGTCGAGCCTGCCGACGTGGAACAGCCGCTCCGGCCGGTCGCCGACGAAATCGGCGAGCGTGCGCCTGCCGCGCGGGTCAGACATGGTGGAGAGCACGCCGGGCGGCTTGTTCAGCGCCAGGTACACCAGGTCCTGGCGGGCCGGAATGCGCCTGCCGTCGACGCGGACGATCTGGCGGGCTGGATCGACCCGGGCGCCGAACCGGGTGACGATCTCGCCGTCCACCTCGACCCGGCCCTCGGCGATCAGATCCTCGCAGTGCCTGCGGCTGCCGAGCCCGGCGGCGGCCAGGATCTTCTGCAGCCGGACCCCGGGCTCGGGCCCGGTATCCGGCTCGATCTCAGTTTCCAGCTTGTTCACGCTCGACATCCTCGACGTTGTCCGGCAGGAACGGGGCAAGATCAGGCAGCTCATCGAGGTTCCGCAGGCCGATGCGCTCGAGGAAGTACCCGGTCGTGCGGTACAAGATCGCGCCGGTGTCCGGGTCGGTGCCCGCCTCGTCGACGAGCCCGCGCAGTACCAGCGTCCGCATGACACCGTCGCAGTTGACCCCGCGCACCGCCGACACCCGGGACCTGCTCACCGGCTGCCGGTAGGCGACCACGGCGAGCGTTTCAAGCGCCGCCTGGGTGAGCCGCACCTCCTGGCCGTCGCGGACGAACCGCTCCACCACGGGCGCGCACTCGGCCCTGGTGTAGAACCGCCAGCCGCCTGCCACCTCACGCAGGTCGAACCCGCGGCCCTGCTCGGTGTACCCGGCGGCAAGCTCGCGCAGGGCCGCCGCGACCTCGCCGCGTGGGTGCTCGAGCACCTGGGCGAGCATCACCTCGGCGACGGGCTCGTCCACGACCAGGAGGATCGCCTCGAGCGCGGCGCGCAGCCGCGGCAGCCGTTCCGGCTCATTCATGTCGTCACTCATCGTCTACTCGTCGCTTTCGATGTTGACAGGCTCATCGGTGTCCGGGCCGGTCCAGGTCACGTGCAGGTCGCCGAGCGGCTGGATCTGCTCGAACGACACGGCCTGTTCACGGTAGAGCTCGAGCAGCGCGAGGAAGCGCGCCACTACCTCGTAGGTGCCCGCGCAGTCGGCCGTCAGCGCGCGGAAGGTGGCACGGCGCTGCCTGCGCAGCCGCCCGGCCAGCAGTTCCGCCTGCTCGCGCACGCTGGTGCGCGGCGTGTGGATGTGCTCGACCGACACCGTGGGGACCGGCTTGGGCGTGAGCACCCGGGCCGCGAGCGCGGCGAACTCGGCCGCGCCGAGGCCGACAAGCACCTCGGGGAGCAGCGCGGCGAACGTGGGCTCCATCATCACGCGACGCGGGAAACGGCGGGCCTGCACCGCCATCTGGCTGGCGATCACCGCCGCGGCCTCCTTGTAGGCGCGGTACTGCAGCAGCCGCGCGAACAGCAGGTCCCTGGCCTCGAGCAGGGCCAGGTCCTCCTCGTCCTCCACCTCACCCGCCGGGAGGAGCCTGGCCGCCTTGAGGTCGAGCAGCGTGGCCGCGACGAGCAGGAAGTAGCTCGTCTGATCCAGGTCCCAGACGCCGCCGTGGGCCGAGATGTACGCGATGAACTCGTCGGTCACCTGGGAGAGCGCGACCTCGGTGATGTCGAGCTTGTGCTTGGAGATCAGCGCGAGCAGCAGGTCGAAGGGGCCCTCGAAGACGTCGAGGTGCACCTGGAAACCGACCGCGCCGCCCGCCTCGCCGGCGACGTCGCCCGCAGCCGCGCCGTTCACGGGTCCGACGTTAGCCGAACCCGGAGCGTGCCACGCCATCCGCCGCGTCATCATGGCAGCGGCGGCCCCGCACGTGCCGCGCGCGGTGGTCCCAGGCGGGTCTCACTCCATGATCCGGCGGCGTTCGGCCAGCCTGCGCACGAGCAGGCTGGCCTCGCCGTTCGCGTCCAGGTCGGCGAGCAGCGCGGCGAGCGCCTCGCGGACGAGCCGGCCACGGTCGGCGGAGATGCCGTAACTGCGCAGCGCCAGGCGCGCGTGCTCCAGATCGATCAATTCGGCCTGGGACATGTACACGGTGATCTTCTCGCTGTGGCGCTCACGGCCGGTGGGCTGGCCGGGCCGACTCGACTCGCCACGGCGCAGGTGCTGGACCGGGGAGACGTCGGAGGGGGCGCCGGCGCGGTCGGGTGTCGCGGTGTCCTCATCACGTGGGCTGATTTTGGTAGAGCGGAAGAGCTCGGCAGCTCCAGGCAGTCTTACCCGCCTGGACCGGCCATCCGCCACCGCTCCAGCACCTCCTTGGCGAGATCCCGGTATGCGGACGCGCCCATCGACGCGGAGTCGAAGCGCGTGATGGGCTCCCCGGCGACCGTGGCGTCGGGGAAACGCACCGTGCGGCTGATCACTGTGTGGAAGACCGTGTCGCCGAACCCGTCGACGATGCTCGAAAGCACCTCGCGCGAGTGCAGCGTGCGCGAGTCGTACATCGTCGCGAGCAGGCCCTCGATGGCGAGCTTGTGGTTCAGCCTGCGGGTGACCTTGTCGATGGTCTCCATCAGCAGCGCCACGCCGCGCATCGCGAAGTACTCGCATTCGAGCGGCACGAGCACGCCGTCCGCGCAGGCGAGGGCGTTGACGGTGAGCAGGCCGAGCGACGGCTGGCAGTCGATCAGGAGAATGTCGTACTCGGGCAGCACGGGTTCGAGCACACCGCCGAGCACGTACTCGCGGCCGACCTCGTGCACGAGCTGGACCTCGGCACCGGACAGGTCGATGTTGCTCGGCAGCAGGTCCATGCCGTCCACACCGGTCTTCAGCACCACGTCCGCGGCGGTCACGCCGCGCTCCATGAGCAGGTTGTAGACCGTGTACTCGAGCTGCAGCGGATGGATGCCGAGCCCGACGGACAGCGCGCCCTGCGGGTCGAAGTCGACGAGCAGGACGCGCCTGCCGCATTCGGCGAGCGCGGCACCGAGGTTGATCGTGGTGGTGGTCTTGCCGACCCCACCCTTCTGGTTGCAGACAGCGACGATGCGCGCGGGGCCGTGCGTCAGGAGCGGCTCCGGCTCGGGCAGCGCAGGCAGCGGCCGCCCGGTCGGACCGGTCCCCACGCCCGGCTGCGTGATGCTCGCTGTTGTCTGGGTTGCTGCCACCAGCTGCGTACCTCCCCGGCAGACGACCCTGGGACCCTCTGGCTGGCGACACTAGAGCCTGCGCAGGCGGGCGGCAAGCCGACTCACCGTTCACACCACAATCCGCTTTCGTGCGGCGAACCGGCCGGCGCGGGCCCGGGCCGCGGGCCCGGGCCCCGGCCGGCCCGCGCGCGGCGTGCGTCCTCAGCCGAGCGCGCGGGGGTGCGCGGCCGCGTACACCTCGCGCAGGTGATCCACGGTCACGAGCGTGTAGACCTGGGTCGTCGTGACCGACGCGTGGCCCAGAAGCTCCTGGACCACGCGCACATCGGCGCCGCCGTCGAGCAGGTGCGTGGCGAACGAGTGCCGCAGCGTGTGCGGCGATACGTCGGCGAGTCCCGCCCGCCCCGCCGCCGCGCGCAGCACCATCCACGCGCCCTGCCTGGTGAGCCTGCCGCCGCGCGCGTTGAGGAAGACCGCGGCGCCGGCCGCGTGCCTGCGGGCCGCCCCCGCTGCGCCGGCGAGCGCGGGACGTCCCCTGACGAGGTACGCGTCGAGCGCGGCGCGCGCGTAGCTGCCGACCGGCACGACCCGCTGCTTACCGCCCTTACCAGCCAGCCGAACGGCGCCGGTGGTGTCACCGCCGGATCCGCGCAGGTCAAGGTCATCGATGTCGAGGCCCACCGCCTCGGAGATCCGCGCCCCGGTGCCGTAAAGCAGTTCGAGCAGCGCGCGGTCGCGCAGGCCCGCGGGTTCGCCGGCCGCGGCCGGCGCCGCCGCGCCGAGCAGGCGCTCGGTGTCGAAGACGGAGATCGCCTTGGGCAGCCGCCTGGGCGGCGCGGGTGGCCGCACCTCGCGCGCCGGATCGGTGGCGGCCAGGCCCTCGCGGAGCGCGAACGCGTGCAGGCCGCGCACGGCGACCACCGCGCGGGCCGCGGAGCCCGCGGACAGCGGCGGCCGCCCGTCGCCGCCGCGCCGCAGCCCGGCCAGAAACGCCGCGACGTCCTCCTCCGCGACGGCCGCGAGGCTCGTCCTGCCCCGCGCGGCCATCGCGCACGTGTACCTCAGCAGGTCCCGCCGGTACGACTCCAGCGTGTTCCTGGCCAGTCCGCGCTCGACCGTGAGGTGCTCGAGATAGCCGCGCACCTCGCGGTCGAGCTCGCCGGTGGCGGTCAGCCAAGCACCTCCTCGAGCTCGGTGTAGGGCAGGCCGTGTGCCCCGGCGACGGGCCGGCAGGTGACCATCCCCTCGTGCGTGTTGAGCCCGAGCGCGAGCGCCGGGTCGGCCCGCAGCGCCTCGCGCCAGCCGCGGTTCGCGATCTCCACCACGTAGGGCAGCGTCACGTTGGTCAGCGCGAAGGTGGACGTGTGCGGCACCGCGCCCGGCATGTTGGCGACGCAGTAGAAGACCGAGTCGTGCACGCGGTAGGTCGGCTCGGCGTGCGTGGTCGGCCGCGAGCTCTCGAAGCAGCCGCCCTGGTCGATGGAGATGTCGACGAGGACGGACCCGGTCTTCATCCGGCTGACCAGATCGTCGGAGATGAGCCTGGGCGTCTTCGCGCCCGGCACGAGCACCGCGCCTATGACGAGGTCCGCGTCGAGGGCGGCCCGCTCGACCTCGTACGCGTTGGACGTGATCGTCTGGCAGTGGCCCTGGTAGATGGCGTCCGCCGAGCGCAGCCTGGCCACGTTCTTGTCGAGGAGAAGCACCTCGGCCTGCATGCCGAGCGCGATCGCGGCCGCGTTCATGCCGGAGACGCCGGCGCCGAGCACGACCACCTTGGCGGCGTACACGCCGGACACCCCGCCCATCAGCACGCCGCGTCCGCCGCCGTCGCGCTGCAGATGGTGCGCGCCCACCTGGGGTGCCATCCGCCCGGCCACCTCGGACATCGGCGCGAGCAGCGGCAGCGACCCGTCGGGCAGCTGTACGGTCTCGTACGCGATGGACGTGGTCCCGGCGCCGAGCAGCGCGTCGGTGCACGGGCGGGTGGCGGCCAGATGCAGGTAGGTGAAGAGCACCTGGCCCTTGCGCATGCGGTGGTATTCCTCCGCCACCGGCTCCTTCACCTTGAGGATCAGGTCGCCCGCCGCCCACACGGCGTCCGCGGTGGGGAGGATGGTCGCGCCCGCGGCGGTGAAGTCAGCGTCGGGGATGGCCGAGCCGGTGCCCGCGCCGGCCTCGATGAGGACCTCGTGGCCGCCGCGCACGAGTTCGTGAACGCCCGCCGGGGTCATCGCGACCCGGTACTCGTGGTTCTTGATCTCTTTGGGGACACCCACCTTCATGACCATCAGACCTTTCTCAGCTTGTGCCGGTCAGCCCTCGGGAGCGTCCGCGGCGCGCAGCGCAGCGAACCCGCCAGGCCGGGCGGCGTACGCGGCCAAGATACCTACGACGGCGGTGGGATTGTGGATCTGACCGGCGAAGATCCCGCTGACGGCCGTGTCGAGCGGCACCCACGCGACCTGCATGCTCGCCTCCTCGTGGCGCGGCGCGAAGTGCCGCTGCGCGGCCGGCACCTCGGTCAGTCCCCGGGCCAGGAAGATCCGGATCCGCTCGTTGCTCATGCCGGGTGAGGTGAAGAAGTCGACCAGGGTGAGCCAGTCCGACGCGCGGTAACCGGTCTCCTCGAGCAGTTCGCGCCGGGCGGCGGCGAGCGGCGCCTCGCCGTCGACGTCACGCAGCCCGGCCGGCAACTCCCACAGCGACCGGCGCACCGCGTGACGGTACTGCTGGACCATGAGCACCTGGCCGCCGTCGTCGATGGCGAGCACGGCGACCGCGCCCGGGTGCTCCACCACGTCGCGGTCGGCCACCTCGCCGTCCGGCATGACGACCCAGTCGGTCCTGACGCTGAACACGCTGCCGTGGTAGCGCGGCAGCGTGTCGCGGACCTGCCAGCACGTGGGGATGTCGCCCAACGGCGGCGCGGTCATGCGCTGGTCAAGATGGAGTTACTGCCTGGCCTGCCCCCGGCGGGCCGCGCGGAGACCCTGGCGTGCTCGAGCGCGGCCGTCACCAGGCCGGTGAACAGCGGGTGCGGCCTGGTCGGGCGGGACCGCAGTTCCGGGTGCGCCTGCGTGGCGACGAAGAACGGGTGGACGCCGCGGGGCAGTTCGGCGAACTCGACCAGCCGCCCGTCCGGCGAGAGCCCGGAGAAGACGAGCCCCGCCTGGGTGAGGCGCTCGCGGTAGTCGTTGTTGACCTCGTACCTGTGCCGGTGCCGCTCCTGCACAAGGTCGCTGCCGTACAGGGAGCGCACGATGGTGTCCTCGCCGAGCACCGCCGGGTACAGGCCGAGCCGCATCGTGCCACCCATGTCGCGCTCACCCGCGACCACGTCCCGCTGCTCGTCCATGGTGGCGATGACGGGATACGGTGTGTCCGGCTCGAACTCGGCGCTGTTGGCGCCGTCGAGACCGGCGAGCGCGCGGGCGGACTCGATGACCATGCACTGCAGCCCGAGGCACAGGCCGAGCAGCGGGATGCCGCGGGTACGCGCGTACATGACGGCACCGATCTTCCCCTCGATGCCGCGAACGCCGAACCCGCCGGGGATGACGATCCCGTCCGCGCCGTCGAGGCGCCGCGCCGCGCCTTCCGGTGTCGCGCAGTCGTCGCTGGTCACCCACCGGATGTTGACGCGCGCGTCGTTGGCGAAACCGCCCGCGCGCAGCGCCTCGGTGACCGACAGGTACGCGTCGGGCAGGCCGACGTACTTACCGACGAGGGCGATCGTGACCGTGCGGGCCGGCCGGTGCACCCGGCGGAGCAGTTCGTCCCAGTCGCTCCAGTCCACGTCCCTGAACGGAAGGCCCAGCCGGCGGACGACGTAGGCGTCGAGTCCCTCGGCGTGCAGGACCTTCGGGATGTCGTAGATCGAGACCGCGTCGGCCGCGGAGACGACCGCCTCCTCGTCGACGTCGCACATCAGGCTGATCTTCCGCTTGAGCTCCTGGGTGATCGCCCGGTCCGACCGGCAGACGATCGCGTCCGGCTGGATACCGATGCTCCGCAGCGCCGCGACCGAGTGCTGGGTCGGCTTGGTCTTGAGCTCACCGGACGGGCCGATGTAGGGCAGCAGCGAGATGTGCAGGAAGAAGCAGTTGTCACGGCCGATCTCGTGGCGGATCTGGCGGATCGCCTCGAGGAACGGCTGCGACTCGATGTCGCCGACGGTGCCGCCGACCTCGGTGATGACGACGTCCACCTGCGGGCCCGCCATCTCCGTGATCCTCGACTTGATCTCGTTGGTGATGTGCGGGATGACCTGGACGGTGTCGCCGAGATAGGCGCCGCGCCGCTCCTTGGCGATCACGCTGGAGTAGATCTGGCCGGTCGTGACGTTGGCCGCGCCCTTGAGCTCGGTGTCGAGGAAGCGCTCGTAGTGCCCGACGTCGAGGTCGGTCTCGGCCCCGTCGTCGGTGACGAAGACCTCGCCGTGCTGGAAGGGGTTCATCGTGCCGGGGTCGACGTTCAGGTACGGGTCCAGCTTCTGCATGGTGACCCGCAGCCCGCGCAGCTTGAGCAGCCGGCCGAGGCTGGAGGCGGTCAGGCCCTTGCCGAGGCTGGACGCGACTCCCCCGGTGACAAAGACGTACTTGGTGTCGGTTGGCCTTGAGACGAGTGGTGACGCAGCCAAATTAGGCTCCCGTGGTCGATGCGATGGCGGGCGGCCGTGCTTGCGTCGACCGTGCCTGCTCTGTCCTTCCCACGGACTACCAGGATAACAGCCGACCAGCAGCAGACCTCGCAGCGACACAGGGCGAACGGTGGTACTCCCCGGCGGACGACCCCCCAACGCGGGGGTCCGGGGGTCGTCCCCCGGACTGGCAGGGCCCCCCGCACCAATGGATGCCGCATCCGCGGCAGCTACGGGACATGCCCTAATGTGCGTTCTGCGTGTCGGGCACGGCGTGGGGGCTGTCCGGTGCCCGGCCAAGATCGCCTGACGGCTCCGTCTCGCCGAACCGGGCCAGGGTGAGCGCGCCCGCGACGGCCAGCGCGAACCCGGCGGCAGCCAGCCCGACCAGCCCGTGGCGGGTCGTGTCGCCGAGGAAGAGGATGCCGATGGTCGCGGGCAGCACGGTCTCGGTGAGGACCGTGGCCGCGGTCGCCGTCGTGACGTCGCCGTGCTCCAGCGCCGCTGTGTAGAACATGAACGAGATAATCCCGGCCGCCGCGAGGGTGTAGCTGGCCGGGTCGCGCACGAGGTCGGTGGGAGTGAAGCCGGTGAGGATCCGCGCGGCGACCCCGACCACGCCGTAGCCAAGCCCGGCGATCGAGCCGAGCGCGAGCGTCCGCGCCCGGCCGTGCAGCCGCGCGGCGGCGAAACCGGCCAGGCCGAGGACGCCCACCGTGATGATCAGGCCGAGCCTGAACTCGTCGCCGACGTCCGCCGCCCCGCTGGCGCCCGCCGACGAGCCGAGCATCGCGATGCCGATCGTGACCGCGATCACCGCCAGCCACTCGCGGGCCGCGAGCGCGTGCTTGGCCAGCCACGCGGACAGGACCGCGGTCACCGCCAGGGCCGAGGCGATCGCCGCCTGCACGACGAACAGCGGCAGCCGGCGCAGCGCGACAAGCTGAGCGACGAAACCGACGAGGTCCAGGACGAGACTCGCGACGAAGCGCCACTGCCCGAGCATCCGGACGAGCAGCCCCGGGCTGACGCGCGCCGAGCCGCGGCTGGCGGAGCGGGCGGCGAGCGCCTGGATGACCGATGCGACGCCGAAACAGCACGCGGCCGCGAGTGCGCTCGCGAGACTCAACCACACCCTGCCCAGCCTCGCGCCAATCGGCTAGTGAAACAAGCTGACAGCAGCACCAATATCACGCCGTCACACCCGCCCCACACCCGTGTTCCGCCGCGGTGCCCACCCGCCAGCCACGGCCGGCGCACTCGTCGAGCAGCGCGGGCAGCGCGCCGAGCGCGGACCGGCACGATCCGGGCGGCGAGGTGCAGTCCGAGTCGTGCAGGAGCACCGTCGCGCCCGCGGTGAGGTCACGGCGGATCGTGGCGAGCACCGACTCGGCCGTCGCCCCCGCCACCCACTCCCTGCCCCAGCACGTCCACAGCAGCGGGGTCAGGCCGAGCCGGCCGGCCGTGGCCAGGGCGGCGCTGCTCAGCACGCCGTGCGGCGGGCGGTAGAATGCGGGGACCGCGCCGGTCGCCGCGGCCACGGCGTCACGTGCCCGGGCGATGTCGTCGTGTACCGCGCGCGGGCCGCGCAGCGGCAGGTACCTGTGGTCCCAGCCGTGCACGCCGACCTCGTGGCCGGCCGCGGTGATCTCCGCGGCGAGCCCGGGCGCCCTGGCCACCATGGATCCGAGCAGAAAGAACGTCGCGTGCGTGCCGCGGGCGGCGAGCAGGTCGAGGAAACGCGGGGTGGAGCGCGAGTCGGGCCCGTCGTCGAAGGTGAGCGCGATATGGCCGGGGGCGCCAAAACCGGCGAGCGCGGGAAAACACTTTCTGCGCAGCGGGCCGATCGCGGTGATGCCAGGGGCGGCGTGCGCGATCACGGCGGCCGCGCCGCCGGCGGCGGAGCCGGCGGCGGCGCCGGTCACGGCGCCAGCAGCGGCGGCAGTGGCAGCAGTGGCAGCAGTGACGCCAGCGGCGCCCGCCGCGCGGACGGCGCCCGCGCGGCGGGCGAGGCCGGTCCGCGTGGTCCCCTTTTCCATTCCGTCTCCTCTTTCATGGGATCATTCCATGGCTGACGCATGCACAGCTGATACGGGAGGTACTGGGTGGAAGTGCCAGCGGCGCGCGTGGTGTTCCCCGAAGAGGACAGGGCGGAAATCGCGGCGGCCATAATGGACATCCTGGCCAGCGGAGCTTTGACGCTCGGCCGGTATACGGAGCGTTTCGAGACGGCGTTCGGCGCGGCCCATGCCGCACCCCACGCCGTCGCGACGGCCAGCGGAACGGCGGCGCTCGACATCATTTTGCGGACGGCCGGGGTCACCGGGCGTAACGTGATCGTGCCAGCGAACACTTTTTTCGCCACTGCCGCCGCGGTCCTGCAGGCCGGGGGCACGCCGGTGTTCGCCGACGTCGACGCGGCCACGTTCGCGCTCAGCCGGGCCACCGTGGCCGCGGCGCTCACGCCCGCGACGGCCGCGGTGGTGCTCGTGCACGTCGGCGGGCTCATCACACCGGAAGTTGACGAGATCAGGCAGTTGTGCGGCGAGCAGGGCATTCCGCTCATCGAAGACGCCGCGCACGCCCACGGCAGCAGCTACGACGGCCGGTTCGCCGGCTCTTTCGGGCTCGCGGCGGCCTTCTCCTTCTACCCGACCAAGGTCGTGACCAGCGGTGAAGGTGGCATGGTGCTGACCACCTCCGCGCACGTGCGGGACGAGGCGCGGATCTACCGCGACCAGGGCAAAGGGGCCTTCATGGCCAATCATCACGTGCGGCTCGGCTCCGCGATGCGGATGAGCGAACTGCACGCCGTGACCGGCCTGGTGCACATGGGCCGGATGAACGCCGCCATCGCCCGCCGCCGCAGCGTCGCGGCCAGCTACACCGGCCAGCTCACCCAGGCGGGCGGCCCGCAGCCGCTCACCGAGCCGCCCGGCTGCCGCAGCAACTACTACAAGTACATCGCGGTCCTGCCCCCCGGGATCGACCGGGCACGGTTCAAGCGGGAGCTCGCGGAGCGGCACGGCGTGCGGCTGTCCGGCGAGGTCTACGACGTACCGCTGCACATGCAGCCCGTCTTCACGCAATACGCCGTGGCGCCGCTGCCGGTGGCGGAAGATATGTGCACACGGCATGTCTGCCTTCCCGTGCACTCGGACATGCGCGACGACGAGGTGGACCACGTACTGGCCGCCGTGTCACGCGCTTACAGCTCCTTTGCCGGAGTCTGAGGAGTGAGTATGCGAGTCGTCGTGACCGGAGGCTGCGGGTTTATCGGTTCACACGTCGTCGACAACCTGATCAGGGCCGGTCACGAGGTGCTCGTGCTCGACATCGCGGCGCAGCAGCGAAACCCTGACGCCAGCTACCGCCGGGTCGACATCCTCGACCAGGCCGCGCTCGAGGCCGCGGTGGGCGGCAGCGACGCCATCTTCCACCTGGCGGGCGCGAGCGACGTCGACCTGATCGCCGCCGACCCGCTCAGCGCGGTCAGGGTGAACGTGGACGGCACCGCGTGCGTCCTCGAGGCCGCCCGCAGGCAGGGCTGCGGGCGGGTGCTGCTCGCGAGCACGGTCTGGGTGTACGGTGCCGCCGCAGGCAACGGCGAGCTGACCGAGGAGGCGCCGATCGAGCTGCCGAGGGCCGGGCATGTGTACGTGTCCACCAAGGTCGCCAGCGAGCTCCTCGTGCACAGCTACCGGCAGATGTACGGCCAGCACTTCACCATCCTGCGGTACGGGATCCCGTACGGACCCAGGATGCGCGACGCGCTCGTCGTCGCCAGGTTCGCCCGCGCCGCGCTGGCCGGCGACCCGATCACCATCGCGGGCACGGGTGAGCAGCAGCGCAACTACGTGTACGTGGAAGATCTCGCCGACGCCCACGTCCGAGCGCTCTCGCCGTCCGCGGAGGACCAGACGCTCGCGCTCGAGGGTGACACGCCGGTGTCAGTCCGTGAGGTAGCCGACACGGTGCGCAGGCTCGCCCGTCCGGTACCTGTCGAGCACGTGCCGGCCCGCGCGGCCGACTACACCGGGCGCAGCGTGTCGAACGCACTGGCGAAGGAGGTGCTCGGCTGGTCGCCGAGCACGTCGTTCACCGAGGGCGTGCGGCGCTACCTGGACTGGTGCCTGGAGAGTGAGCCGGCCGGCGGCACGGGGCCGGTCTCATGAGGAAGGCCCTGCTGCTTTCCGGCTCGCTCGGGATGGGCCACGACGTCATGGCCCAGGCGTGCGCCGACTCGCTCCAGGCGCGCGGCTGGTCGACGCTCACGCTCGACGCCATGCGCCTGCTCGGGCGCACCGGCGGGTCGGCCGGCGAGGCCGTGTTCCGGTCGATGCTCGCGATTCCCGGCCTCTACGACGCCTACCACTTCACCACGCTGAGAACGGGCAGCCGGCTGGCCCTGCTGACCGACGCGGCGGCACGCGGCCAGATCGTGCCGCGCCTGCGCCGGCACCTGGACGCCGATCCCACCGACCTGATCATCTCCGTCTTCGCGACCGCGGCGTCCGCCGTCAGCAGGCTCCGCGGCGCCGGGGCGGCCCGCGGCCGCTACCGTGACACGGCGCACGTGGTCTTCTGCACCGACGTCACGCCGCACCGGCTGTGGGTCCACCCCCATACCGACCTGTACCTGGTCACGTCGCGCGCGGCCGAGTGCGCGGTGCTGCGGTTCCAGCCGGACGCCCAGGTGGCGGTCGTGCCAGCGCCGGTGCGGCCCGGCTTCTACCGGCCCCCCACGCAGCAGGAGGCGCGCGCCGGGATCGGCGTGCCAGGCAGCGACCGGTGCGTGCTGCTCATGTCCGGCGCGTGGGGGCTCGGGCCGCTCGCGGTGACGGCCACCGCGCTCGCCCGGGCCGGCCTGCACGTGCTCGCGGTCGCCGGGCGGAACAGGAAGCTCGAAGCCAGGCTCCGTGGCTCGGCTCAGCATGAGCCGCGGCTGCACGTCTTCGGCTACACCGACCGGATTCCCGAGCTGATGGCCGCCGCCGACCTGGTCATCACAAGCTCAGGCGACACGTGCTCGGAGGCCCGGGTGGTGGGGCGGCACGTGCTGCTGCTCGACGCCGTGCCCGGGCACGGCCGCGACAACCTGCAGCACGAGCTTGAGCTCGGCGACGCGAGCGTGACCTCCGCGCGCCCGGCGGACGTCGTCCGGTGCGCCCTCGCCGCGCTCGACCGGGTCAAACCGGCCCGGCCGGGGGCGACAAGGACCGCCGCGGACTGGGAGGCCGCGCTCTCCCACGCGCTGACCCGGATCGACCTTAACGGCTGACGCGTGGCGCGGACCCGCAGGCGGCGCGGTCACGCGCGGCCGAACGACCTGCGCGGCGGCGCGGGCCTGCGCGGTGACGCGGCCCGGCCCGCGGCGGCACGGGCCTGCGCGGTGACGCGGCCCTGCCCGGCGCGTCCCTCTCCGGCGATCTGAACGGGCGCCTGGGCGCAGAACCGGCCGGTGCGCAACCAACCTCGTACCTCACGCCTGCGGCAGCGTCACACGGCACACAGGCGGCTCAGGAACGGGGCCAGCGGATGGCCCGCGGCGGCGTGCCGGTCAGATGCCCGCCGCCTGCATGCCGCGCAACTCACGCTTGAGCTCCTTGATCTCGTCGCGGTAGCGCGCCGCCAGCTCGAACTGCAGCTCGGCCGCTGCCGCGCGCATCTGGTCGGAGAGCTGCTCGATCAGCGCGACGAGCTCGCCGCGCGGCAGCCCGCCCGCGCCGCCGTGCGCGGCCGCGTCCGCCGCCCCGCCCCGTGGCACCAGTCCTGGCACGGGCGCCTTGCCGCGGCTCTGCCTGCGCCCGGAACCGCCGATCAGTTTCTCCGTGTCGGCGTCCTCACGCGCGAGCTGGTCGAGGATGTCGGCGACACGTTTACGCAGCGGCTGCGGGTCGACGCCGTGCGCCTCGTTGTAGGCGACCTGCTTGTCGCGGCGCCGGTTGGTCTCGTCGATGGCCCGCTGCATGGACGGCGTCACGTGGTCGGCGTACATGTGCACCTGGCCGGAGACGTGCCGCGCGGCGCGGCCGATCGTCTGGATCAGCGACGTTCCCGAGCGGAGGAAGCCCTCCTTGTCCGCGTCCAGGATCGAGACGAGCGACACCTCGGGCAGGTCGAGGCCCTCGCGCAGCAGGTTGATCCCGACCAGGACGTCGTACTCACCGAGCCGCAGCTCACGCAGCAGCTCCACGCGGCGCAGGGTGTCCACCTCGCTGTGCAGGTAGCGCGCCCGGATGCCAAGCTCGAGCAGGTAGTCGGTGAGATCCTCGGCCATCTTCTTGGTCAGCGTGGTGACGAGCACCCGCTCGTTGCGGTCGGCGCGCGCCCTGATCTCGTGCACGAGATCGTCGATCTGGCCCTTGGTCGGCTTGACCACGACCTGCGGGTCCACCAGGCCGGTCGGGCGGATCACCTGCTCGACCACGTCACCGGCGACCTCCTGCAGCTCGTACGGGCCGGGCGTGGCCGACAGGTACACCGTCTGCCCGATCCGCTCGGTGAACTCCTCCCATTTCAGCGGCCGGTTGTCGATGGCGCTCGGCAGCCGGAACCCGTGCTCGACCAGGGTCCGCTTTCTCGACACGTCTCCCTCGTACATGGCACCGATCTGCGGCACGGTGTTGTGCGACTCGTCGATCACGAGCATGAAGTCTTCCGGGAAGTAGTCGAGCAGCGTGTTGGGCGGGCTGCCCTGCTCACGCCCGTCGATGTGCCGCGAGTAGTTCTCGATGCCCGCGCAGGTGCCGACCTGGCGCATCATCTCGATGTCGTAGGTGGTGCGCATGCGCAGCCGCTGCGCCTCGAGCAGCTTGCCCTGGCGCTCGAGTTCCGCGAGCCGCCAGGCGAGCTCCGCCTCGATGCCCGCGATGGCCCGCTCCATCCGCTGCGGGCCCGCCACGTAGTGCGACGCCGGGAAGATGTACAGTTCCTTGTCCTCGGTGATCACTTCGCCGGTGAGCGGATGCAGCGTCATCAGGCGCTCGACCTCGTCGCCGAACATCTCGATCCGGACGGCGAGCTCCTCGTACACCGGGATCACCTCGATGGTGTCCCCCCGCACCCGGAACGTCCCCCTGGTGAACGCCATGTCGTTGCGGTTGTACTGCATGCCGACGAGCCTGCGCAGCAACGTGTCGCGCTCGATCGTGTCACCGGCCCGCAGCCGCAGCATGCGGTCCACGTACTCCTGCGGTGTGCCGAGCCCGTAGATGCACGAGACGGACGCGACCACGATCGTGTCCCGCCGGGTCAGCAGCGAGTTGGTGGCGGAGTGCCGCAGCCGCTCCACCTCGTCGTTGATCGAGGAGTCCTTCTCGATGTAGGTGTCCGTCTGCGGGATGTACGCCTCTGGCTGGTAGTAGTCGTAGTAGGAGACGAAGTACTCGACCGCGTTCCTGGGGAGCATCTCGCGCAGCTCATTGGCGAACTGGGCGGCGAGCGTCTTGTTGGGGAGCATCACGAGCGTGGGCCGCTGCACACGCTCCGCCAGCCATGCGACGGTGGCGGTCTTGCCGGTGCCGGTGGCGCCGAGCAGCACGACGTGCTCCGCACCGCGCTGGATCCGCCGCTCCATTTCCGCGATCGCCTGCGGCTGGTCGCCTGACGGCACCATGTCGGTGACAACCTCGAACGGCGAGACCTTGCGCTGCAGGTCGGTCACTGGGCGCACGGTTCACTCCTCCTGGCGATGGGGCTCGTTCCACTGTACGGCGGCGGTCTGACAATCCTGACGCGTCACCACGGCGCCGGGATTGCGCTTCGGGTGAACCGGCCGGCCGGGTGGCGCGAACGGACGCCCGCAACCGCTTCAGCGCCACCCCAGGGCCGGCGCATTCCCTGGGGTGGTGCGGCGCGCGGCAGCCGTTCGGGATCGTGGGGGTTATCCGTCCTTCGCGCGGCGGCGCAACTCGGCCCACAGGTCGCCGACCTGCCGGTCGAGCTCGGCCAGGGACCCCGAATTGTCGACCACGATGTCGCCGCCGCCCACGATCGCGAGGCGCTGGTCGCGGCTGGCCTGCGCAGCGATCCGCGCCACCGCCTGCTCCCTGGTCATCCCGCGCAGGCGCACCAGCCGGTCGAGCTGGGTGTGCTGCGGCGCGTCCACGACCACGACGAGGTCGAATCCGCCGGCCAGCCCGTTCTCCGCGATCAGCGGCACGTCGAACACGACGATCGCGCCGCCGGGCACCGCCCGCTCGAGTTCGGCCATCCGCGCGCCGACCAGCGGGTGCACGATCGTGTTCAGCCTGGCGCGCAGGGCGGCGTCGGCGAAGACGAGGCGCGCCACGGCGCCCCGGTCCAGGCTGCCGTCGGCGCGCAGCACGCCCGGGCCGAACGCGGCGACCACATCCGCGAGCCCGGGCGTGCCCGGCTTGACGACTTCACGCGCGATGGCGTCCGCGTCGATGACGACCGCGCCGTAGGACGCGAGCCGCCGCGACACCTCACTCTTGCCGCTGCCGATTCCCCCGGTCAGCCCGACCCGGAGCATCGATTTCCGCCGCGGGGGCAAGGGCGTGGCTCGCCCTAACTCTGGCCACCGGAGAGCTTCTCCCGCAGCGCCGCGAGCGCCTCGTCGGACGCGAGCGCGCCGCTGCTTTCCCGCTCCGCCCCGCGGCCGCTCGGCGTGGACGTGGAGGAAGAGGACGTGGAGGAAGAGGACGAAGGAGCGGCGGACGGGGGTGGCGGCGAGGACGACTGGGTGCTCGCACCCGCGCTCGCCTCCGCGTCGGCCTTGCGAGCCTCCTCGACCTGGCGGCGGTGCGCCTCGTACCGCGAACGCGCCTCGCCGTACTGGCGCTCCCATTCCTCGCGCTGCTGCTCGAAGCCCTCGAGCCACTCGCCGGTCTCGGAGTCGAAGCCGTCGGGATAGACGTAGTTGCCCTGCTCGTCGTAGGTCGCGGGCATGCCGTACAGCGTCGGGTCGAAGTCGTCGCCGACCGCCTCGGCGATCGTGCCCTCGTTGGCCTGCTTGAGCGACAGGCTGATCCGGCGCCGGTCGAGATCGATGTCGATGATCTTGACGAAGATCTCGTCACCGACCTGCACGACCTGCTCGGGAATCTCGACGTGCCGGTCCGCGAGCTCGGAGATGTGGACCAGGCCCTCGATGCCCTCCTCGACGCGCACGAACGCGCCGAACGGCACCAGCTTGGTGACCCGGCCGGGCACGACCTGGCCGATCTGGTGCGTGCGCGCGAACTGCTGCCAGGGGTCCTCCTGGGTGGACTTGAGTGACAGCGACACGCGCTCGCGGTCCATGTCCACGTCGAGCACCTCGACCGTGACCTCCTGGCCGACCTCGACCACCTCGCTCGGGTGGTCGATGTGCTTCCAGGACAGCTCGGACACGTGCACGAGCCCGTCCACGCCGCCGAGGTCCACGAATGCGCCGAAGTTGACGATGGACGACACCACACCCTTGCGGATCTGGCCCTTCTGCAGCGTGTTGAGGAAGGTCTGGCGCACCTCGGACTGGGTCTGCTCCAGCCAGGCGCGGCGGGAAAGAACCACATTGTTGCGGTTCTTGTCCAGCTCGATGATTTTCGCTTCGAGCTCCCGGCCGACGTACGGCTGCAGATCGCGGACTCGCCGCATCTCGACGAGCGAGGCGGGCAGGAAGCCGCGCAGGCCGATGTCGAGGATGAGCCCGCCCTTGACGACCTCGATCACCGTGCCGGTGACCACGCCGTCCTCTTCCTTGATCTTCTCGATCGTGCCCCAGGCGCGCTCGTACTGCGCACGCTTCTTGGACAGGATCAGGCGGCCTTCCTTGTCCTCCTTCTGCAGGACAAGGGCCTCGATGTGCTCGCCGACCTTGACCACGTCATGCGGGTCGACGTCATGCTTGATCGACAGCTCGCGGGAGGGGATGACCCCTTCGGTCTTGTAACCGATGTCGAGCAAGACCTCGTCTCGATCGACCTTGACGACGGTTCCTTCGACAATGTCGCCGTCATTGAAATACTTGATGGTCTCGTCGATCGCTGCGAGGAAGGCTTCCTCGGACCCGATGTCGTTGACCGCTACCTTGGGTGTTGAGGTTGCCTCGGTGCTGCTCGTCATGTGGTGGTTGGCTCCGGATACGGACATGGATTCTTCTTTGAGCGCCAGGATTTGGCCGTCACCGATGATGGTTACTCGCGGCCAGAGCGCAGCGATCAGGATATGAGAGCATGACGGGCCGGTCAATCGAACCCGGTCACGTTAGCGTCACTAATGTCCAGCCTCCGCCCACGTGCGGCCGGTGCCTATCGACACCTGGAGCGGAACCCGCAGCTCCGCGGCAGCGCACATGCTCGAGGTCGCGAGCTCGCGCAGGGCGTCAAACTCGCCGGTAGCCACCTCGAAAACGAGCTCGTCGTGCACCTGAAGCAGCATCCGCGAGCGCAGCCCGCGATCCCGCAGCGCGCGGTCGACGGCCAGCATCGCGACCTTGATGATGTCGGCGGCCGATCCCTGGATGGGCGCGTTCAGCGCCATCCGCTCCGCCATCTCCCTGCGCTGCCTGTTGTCGGACAGCAGGTCGGGCAGGTACCTGCGGCGGCCGAGGAGCGTCTGCGTGTACCCGTCCCCGCGTGCCTGCTCCACGATCGAGCGCAGGAAGTCCCGCACCCCGCCGAACCGCTCGAAGTACTCGTCCATCAGCCCGCGCGCCTCCTCGGGCGTTATCCGCAGCTGCTGGGACAGGCCGTAGGCGGAGAGCCCGTAGGCCAGGCCGTAGTTCATCGCCTTGATCCGGGCGCGCATTTCCGGGCTCACATCGCCCGCGGCCACGCCGAAAACCCGGGACGCGGTCGCGGCGTGGAAGTCGTGGCCGGACCCGAACGCCTCGATCAGCGCCGCGTCCTGCGACATGTGCGCCATGATCCGCAGCTCGATCTGGCTGTAGTCCGCGGTCAGCAGGCATTCATATTCGACGCCGCCGGGCCCGGCCGCGCCGACGATGAATCCCTCCCGTATCCGCCTGCCCTCCTCGGTGCGGATCGGGATGTTCTGCAGGTTCGGGTCGGTCGAGGAGAGCCGGCCGGTCGCGGCGATCATCTGGTTGAACGTGGTGTGGATGCGCCCGTGCTCGTCGGCCATCGGGATCAGCGAGTCCACGATGCTCTTCAGCCGCGCGACGTCGCGGTGCCTGAGCAGGTGCTCGAGGACGGGGTGACCGGTCTGGGCGAGCAGGCTGGTCAGCGCCTCGGAATCGGTCGTGTAGCCGGTTTTGATGCGCTTGGTCTTCGGCAGCCCAAGCTCGGTGAACAGCACCTGCTGCAGCTGTTTCGGTGAGCCCAGGTTGAACTCGTGCCCGACGACCGCGTACGCCGCCTGTTCGGCCTCCTTGACCTGGCCGCCGAGGCTCGCCGACATGCCCGCGAAGTGATCGGTGTCGGCGGCGATCCCGGTGCGCTCCATCTCGGCGAGCACGCCGACGAGCGGTAGTTCCACGTCGTGCAGGAGCCGGGTGGCGCCGCGCCGCTCCAGGTCGGTGTCGAGGGCGGCGGCAAGCTCGGCGGTGGCACGCGCCTGCAGCGCGAGGTCGCGCGCGGCTTCTTCCTCGCCGGTGCCGTCGAGGGTGAGCTGGCCCTCGTCGGGTGTGTCGGTGCGCAGCTCACGGTGCAGGTAGCGGAGCGCGAGGTCGGCCAGGTCGAAGGAGCGCTGCCCGGGCAGCGCCAGGTACGCGGCGAGCGCGGTGTCGCTGACCAGGCCGTCCAGCCGCAGGCCGCGCGCCTGCAGCGCGAGCATCGGCCCCTTCGCGTCGTGCAGGACCTTCGGCTTCGCCGGGTCGGCGAGCCACCCGGCCAGCGCCCGCTCGTCGTCTTCGGTCAGCTCGACCGGGTCCACGAACGCGGCGGGCCCGCCCCGGCTCGCGATCGCCAGACCGGCCCCAGCGGCCGGTCAGCGCGACCCCGGCCGGCTCCCCGCCGCTGGCGTTCTCGTCCAGCCAGCCGGCCAGCTCGTCGGCGCCCGGCATCGCGAGATCCACGTCAAAGCCCTCCTCCGCCTCCGGCTCGACCGAGGAGAGGGTCGCGTAGAGCCGGTCGCGGAGCACACGGAACTGCAGGGTGTCGAAGAGCTGGTGGATCGCGTCCCGGTCCCACGCGCCCTGCCGCAGGTCGCGCACGGCCGCCTCGAGCGGCACGTCGCGGGCGAGCTCGGTGAGCTGGCGGTTGCGCAGCACCGAGCCGAGGTGCTCACGCAGCGCGTCGCCCGCCCGGCCCTTGATCTCACCGACCCGGTCCACAAGCGCGGCGAGCGAGCCGTACTCGCTGATCCACTTGATGGCGGTCTTCTCCCCCACGCCCGGGATGCTCGGCAGGTTGTCGCTCGGGTCGCCGCGGATCGCGGCGAAGTCGGGGTACTGCCCGGGGGTAAGACCGTACTTCTCCTTAACGGCGCCGGGGGTGAACCTGGTCATGTCGCTGATGCCGCGCCTGGTCATCAGAACCGTCACCCGGTCGCTCACCAGCTGCAGTGCGTCACGGTCACCGGTGACGATCAGCACGTCCAGGCCGGCCGCGGCGGCCTGCGTGGCGAGCGTCGCGATCACGTCGTCGGCCTCGTAGCCCGCGACGGACAGCTGCTGGATGCCGAGCGCGGCGAGCACCTCGTGGATCAGGCTGAGCTGGCCGCGGAAGTCGGCGGGCGTCTCGCGGCGGTTCGCCTTGTACTCGACCCACTGCTCGTGCCTGAACGTCGGCTCGCTGCGGTCGAACGCGACGGCGACGTGGGTGGGCTGCTCGTCGCGCAGAACGTTGATGAGCATCGCGGTGAACCCGTAGACCGCGTTGGTGGGCTGGCCCGTGGTGGTGGAGAAGTTCTCCACCGGCAGGGCGAAGAACGCCCGGTACGCCAGGGAGTGCCCGTCGAGAAGGAGCAGCCGGTCCCTGCTCGCCGCCTTCTTGGTGTCAGTCTTCGTCGCGGTCGCCACACCGAAATCCTAGACGCGTGGGATGACAACCGCGCAGCACACGCGCCCGGCATGCGGCGTCCCGCCACCCACGGCGGGCGGCGGGACGCCATGCGCTCACTTACTGGGCAGACTCATCGTGTGGCCAGGAATGGCGCCGAACGCGAAGACGGTGGTCGAGTCGAATGTCTGTCCCGCCGCCAGCACGGTGGACGGGAAGGTCGACTGGTTCGGCGAGTTCGGGAAGTGCTGGGTTTCGAAGGTGTAGCCGGCGCCCTGCCGGTAGGTGTGGCCGCTGATGCCGACGAGGTGCCCATCGAGGAAGTTCCCCGTGTAGAACTGGACGCCCGGCTCATCGGTCAACACGACGAGGACCCGCCCGCTCGCCGGGTCGAAAGCTGCTGCCGCAACCCCGAACTGGCCCGGCTTCAGGTCGAGCACCCAGTTGTGGTCATAGCCGTGCGCGATGACGAGCTGGTCGCCCTGGGGCGCGCTCGCGTCGCCGATCCGGGAGCCGATCGTGTGCGGGGCCCGGAAGTCGAACGGCGTTCCCGCGACCGGCACGAGCGCGCCGGTCGGGATCAGGTTCTTGTCGGTCGGGGTGAAGGACTTGGCGTTGATGACGACTTCCTGGCCGTACGCCGACCCCGCGGCCGAGGCTTCGCCCGCGAGGTTGAAGTAACTGTGGTTGGTGAGGTTGATGACGGTCGACAGCTTCTTGTCGTCGTTGTGCGCCTTGTAGTGGATCGCCAGCCGGCCCGAGTTGTCCAGGGTGTAGGTAACCCACGTCGTGACCTGGGCCGGGAAGCCGGTGCACGTCGTCGGCGGAGCCGTGGGAATGGAGCAGTTCGGCTCGTAGCTGTTGGTGCCGGCCAGCAGGCCGCTGCCCTCCTCGCCGTTCGGCGCGACCAGGTTCATCGTCAGCGACACGCTGCCCGGGCCCTTGGCCGTGGTCGGGTTCTGCCAGACGCGGTTACCCCAGCCGACGAAACCGCCGTGCAGGGTGTTCGGCCCGTTGTTGACCGGCAGCGTGTAGGTCGTCCCGTTCAGCTTGAATGCGGCGCCGCCGATCCGGTTGGCGTACCTGCCGACCGTCTCGCCGAAATAGGGGCCGCCAAAGTCCGGCGACGTCGGCGGCGGGCTGTCCAGGTTCACGTAGTCGGCCAGCGTCTTGAAGCCGAGGACGACGTCGGTAAAGTGGCCGCGCCGGTCCGCGGTCCTGACCGACTGGACGATGGCGCCGTAAGTGATGATCCTGACCTGCATGCAGTGCGCATTGGTCAGGGTGTAGCGCCACACGGTCTGCGTGCCACCGTACGGCCCCGAGTCCGCCGTACCGAAGTTGTCCTTCACGATGCTGGCTGCGCAGTGCGCCGACACCGGCGATCCTGGCGATGCTGGCGACGCGGTTGCGCCGGTGATGCCGAGCAGGCCAGCACCGGCCGCGACGGCGACGGCCGCGCTGAGGCGCAGCGCTCTGCCCCGGCTTAAACGAATGCGCATGATCACTCCCTTGCCTCTCCCTTGCGGGCAGACGAGATCGGATCCCAGTAGCCATCCTGATCTCCAGGCCCTGCCGCGTCACCCCCCTCCGCGCAAATACATCCGAATGAAAATGGCGATGAACACACCGTGCGCTGCGTAAATGACCCCCTGTCAGCGGATTTTCCCGCGCCCGCCGCCGAGCTGAGCTCGGCTGACTTGCTGACCGGCCACAACGCCGGGCGGCGGCGCGTCGGCTGGGGAAAACAGCAGGTAACGAACCGTTTACGGCACTGCGTCCCTGACGTGGCCGGACTTTGCGCGGCACGCCGACGCATCGCTACGGTTGAGGAGAGAGCCCGGGGCGGCCGAGTAGATAACGTGCCGGCCCGGGGAAGGCCAGCACGGCACCAAAGGTCCCCCGGGCTCCGACCGGCGCCTGCCCTCAGCGCCTGCCGTCAGCGCCGGCCGTCAGCGCCTGCCCTCAGCGCCTGCCCTCAGCGCCGGCCGTCAGCGCCTGCCCTCAGCGGCGGGTTCGCCGGTTCAGCCGGGTGACGCCGCGCCGCGGTCCGGATCGGGATCCGGGCTCGCGGGCGCGGCGGGGTCAGCGGCGGCGCCCGGCCCGGTACCCCCGTCGAGCACCGCCTGGGCGACGTTGCGCATGGTCATCCGGCGGTCCATGGACGTCTTCTGGATCCAGCGGAACGCCTGGGCCTCGTTCAGCCCGTACCGCACCTGCAGCACGCCCTTGGCGCGGTCGAGCACCTTGCGGGCCGCGAGCCGCTCGTGCAAGCTCGCCACCTCAGTCTCGAGCGCGCGGATCTCGCTGAACCTGGTGACGGCCATCTCGATCGCCGGTACCAGGTCCGCCTTTGTGAAGGGTTTCACCAGATAGGCCATGGCACCCGCGCCGCGCGCCCGCTCGACAAGCTCGCGCTGTGAGAACGCGGTGAGGATGACCACCGGCGTGAGCCGCATGGCCGCGATCTGTTCGGCGGCGGAGATGCCGTCGAGGATCGGCATCTTGATGTCGAGAATGACGAGATCGGGCTGGAGGCTGGTCGTCAGCTCGACCGCGGCTGCGCCGTCTCCGGCCTCACCGACGACGACATAGCCCTCCTCTTCCAGCATCTCTTTCAGGTCAAGGCGGATCAACGCCTCGTCCTCGGCGATCACGACACTGCGGTGGGTCTCGCTCACCTGCAAGAGCGTACCCGTAGGCGGTAGATTGGCGCCTGGCCGGACCTCCCCACCTTGGATCGAACGCCAACAGCGCCCCGGTAGACCAACCGGCAGAGTCCGCGGTCTCAAACACCGTGCAGTGTGGGTTCGAATCCCACCCGGGGCACGCGCGCGGCTCACCCTGCTCGCCGGCCTGCGGCCAGCGGCGGCCCAGCCCGCGGTATCTACCCAGGGGGACGACCCTCTGGAACCCCCGATGCGGGGCATTCGCCCCGCCGCCGCTCACCCTGCTCGCCGGCCTGCGGCCAGCGGGTCGTGGGCGCTCGGCCGGCCCCAGCGGATCGCGGGCGCTAGGTTAGGCAGGGGCGCGGTTAGGACGGGGCGTGCGTCACGGCGTCGCCGATGCGGTGCACACGCAGCGCGTTCGTGCGGCCGGGGCTGCCCGGCGGGCTGCCCGCGACCATCACCACCTTGTCGCCCCGCTCACACCTGCCGATGTCGAGCAGCGCGCTTTCGACCTGATGGACCATGTCGTCGGTGTGCCGCACGGTCGGCACGATGAACGTCTCGACGCCCCAGGTGAGGGCGAGCTGGCTGCGGGTGGTGGGCTCGCTGGTAAAGGCGAGCAGCGGGATCGGCGACCGGTACCTGGCGAGCCGCCGCGCGGTCTCCCCCGAGATGGTGAACGCGACAAGCGCCTTGGCGCCGACGACCGCGCCGACCTCGGCGGCCGCGCGCGCGATGGCGCCGCCCGTCGTCGTCGGCACGCGGATGAGCGACGGCGTCGTCCGCAGGAAGTCGTACTCGGACGCGGTGATGATGCGCGCCATCGTGGCGACCGCCTCCACCGGATAGTCGCCGATGCTCGTCTCGGCGGAAAGCATCAGCGCGTCCGCCCCGTCGAGCACCGCGTTGGCCACGTCGGAAACCTCGGCCCTGGTCGGCCGTGGTGACGAGACCATGGATTCGAGCATCTGGGTCGCGACGATCACCGGCCTGGCCTTCTCGCGCGCGAGGCCGATCGCGCGCTTTTGCACCAGCGGGACCTGTTCGAGCGGCAGTTCGACGCCCAGGTCCCCGCGCGCGACCATGATGCCGTCGAACGCCGCGACGATATCGGGCAGCGTGTCGACCGCCTGCGGTTTCTCGATCTTGGCGATGACCGGCACGCGGATCCCAACCTCGTCCATGATCTTGTGGAGCGGCTCGACGTCGGCCGGGCTGCGCACGAACGACAACGCGATCATGTCCGCGCGCAGGCCGAGCGCCCAGCGCAGATCGCTGGCGTCCTTGTCGGTCAGCGCGGGCACGCTGAGCAGCACCCCCGGGAGGTTGAGGCCCTTGTGGTCGGAGACCATGCCGCCGACGATCACCTGGGTACGTAATTCCCTGCCCCGCACCTCGCTGACTTCGAGCAGCACCCGGCCGTCGTCGACCAGGATCCGGTCCCCGGGTGCCACGTCGTCGGCCAGCCCGGTGTAGGTCGTGGACGCGCGGTGGCGGTCACCAGGCACGTCCTCGGTGGTGATGGTGAACTCGTCGCCCGGCGCCAGCCGGACCGGGCCGGTGGCGAACGTGCCGAGCCTTATCTTCGGGCCCTGCAGGTCGACGAGCACGCCGACGCACCGGCCGACGTCGTCCGACGCCGAGCGGACCTGGCGGTAGGTCTCGAGATGGCCGGCCAGGCTGCCGTGGCTGAGGTTGAGCCGCGCGACGTCGAGGCCGGCCCGGACAAGCTCGCCGATGCATCCGCTGCTCGCGGGGCCCAGCGTGCACACGATCTTCGCGCGGCGCTCGGTGTCTGTCCAGGTGGGCACGGCAGGCCCCCGTTACGGGTCAGGAAAGCGGGCGGGCGGTCGGCGGGATCGGTGACGGCAGCGCCGTGTCACCGCTCAGGTAACGGTCGGCCGCGGCCGCCGCGCTGCGGCCCTCCGCGATCGCCCAGACGATCAGCGACTGGCCGCGGCCCACGTCGCCGGCGGCGAACACACCGGGCACCGACGTCGCGTAAGCGTCGTCCCTGGCCACGTTGCCGCGTGCGTCGAACTCCACGCCGAGCCCGGTGAGCAGCGGGCCGCGCTCGGGCCCGGTGAACCCCATCGCGAGCAGCACGAGCTCGCACGGGATCTCCCGCTGGGTGCCCTCGACCGGCCGGAACCCGCCGTCGGCCAGCTCGACGTCGACCAGCCTGAGCGCGCGCAGGCGGCCGGGGCCGACGAACTCCTGCGTCGACACCGAGTAGACGCGGTCGCCGCCCTCCTCGTGTGCGCTGGACACCCGGTAGATCATCGGGTAGGTGGGCCACGGCTGCCGGCTTGGCCGCGACCCCGGCGGGCGCGGCATGATCTCCAGCTGTGTCACCGAGGCCGCGCCCTGGCGCAACGCGGTACCGAGGCAGTCCGCGCCCGTGTCGCCACCGCCGATGATCACCACGTGCTTGCCGTGCGCGGTAATGGGCGACGCGGCCAGGTCACCCTCGGTCACGCGGTTGGCCAGCGGCAGGTACTCCATCGCCTGGTGCACGCCGTCGAGCTCCCGGCCAGGTACCCGCAGGTCGCGTGCTGCGGTGGCGCCGCCGGCCAGCACGATCGCGTCGTAGCCGGTGCGCAGCTCAGCGGCCGAGACGTCCACCCCCGCGGTCACGCCGCAGCGGAACTCCGTGCCCTCCGTGCGCATCTGCGCGAGCCGCCGTTCCAGGTGGCGCTTTTCCATCTTGAACTCGGGAATGCCGTAGCGCAGCAGGCCGCCCGGCCGGTCCGCCCGCTCGAACACGGTCACCTCGTGCCCGGTGCGGGTCAGCTGCTGTGCGGCCGCGAGGCCGGCCGGGCCTGAGCCGATCACCGCGACGCGCTTGCCGGTGGCCACGGCCGGCGGCCGTGGCCGCACCCAGCCTTCCTGCCAGGCCCGGTTGATGATCTCGACCTCGACCTGTTTGATCGCGACCGGATCGGCGTTGATGCCGAGCACGCACGCGGCCTCACACGGCGCCGGGCACAGCCGGCCGGTGAACTCGGGGAAGTTGTTGGTCGCGTGCAGCCGCTCCGCCGCGGCGTACCAGTCGTGCCGCCAGACCAGGTCGTTCCATTCTGGGATCAGGTTCCCGAGCGGGCAGCCGTTGTGGCAGAAGGGGATGCCGCAGTCCATGCACCGGCCGGCCTGCCGCTCCAGCTTGCCCCGGTCGAACCGGGTGTATACCTCGCGCCAGTCCTGTATACGCACGTCGACCGGCCGCCGCTGCGGCGTCTCGCGCGGCGTGGTGAGGAATCCCTTGGGGTCCGTCATCGAGTTGCCGTCTCCTGGGAGTGATATGAGGGTCAGCCGTGCGCCGCGGCCATCGCCTCGGCCATGACGGCCTCGTTCACGTCGCGGCCCTCGCGCTCGGCCATCCGCGCCGCGGTGAGCACCCGCTTGTAGTCCTTCGGCATGACCTTGCCGAACCGCTCGACCGCGACTTCCCAGTCGGCGAGCAGCCGCCGCGCGACCGCGGAGCCGGTTTCTGCCGCGTGCCGCCCGGTGATCTCGAGCAGGAAGGCGCGATCGGCATCGTCGAGCGGATCGAGGTCCACCATCCCGGTGTTCAACCGCCGCGGGTCGAGGTCGAGCAGGTAGGCGATCCCGCCGGACATCCCGGCCGCGAAGTTGCGCCCGACCGGCCCGAGCACCACGACGCGCCCGCCCGTCATGTACTCACACCCGTGGTCGCCCGCGCCTTCCGCGACCGCGATGGCGCCCGAGTTCCGCACGCAGAACCGCTCGCCCACCACGCCGCGCAGGAACACCTCGCCGGACGTCGCACCGTACAGGATCACGTTGCCCGCGATGATCTGCTCTTCGGCGGCGAACGGCGCCGCCTGGTCGGGAGCGGCGATGATCCGGCCGCCCGACAGCCCCTTGCCCAGGTAGTCGTTCGCGTCCCCGGCCAGGCGGAGCGTGATACCGCGCGGCAGGAAGGCGCCGAACGACTGCCCGGCGCTGCCGGTCAGCGAAATGTCCAGCGTATTGTCGGGCAGCCCTTCGCCGCCCCAGCGGCGCGTCACCTCGTAGCCGAGCATGGTGCCGACGGTGCGGTTCACGTTGCGCACGGGAAGCTCGAGCCGCACCGGCGTGGCACAGGCGAGCGTGCCCTCGGCGAGCTGGATCAGTGTGTTGTCGAGTGCCTTGTCGAGGCCGTGGTCCTGGGTGGCCACCCGGTGCCTGACCGGCTCCCCGGCACCCGCCGACGGCCGCGGTACGTGCAGCACGGGTGACAGGTCGAGGCCGGACGCCTTCCAGTGGTCGGCCGCGGCGACGATGTCGAGCAGTTCCGCCTGCCCGACCGCCTCGTCGAGGGTGCGCAAACCCAGCGCGGCCAGGTACTCGCGCACCTCCTGCGCGATGAACTCGAAGAAGTTCACCACGAACTCCGGCTTGCCGGAGAACCGCTTGCGCAGCTCCGGGTTCTGCGTGGCCACGCCGACCGGGCAGGTGTCCAGGTGGCAGACGCGCATCATCACGCAGCCGGAGACGACGAGCGGCGCGGTCGCGAAACCGAACTCCTCCGCGCCGAGCAGGGCCGCGATGATCACGTCGCGGCCCGTCTTCAGCTGGCCGTCCACCTGCACGACGATGCGGTCACGCAGCCCGTTGCGCAGCAGCGTCTGCTGTGTCTCCGCCAGGCCGAGCTCCCACGGCGCGCCGGCGTGCTTGATGCTGGTCAGCGGCGAGGCGCCGGTGCCGCCGTCGTGCCCGGAGATCAGCACGACATCGGCGTGCGCCTTGCT
>Ga0209648_10000233_pt1 | contig 41517 bp, 33 predicted proteins | sample GraSoi2013_115cm_FD_185830 | JGI IMG/M metagenome (GOLD analysis project Ga0209648, IMG submission 185830) | Grasslands soil microbial communities from the Angelo Coastal Reserve, California, USA - Sample 9_17_2013_115cm (SPAdes) (version 2) | ecosystem: Environmental > Terrestrial > Soil >...
CCGTGTCTAGTTGAGCTGCTTGGGCCCGCAACGATTGGCTTGGCCGGCCGCAAAGCACTCGCTGCAGCTCCTTGGACAGTCGGCCGAGGTGTTACACGATCCACCGCAGTGAGGGTTCCCACGCCCACGATTGTCAGCACCCGCAGCCGCATGCGCTGCTAGCGCAAACACCGCGAGTAAAGCGAAATTTCGGACTAACTTCAGAATCCACATACTTCCTCCTTATGACAGTTGTTACTGATTTTCAGACGAACTTCCAGCGAACGTTCTCATCAAGACTTAGGCTTACAAGTCTTGAAAGGCGCTCGCAGGAAACTTTGCTGTTTTGATTGGGCGGCCGGCGGCTTGCTGATGGCCGCGATGACTTCTGCTTCCTCCGTGGCCGGAAGCTCGCCCATCCAGACTTTGGAGACTCGCCCTTGCTCATCGACCAGCATCAGAGTCGGAGTGGCTTGCACTCTCACCTGGCCTAACTCAAAGCCCGGAACCACTTCGATCGTGAGTTGCTGGGTTTCCACGACCTGACGGACGACGGCCGGACCGTCCGGAAACACGGCGACGAGATGAGCGCCGATCTGGTTCGATTGTTCCAATTTGGCCAGCCTGCGGTAAAACGGCATGCTCTCTTCGCAAAAGTGACATCCGTTTTTGAGAGCAAGAACCAGGGTGCGCTCATGTGCCTTCCAGCTGTACGCATGCAGGCCAGCGAGTTGGTCGCCAACCTTGACCTGGTTCGGCCCCGGACCAGGGGTAGCGAACCGATCTTTGAGAAAAACCGACCCGATCACCACGGCCAACAAGATCACGACTACATTGGCCGCTACCTCGACTTTGGACTTCATCATCGCTACCTCCGTGCTTTGAGTAAGGCAGAGTTGTCTTTGAATTCCGCGGCGCTCGCTGACACGGCTCGCACCGCGGAGCAGAACTATTCCGGTGCCGGAACTCCGAATCTGCGATTTCCCTTGGTCGGCAGGGCGCGAATTCGATCTTTCATCTCGTTCGGTGTCAAGTTCGGTTGCGTTGCTGCAGCGTTCGCCGTGGGGATGGGCGCTGTACTGCTCTGAACCGCCGCTGCGTCGACGAGGCTGTAATCGCAGCCCGCGATGTCCAGATGATTCTCGTCGCACGGGATGAGTAGGATCGCGTGATAGTCGCCATCGGGAAGAATTCCCCTTCCGGCGATTTCCCCGCGGTCGTTTATGACCAGGCCCGTTGTCACAGTCAGGTCAGAACCGGGAACGACCAGGTTATTCAAGTCGACTATCGGCCCCCCGTTCTCCGAGAGAAATCCGTGGAGATCGGGGCCGAAGAAAATAAACGTACCGCCTACGATCTGACCTTGGGCGTTGATGCTGAAAGCCTCACTGGCCGGGTCTGTGCCTATAGTCCCCAGATCAGTCATTACGCCTTGACGCCAGAGAAATGCGTGGCCGCCATTCTGAACACCTGCAATCTTCGCGAAGCCGACAACCTCTCCTACATCGTTGATCCAGTCCGGGTGTCCGTAAGTTCCTCCTAGTGTGCCCAGGTCTTTCATGCCTTCGGCCTTGCTCCAAATAAAGGGGTGCACGATCAAATCTCCAGCCAGGTTCGAAACGCCGACGACCTGACCCCGATTATTGAGAAAAAATGGAGCTCCGAACGTCCCCCCAGGCTGCCGAGATCTATCATCTTGCCGTCCCCAGGGCTCCAGAGGAACGGATCCACGGTTGGCACCCCAGTCGACGGATTTGCGACGAAGCTGGTGTAAGACCAGCCCGCAACTTCTCCGTGATTATTGTTGATCAAGGCGCTGCTATCCGGTCCGCCGAGCGTGCCTAAGTCACGCATGAAGCCGTTCTGCCAAAGAAAGGCGCGCGTCTCGGTTGTGCTTGGGGAGAACAGAGCATTGAAAGAGAAGGTGAAAAAAGAACATGGAAAAAGGCCGGTCTCTAACACCTGGCACGGAGCCTGGGGGACATTTGCGAAAGGATCGATAGTGAGATTCGTCGCCGACCCTACCACTTGGCCGAGATCATTGATCGCGTTCGCGCTGCTGGCGTTGCCCCCTAGCGTTCTGAGATCGAGGATGTGCCCCGCCTGCCAAAGAACGGCACGCAGTTCCGGCGCGCCAGTAAGCGGATCAATTGAACCGTTCTGCGACTGGCCTACGATCAGCCCAAGATTGTTGATTGCAACTGGAAAGCTGCTCGGACCTCCCGGTAGTGTGCCGAGATCGGTCGTAATGCCGTCCTTCCACACGAACGCGTGATCAACCCAACAGTCAAAGAAGCAGTTGTTTGGCGAGAATGGATCGGGAAGGGGTGTATTCGCCATGCCGGTAGCCATGCCTCGCTTGTTCAAGGCAACAGACCCGGGATTACTGAACAGGCTTTGGTTTCCACCGAACGTGCCCACGTCGAAGAGCTTGTAATGGTGGTGCGTTGTAGTGGTTTCCTGCGCGACGGCGTATTGCACTGCCACGCCGGCCAGCATTGACAACGTCGTGAATAAGGTTACTGCGGCAACTGAACTCCATGGCCTGAATTTCATACGGTCTCCTTCTCGCTTTCGATTGGAGGAGGGACTGAACTGAGTAGCGATCCACGACCTAATGCGGTACTCGGCCTGCGGGACGCAATTGAATGCGTTCGGCATTGCCGGGAGCATCGCGCCGTACTAGAATCTGCGCTGGTCGGATCCGGATCGCGTTCCATCCATTCCTCGCTCGCAATGCACCGTAGCGCGGTTGGGGTTTTGAAGTCCTTCCGAAGTTCCGGCAGATTTCTGGCAGACCGTATGGCGTTGCAAACCAAGCACTTCTACGCGTTTGGGCCATTCCGCTTGGATTCCGAGAAGCGCGTACTGGTGCGTGAAGGCACACCCATTCCTCTCGCTCCCAAGGCTACGGAAATACTTCTTGTGCTCGTCGAACAGGCCGGCCACCTGGTGGACAAAGACTCTTTGATCAACCGGGTCTGGCCTGACGCCTTTGTGGAGGAAGGAAACCTCAACAAGAACATCTTTTTCTTGCGCAAGGCGCTAGGGGAATGGGAACCCGGAAGGGAATACATCGAAACTGTTCCCAAGCGCGGTTATCGGTTTGTCGCGCGCGTAACTGAGGTGACTCACGCCGAGAGCGCCCCGCGGCAGCAATCCGCCACGGCAACAAATTTGATCGGCAAGAAAGTTTCACATTACCGCGTGCTGGAGATCTTGGGCGGCGGCGGCATGGGTGTGGTTTACCGGGCGGAGGACATCAAGCTGGGGCGGCGGGTGGCACTCAAGTTCCTGCCGGAAGAGTCCGCCAAGGATCCTGCGGCGCTCGGACGCTTCGAACGTGAAGCGCGCTCGGCTTCCGCACTGGAACATCCCAACATCTGCCCTATCTATGAATTCGGAGAACACGAGGGACAGCCGTTCCTCGTGATGCAGTTGTTGGAAGGACAGACGCTGCGGGAACTGATCTCTGCCGCGAGCCCTGGAAATCCACCGCTGGCGCTCAGCAAACTGCTTGATCTGGGAATTCAAATCACCGCCGGCTTGGAAGCAGCCCACCGCCTGAGGATCATCCATCGCGACATCAAGCCGGCAAATATCTTCGTCACCAGCGACGGCCAAGCGAAGATTTTGGATTTCGGTTTGGCGAAACTTGCGCGCCTTATATCGGGTGCGGAGGATGACTCGGACCAGAGTTCTCGCGAGGATGGCGGCGCACAGGGAACAACTCGCAAAAGCGGGCCGCCGGCAACCCCTGATGCATTCCTGAGCCTGACCGGCGTAGCTATGGGGACAGCAGGTTACATGTCGCCGGAGCAGGTGCGCGGCGAGAAGCTAGATGCGCGGACAGACCTGTTTTCCTTTGGCTTGGTCTTCTATGAAATGGCGACCGGAGAACGCGCTCTTGCGGGTGACACCCGGCCCGAGCTTCAGCAAGCCATCCTCACGAAGTTGCCGAGACCGGCGCGGGAGGTGAATCCGGGCCTCCCCGCGAAACTCGAAAAGATCATTGGCAGAACGCTCGAAAAAGATCGCGAGGCTCGCTATCAGTCCGCCTCGGAGATGCGCGCAGGACTGGAGACTTTGAAACGGGAAATCGAGCCGAAACATCGCGCTCGGGCGTGGGAAATGGCAGCAACAGTCGTCGTCCTACTATCCATTGCTGGTGCGGCTTTCTGGTTCGCGAAACGCCAATCTGCTGCCAAGAATCCTCCACTCGAAGTGAAGCTGCGACAACTCACTAGTAACTCCATCGAGAACACCGTGAAGACGGGTTCGATTTCGCCCGATGGAAGATACCTAGCGTACACAGACATGTTGGGGATGCATATCAAACTCATCGAAAGCGGCGAGACGAACGCTATCCCTCAACCGGACGAGCTCAAGGGCAAGTGGGTCGAATGGGAGATTGGTCCCTGGTTTCCTGACGGCACGAGGTTTCTCGCCGATTCCCATCGGCCAGGGATCGACGCCCCCGATCAGACTTCCCAGGGTACCAGCATTTGGATTGTCTCCATGCTGGGTGGGCCTCCTCGTAGACTTCGCGATGCGGCCTACGCCGATTCCATTTCTCCTGATGGTTCCACTATCGCCTTCAACGCCAACCCGGGCAAACTGGGTGACCACGAAATCTGGTTGATGGGGTCGGATGGATCCCAAGCGCGCAGACTCTATGAGGCTGGCGAGAACAGTGTGTTTGGGGGCCTTTATTGGTCCCCCGATGGACAACGCATCCTTTACGATCAAGTCGACAAGGTGGACCAACGCCTCTTCACGCGCGATCTGAAGGGAGGGCCTCCCGTCGCGATCCTTTCACCTGCTCAGGCGAAAAGACTGAATGACTTTCTGTGGTTGCCTGATGGCCGGGTGATTTATGCATTGTGGGAGACGGACCACGCGGCGGATACCTGCAACTACTGGCAGATACGCATTGACCCACGAAGTGGTAAACCCGCCGAGGAGCCGCGGCGTATTACGAACTGGGCAGGATTTTGCGCGGCCGGCACTTCCGTGACAGCCGACAGCAAACGCCTTGCATTCCTGGAGTGGAGAGCCCATACAAACGTCTATGTGGCTGACCTTCAATCCAACGGCGCCAGTATCACCGTCCCAACTCGGCTCACCTTGGACGAAGGTTGGAATAACCCATTAGGGTGGACACCCGATGGCAAGGCAGTTCTTTTTTTGTCCGTCCGTAACGGACGGGATGAGATTTTCCGACAGTCTCTTGGCAAGGACACTGCGGAACCCGTCATCAGCGCAAAGGAGGGCGAGCGCTTTTTTGGCGATGGTTGCCTGAGCCCGGAGGGCTCCTGGGTTCTGTATACAGTGCATCCAAATCTTGCAGATCCCCAAGCACCAGCCACACTCGTACGGGCCCCGCTAACGGGAGGATCTCCGCAGATCGTGTTGACTGGTGATATCAACGGTGGGCAGCGATGCGCCCAGTCCCCAGCAACTTTGTGTGCTATCGCTGAACGAAGTGCCGATCGCAAACAGCTTGTCTTCACAGCATTCGACCCGATGAAAGGCCGCGGTCACGAACTCGCCAAATTCAAAACTGAAGCAGCTGGTGAGTATCAATGGGATCTATCTCGCGATGGCACCCATATCGCCATTGTCAAGAAACTGGAAGGGCGAATCCGAATTCTTTCGCTGAACGCCGCGGCACCGCAGGAAATCATGGTGAAGGGATGGAATTTTTTGACCAATGCCGCTTGGACGCCAGATGGGAAGGGTCTGTTTGTCTCCAGCTTCAATGAGCGAGGGTCAGTCCTCTTGAATGTAGATATGAGAGGTAACGCGCGCATCCTGTGGGAGCAACCGGGCGGTATCAACACCTATGCCTTGCCTTCCCCCGACGGCCGCCACATTGCCATGTTGAGTTGGACCAACAATACCAACATGTGGATGATGGAAAACTTCTGACGGCAAACGCTCACATGGGTATTTGCCGGCTTGGACACCGTCAGGTTTTGCGTTTCAGGATTAGAACTGGAGCTGGACCTTTAGTTGGATCATCCGCGGAGAAACGTTCGCGTTGGGTCCTGATCCCAGAACGCTGGTCGGGGCCTGCTCCAAATAGAGAATCTGCCCATAGGTGCCGTCCGAACTCACACTATCGGGAAACCCAAAGTTGGCATGGTTGAGGAGATTGAAAAACTGTAACCCTATGCTCAGCACGCCATTCTCCCAGTGGGGGATCTTTGTGTTCTTCATGACCGCGAAATCCGTGTTGAAGTAGTTTGGACTTCGGAAACGGTTGCGCCCTTGCGCAAAAGTCACGCTCGGGCCGCTGCAAGGACCTTGCGGACCTGGCAAGTTTCCCGTGTTGAATCCCGTTTCGCAACCTGTCTGCAGAAACAAGGCGCCGGGATTGGGTGATCCATCGCCCAGCACCTGTGGCGGCAGGCAGGGGACAGGTGAAGCTGGAATGACCGCGTCTTTCCCGCAGGGTCCCGCGGAACCAAGAGGAGCCACCGGCACGGAATAAATTACTCCAAGGAAATTGTTAATCAGCGTGCTTTCCGAATTGTCAAACACCGTGTAAGGAAGACCTGTGCGAGCGAAGACGGTTCCCGACATCTGCCATCCCTTCACAAGATAATCCGGGCCGTGTCCGCGCACCGCCCTTTTGAGCGGAACCTCCCAAACGTAATTTGCATTGAAGGAATGGCGTACATCGTAATCCGCTGGCCCGTAGCTCCCGCGAAGATTGTTGGCATCCTGTGGGGAAAGCGAACTGCCGAAGACAAATTGCCCCAGACCTCCGTTAGAGACCTCGTCCAGCGCGTGTGAGTAGGTATAGTTGGCTTGAAACAAGCCGCTACCCCACCGGGTAAATCGTTGTTCGAAGGAAACGACCATGGCGTTGTAGTTGGAAACGGCATCGGTATCCCATTGCGAAACCAGGCCGAATCGAGGATCCGCGCAAGGCGGAACCGGCGGGCTGCTGCACTGCGCCTTGGGTAACGATCCAAATCCAAAGGCATTGGCAGTCTGATTAAGAACCAACTCATGGATGCCGTGATTTCCAAAATACCCGATGGTCAATGAAGTGGAAGCGCCGAAACTCTGTTGGGCTTGCAGACTCCATTTTTGGTATCGCGGCGAATGCATCATGTTAGCCGGAGTCTGGAAGCCTGGAGGACTGAAGTTTGGATCTGCTGCCTGGATCTGAGCAAGGGTCTGACCAGCCGCAAAGCCTTGCAAGAATGCTGCATTGGAGGCGGAAGCGTTTTGCGACAGGCTATTCGTTTCACCGGGAGTGAGGTTGTACCCTTTTACATTGAAAAAATTGAAGGCCGGTGCGTTGTTAGCTAGAGCTGTCCCGGGGGCACCGGGAAGTGGGTCGTAAAAGATACCGACGCCACCGCGGATCACCGTGTTGTGAGACACGCCGAGGGGCTGCCATGCAAAACTGAACCGCGGCGACCATACAATGCTGTCAGTATTCGGGAAAGCTTGTTTCTGATGAATCAGGATTGCTTCATTATATGGCTGTGCTGGATCATGGCTGATGGAATTAAATGCACCGGAAAGCCGAACGAAACAGCGAGATTCACAAACCGGATTGGATTGGTGATCGGTGCGCAGCGCAATCGTAAGCGTCAAGTTGGCGCGGGCATGCCACTCTTCCTGGCCGTACAGCCCGAGAGTATAGAAAGCGAAACGGTTCCAAGTCACTGCGGGGTAGGTTTGGAAAAGAGTTGTAACATCCGTTTTTGGGTTGGATGGGTCCGTTCCTCCGGAAAAAAATGCGCTGATCGTTTGCGGAATTAACTGCCCGGTGCCGCTGAAATTGTAGCCGTTCCCTGTCCGGTAGGTTCGCAGGAAGCTCACTCCAAACCCCAACTTATGCTTGCCCCGCGTCTTCACCAGATCGTCGGATACTTGGTACTTGGTCGTTTTTGAGCCGCTAGGTAGCGCATACAGGTAGTCAGCGCCTCCCAGCACGGTGAAGGCGCTGTTCGCGTTAAACCAGTTCAGGGTTGTCGGAAAAGCAGCCTGCGTCTGCGATGGACTCGCGACACCCGTAACCTGGTTGATGTGGGTCGCCGCAAGCAGAAACTGATTCGCAGCGGTGGGGCCTATCGTGTGCGTTTCGCTAAGCTGGCCTTGCCACCAGGTCTGATTGGTGTTGGCATTGAAGAGCGGGCTGATCGGATCGACGTAGACGGCACTATTGCCGTGATCGTACTGGACGAGGAGGAATACGCGGTCACTGGTCCCAGCGTTCCAATCCACCCGTCCCGACACCATGGATTCACTGGATGGCCGAGCAACGTTCTTGGAGAAATGCACTGCGCAGGCATCGGTTGTGCCCAGTCCACCCGGTCCCGTCCAACCGTTGCAGCCCGTGGGATCTTGAGGATTGAAGTTGCCAGGAGTCGCGGCACTCGCCCCTGGCGTGCTTTTATAAAGGTTGAACATCTGCTGGTAGAACGTGTGCGATGCCGACCTGGCTCCGAATATGGAATCGATATTGGCCATGGTTGCGGATTCAAATGCCGGGCTGGGTAGAACCACCTGAAAACTGGTCGGAAATAAGACGCTGATGCCCTCGGTGTCAAAGAAAAAGAACAGCTTATCTCTCTTAATTGGGCCACCTATGGACCCCGCCCACTGGTGCGCGTTATCGAAGGGGCGCGGGTTTTTTAGCGCATTGTCGATCCAGTCGTTGGCATTCAACGCGCTACCGTTCCAGTAGTACTGCGCGTTGCCATGAAAATTGTTGCCGCCGGATTTCGTCAGGTAGTTGATGTTCGCGCCCGCGGCGCCCCCGAATTGACCCGAATAACCGTTGCTGACGATTGTCGCTTCTTCAAGCTCGTTCTGGCCCAACATCATCCCCAAGGCCCCGCTGTTGTTGGTATTCAGTTGAATGTTGTTGTTGTTCATCCCATTTAAAGTGAACAGATTGGAACTGCCCGGCATCCCCAAAATAGAAACATTTCCTATATATCCGAAAGTGATGCCGAACGTGTCCGTATTCATGATGGCGCCGGGAGCGGTTTGGGCGATGTATGTGAGGTCGTTTCCGGGGTTAGGCACCTGGGAGATCTGCGACAGGCTCATCGTGGTGGAGGCGTCGCCGTTCTCCGCTTGCACCAACGGTGCCTCACCCGACACCTTGACCGTCGTACTTTCTCCTGCAACGTCGAGTGTGACATTCAATGTCCCCGGCGGCCCGAGCAGCACATCGACGTCATGGCTCTCCTGGCGGAAGCCGGCATGCGACACGGCCAACGTGTATCTTCCAGGCGCCAGGAAGACGAACCGGTAGACACCGTCGCTGCCGGTTTTGGCTGTTTGGATCGATCCCTTGGTATTGTCCCTGAGTTCCACAACCGCATCGGGCATCACCGCATGGCTCGGATCGCTCACCACACCCGTCAATCCGCCAGAAGTCGTTGTTTGAGCACGCAAATTGTGGATCGAACAGAGGCTCAGAGTGAGGATCGCTAGGAGCTGGATAGGGAGCTTCCATCTCGACAAAGAGTACGCGCGATTCCATGCGAATCTTTTCAAGGGCGTTATAAACGTGCGGACGTGGCGGCAATACTACCCCATTCAGCTGCGGAACCACTATCAATATTCAGAGGGGTGCAGTCGGAAAACTTGGGAACCACTGAACAATCGCCGCTATCGTGGTGGTTCGCCGGGAATCTTCTGAGTATGCTCCCGAGGCGTCAACCCGAGACCGGAATGCATGGGCAGATAGGCATCGTCCTGATCCTGGACCACAAATTGCACCGCAACTTAGATTCGGTTTCTTGTCAACGCCGGCAGCCGCATGCGCTGCCAGCGCCAACACCGCGAGTAAAGCGAAATTTCGGACTAACCTTAGAATCGACATACTTCCTCCTTATGGTCAACTTGTCTCAGCTATCCACGCAAAGAACTCCAGGGCCACGCCTTGCAGCCAACAGCGCTCTGCCTCGTTGGCGTGGTCCTGGGATGAACCTCTCCCAATTGAGTTTTTCCGGTGTCTAGAGGTGCTTGGGCACGGGCTCGCAAACGTCGGCACCACCTTGAGCACCAACGCACATGCAGCCCTTTGGACAAGAAAATACTGGGCCACAAAATCCACCGCAGTGGTGAGGGTTCGAATACCTGTCAGCACCGGCAGCCGCATGCGCTGCCAGCGCCAACACCGCGAGTAAAGCGAAATTTCGGACTAACTTCAGAATCCACATACTTCCTCCTTATTGACAGTTGTTACTGATTTTCAGACGAACTTCCAGCGAACGTTCACATCAAGACTTAGCCTTATTGAGTCTTGAGAGGCGCTCGCAGGAAACTTTGCTGTTTTGATTCAGCGCTCGGCGGCTTGCTGATGGCCGCGATAACTTCTGCTTCCTCTGCGGCCGGAAGCTCGCCCATCCAGACTTTGGAGACTCTCCCTTGCTTATCGGCAAGCATCAGAGTCGGAGTGGCTTGCACTTTCACCTGGCCTAACTCAAAGCTCGGGACCACTTCGATCGTGAGCTGCTGGGTTTCCACGACCTGACGCACGACGGCCGGACCGTCCGGAAACACGGCGACGAGATGAGCGCCGGTCTGGTTCGATTGTTCCAATTTGGCCAGCCTGCGGTAAAACGGCATGCTCTCTTCGCAAAAGTGACATCCGTTTTTGAGAGCAAGAACCAGGGTGCGCTCATGTGCCTTCCAGCTGTACTCGTGCAGGCCAGCGAGTTGGTCGCCAACCTTGACCTGGTTCGGCCCCAGACCAGGGGAGGCGAACCGATCTTTGAGAAAAACCGATCCGATCAGCACGGCCAACAAGATCACGACTAAGTTGGCCGCTACCTCGATTTGGACTTCATCATCGCTACCTCCGTGCCTTGAGTAAGGCAGAGTTGTCTTTAAATTCCGCGGCGCTCGCCGACATCGCTCGCGCCGCGGAGTGGAACTATTTCGGTGAGACAGCTCCAAAGCGGCGATTGCGGCCCGCGCCTAAGGATTGAAATAGAGTCATCATTTCAGCCGGAGACAAACTGGCTGGACTCGCTGCCGGCGCCTGAGTGAGAGGCGCGGTACTGCTCTGAACCGTAGCCGCGTTGACGAGGCTGTAATCACAGCCCTCGACGTTTGGATGGTTCGCGTCGCACGGAATCAGAATGAATGCGCGTTTATCGCCGTCGGGCAGAAATCGGTCACCGGTAATTTCTCCAAGATCGTTGATAGCAAACCCGCCTGCCGAATCCAGCTGAGAGCCGGGAATGACAAGTGTGTTCAAGTCGACCATAGGTCCGCCGTTCTCCCACAAGAATGCGTGCGTGGCAGTCCCCGAGAAGCATGAGGGCGTCGATTCTCCGACAACCTGACCAATTGAATTGAGGTCATGCGCGGCACTGCATTTGTCCCCGTCGACAGTTCCGAGGTTGGTTATCACTCCATCTTTCCAGAGGAATCCGAGGACGTGGTTGTCTTCGTTGGTGGAAAAGCCAACAACTTCTCCGGCATCGTTGATCCTGTTTGCTAATCCGAAATTGCCTCCAAGCGTGGCCATATCAGTAAGGACGCCGCGGTCCCACAAGAAGGCGTGGACGATGAAGTCCGACTTCGGCCCCGGGATCTTTATGGTGCCAGTCATCTGACCAAAGTTGTTAAGACCAGCGACAAAGCTATAGGGCCCTCCGAGGTTGCCAACGTCGACCATTTTGCCATGGTCCCAAAAAAACGCGTCTACGGTCGGAACGCCGGTGGCCGGATTCGGAATCGAATTGATGGTGGACTGGCCGGCCACCTGGCCGACTTCGTTTACGAACCAGGCAACGCTGTCGGATCCGCCCAACGTGCCCAGGTCCTGCATCTTTCCGTCCTGCCACAGAAAGGCGTGCGATTGTGTGGCTACGGGAAAGAAGTAGAACCCAGAAGTCTCGGCGATGAACTGTTGAGTGAAAGTGGTAGGGAAGGAATCGGGAATCGTATTCAGCGCGCCTCCGACCACCTGTCCCAGGTCATTGACAGCGTTCGCTGCGCTGACATTTCCACCGAAGGTTCCCAGGTTGACGATATTGCCATCCTTCCACAGAACAGCAGTCGTCTCCGGGAAGCCGGTCAGCGGATCGATGACGCCGTTTTCCGAAAGTCCGGCGGCCCACCCTTGGGAATTGATCCAAAAGGCGCCGCTGCTATTCACTCCGGGAAGCGCACCGAGATCTGTTAGGACACCGTTTAGCCTTTGAACCGGATGACTCACGAAACAGTCAAAGAAACAGAGGGCGCTGACCGTAGAGTTCAGGCAGTGAGAGAGACAAAAGGGGTCGGGAGTGGAAGTATCCGCTTGAGCGACAGCGGTTCCTTGAGAATTGATGATCTTGGAAGCGTCCCCTGCGAATGCAAAGGAGCTGGTCGGGCCACCGAGCGTCGGGATGTCGATCAGTATGTAGTGATGGTGTTGCGCTGTTTGATTTTGTGTCGAAGTGTTCTGCGCGGGCGACATTGGCGGCATCGCCAGGGCTGCCAATCCGACCACAAGCGCCGTTAAGAGCCTGATTTTGTGTTTCAACGTATCCTCCAACTAAGTTTCTTTCTGGGGAGCGAACGACTCGATTGGACCACATCCCTCACTCCGAGAATTTTTGTACGGGGCCACTCTGCGCTAAGGGGGGATTAGGCACAATGCAGGCGGCCTCACGGCTGGGTCACGCTTTCATCACCGCGCCAACCCTTTTGTTGGTAATGCGTTAGAGGAAAAGCCAATGGCACTCAGGTGCCCTCCTTCGAGCTAGGTCACCGAGTTCTCTGACACTTTTGGGATAAGATTACGTGACGTCTGGCGCAACAACCAGTTGACGGAGGTATCTTCCATGCGGGGAGCGGATCGGCCACCGCACCTTGCCCGCTTCGAGAGCTTTGAGCTCGATGTGCGCGCTGGAGAATTGCGCCCGCTCGATGGCGCCCCAGTTCGTCTACCCGAGCAGTCACTCCGCATCCTTGTCCTCCTCCTGGAGCATCCCGGCGAGGTCGTCCAGCGGGAGGAGATTCAAAAGAAGCTTTGGCCGAACGACACCATTGTCGAGTTCGAGCACAGCATCAGCGCCGCCATGAATCGGTTGCGCCAGGCATTGGGTGATTCCGCCGACAAGCCGAAGTACGTCGAAACTCTCGCCCGGCGCGGCTATCGCTGGATGGTGCCGGTGGAGTGGGCGGACGGAACCCCGGCGCTACAACCGGCCGATGTGTTTGTGGATTTCGACCACAGCCTGAACGCAGCCATCAACAAGCTGCGCCAGGCAGTCGATGATCAGGCAGACAATCCGCGCTTAGTGGCCGCGGATGGCGGGCTCGGAAACCGCTTTATCGCTGCCGTGGAGTACGTCAACGAAACCGAGAACTCGCTGAGGCGCGGCACCATCGTCGCGGCGGCTAGAGCGCGCCGGATCTCTGTCGTGCTGGTCGGTACGGCGATTTTGACACTGAGCGTCTCCGCGGCTTACTTTTTCTGGCGACAGTTTCGCAACCCCGTCTCGATCGCTTCGCAGAAGGTCATGTTAGCCGTCTTGCCCTTCGAGAACCTGAGCGGTAATCCTGATCAGGAATACTTCAGTGACGGCTTAACCGAGGAAGTGATCACGCTGGTCTCTCGCGTTGACGCTGTACGCGGTGCCGGCTGTGTCCGCGTAGAGGAGCCCGAGATCCGTCATGACACCATCCTTCCAAAGAAAAGGATGGTGGAGCTGTTTTTGATTGCCCGGGGGGCACGCCGTACAAATCGACGTGACGTCCGACTTTCCAGAGACGTGGCCGGCGTTGGTTAGCCATTGCCCCGTGGTGTTAATTCCTCCCAACGAGCCGAGATCCGCGACCGTGCCTTTGTCCCACAAGAACGAATGCCAAGTCTTGTCGCCAGTGAGATTCATCGTCCCAAGCACTTGACCCCTTTCATTCAGCCAAGCGGCGATGCCAAAGGTTCCTCCAAACATATCGGGAGGGGCCCCCGCGACCAGATCGGTCATCTTGCCCTGCTGCCAAAGAAATGGGTGAACGGTAGGGCCACCGGTTACAGGGTTGACGTTGAAGTCCACGTCGCTGGCGCCCGCGACCTGTCCGTTCTCGTTTACGAGGAAGGCAGCGCTGTCCGGGCCGCCTAAGGTCCCCAAGTCCTGGAAGGTTCCGCCACGCCACAGAACTGCGTGAGATTCAGTTCCATTTCCAAAGAAGAAGAAGTCGTTATAGGGATGTCTGTTCGGGAATGGATCAGTGGTCAAGTTCAGGGCAGCTCCGACCACCTCGCCCCCGCTGTTGACTGCGCCCGCCGCGCTTTCATTGCCACCAAGTGTGCCCAGGTTGACAATCTGGCCGTCCTTCCATAAGACAGCCAGAAGCGTTGGGGAACCCGTCAGTGGATCGAGCGCATTGCCGACGGTGGATTGTCCGACGACAAACCCGTTGTCCGCGATCCAAAAGGCAAAGACGGACCATGCACAATCAAAGCACGGCGTTTGGGCGCCGACGGTTGGATTTTGGGGCAACACTCCGAGATTGGTCTGGACACCGTCCTGCCAACGAAAGGCGTAGTTGACCTGCGGGCCATCAAGCTGGAACGGATCGGGAATCGGGGTATCGCCACTCCCCAGCACTGCCCCTGCACTGTTGATGATCCTGTTGAAGGGAAAGAACGGGGGAGCACCTGGCCGGTCAATACTGCTCGTGGGCCCGCCGAACGTCCCCATTTGGATGAGTTTGTAATGATGGTGTTGCGCTGTTTGATTTTGTGGCGAAGTGTTCTGCGCCGACGACATTGGTGGCATCGCCAGGACTGCTAATCCGAAGGCTATCGCCCCCAGCATTGTGAGTTTGTCTTTCATCGTATCCTCCAACTGAGTTTCTTCTAGGGAGCGAACGGGCCGAGGGGACCACATCCCTCACTCCGAGAATTTTTGTACGGGGCCACTCTGCGCTAAGAGGGGATTAGGCACAATGCAGGCGGCCTCACGGCTGGGTCACGCTTTCATCACCGCGCCAACCCTTTTGTTGGTAACGCCTTACGGGAGAAAGCGACGGCACTCAGGTGCGCTGCTTCGAACTAGTTCACCAGGTTCTCTGACACTTTTTTGGGATAAGATTACGTGACGTCTGGCGCAACAACGAGTTGACGGAGGTATCTTCCAATGCCGGGAGCGGAACGACCACCGCACTTTGCCCGGTTTGAGAGCTTTGAGCTTGACGTGCGCGCGGGAGAATTGCGCCCGCTCGATGGCGGGCCCGTTCGTCTGCCCGAGCAGTCACTTCGCATCCTTATCCTCCTCATGGAACATCCCGGCGAGGTCGTCCAGCGGGAAGAGATTCAAAAGAAGCTTTGGCCGAACGACACCATTGTCGAGTTCGAGCACAGCATCAGCGCGGCTATGAATCGGTTGCGCCAGGCATTGGGTGATTACGCCGACAAGCCAAAGTACGTCGAAACTCTCGCCCGGCGCGGCTATCGCTGGATGGTGCCGGTGGAGTGGGTGGACGGCACCGCGGCGCTGCAGCCGTCCGCGGCTGCGGAAAAGAAAACTCCAGAATCACCTGATGGCAGACTGATCGGCAGAAAGGTCTCGCATTACCGTGTTCTACGGATCCTGGGCGGCGGCGGAATGGGGGTCGTGTATGAAGCGGAGGATCTGAAACTGGGCCGCCGCGTGGCGCTTAAATTTCTCCCGGAAGAACTGGGAAACGATCCGAAAATGGTGAAACGATTCGAGCAGGAAGCGCGTGCTGCCTCCGCGCTCGACCACCCCAATATTTGCGCGATTCATGAATTTGGGGAGCACGAGGGCCAGCCCTTCATCGTGATGCCGCTCCTGCAAGGCCAGACCTTGCGTGAGCGCATCGCCACCGGAGACCGGTTGGCGCTCGACAGGATACTGGATATCGCCATACAAATTGCCAATGGGCTGGATGCAGCGCATCAAAAAGGTATCATTCATCGAGACATCAAACCAGCAAATATCTTCATTACGGATCACGGCGAAGCAAAAATTCTGGATTTTGGTTTGGCGAAGGTCCTTGCCTACAAAGAACAAAATGAAGATGCGGGTGAAAATGACCACCAGCCGGCTTCGCTGCAGGCCCACGATACTTCCCTGCATGATTTGCACCTGACGCGAACCGGTCTGGCTCTGGGGACCGCAGCCTATATGTCTCCCGAACAGGTGCGCGGGGAAAAGCTGGACGCGCGCACGGACCTCTTTTCGTTTGGACTCGTGCTGTACGAAATGGCCGCCGGGCAACAGGCATTCACAGCCGGAACCGCTCCCATACTCCACGCTGCAATCCTGAATGGGACACCGAAACCTGTTCGAGAGCTGAATCCGGGGATTCCCTCCAACGTGGAGCGGATCATCAACACCGCCCTGGAGAAAGACCGCGAGTTGCGTTACCAATCCGCCGCAATGATGCGCGCCGATTTGGAATTGGAAGGCGACGCTTTGCGCCGTCAGACTGACACCGGAGGCATGAAATCCGGGAGAGTCGCCGCGGCCGGAGTCATTGCGTTGCTCGTGATCGCAGGATTTGTTTTCTGGACTCGGCCATCCCGCTCCCCTGCACTGGTTGAGCTGAAGCAGCGGCAACTCACTGCCAATTCCAGTGAGAACGCCGTCTCGGGCGGCTCCATTTCACCAGACGGCCGATACTTGGCCTACGCCGACTTGAAGGGAATTCACATTGGGCTCATCGAAACGGGTGAGACGCAAACTGTTCCCCAGCCGGACGGTTTTAAGGGAATGCAAGTAAACTGGGGTATTGCTACCAACTGGGTCCGCGATGGCACGAGGTTCATTGCAAACGCCAACGTGCCCGGGAAACCGTCGAGTATTTGGGTGGTCCCCATGGTAGGCGGACCGCCGCGCAAGCTACTCGATGATGCTTACGCATGGGCAGTTTCGCGGGACGGATCCTCGGTGGCCTTCACCGCCAAACCGGGAAGGGCCCGTTACCGGGAAATGTGGACGATGCGGCCGGATGGGGACCAAATCGCGAAGCTCTACGCGGGCGACGAGAATAATGGTTTCTGGGGTGCTGACTGGTCGCCCGATGGTCAACGACTGTCCTACCTCGGAATCCATCTCGCAGCCAACAAATCAGACGTGAACCTCGAAAGCCGCGACCTAAAAGGCAGCCCTGCCGTCGTCGTCGTGTCTGCGGAGCCGATGGACTGGACCTGGTTACCGGATGGGCGAATTATTTATATCAAACCTGAAACTAGCCCCCAGGCAGAGAGTTGTAACTTCTGGACAGTGCTTATCGACGACCGCACTGGACGGCCAGGCGGAATTCCGAGGCGTCTGACCAACTGGGCCGGATTCTGCATGGAAGATCCGAGTGCGACGGCGGATGGCAAGCGGGTCGCCTTTCGAAAGGTCTCTGAACAAGGCGCGGTATACGTCGCTGACCTTGAAGCGAATGGGATGCCCGTCACTATCTCAAGACACCTCACGCTTACCGAGGGTCAGAACTATCCAGCCGCATGGACAACCGATAGCAAGGCCGTGGTTTTCCGGTCCTATCGCGGCGGCCAGTGGACAATCTTCAAACAGACCGTTGACGAGGACGTGGCCGAACCTATCGTTACCGGGGCAGATGACGTGGGAGGAGCTGCAGCCACCGTTAGCCCGACTGGCGCCTGGCTTCTTTACCTAGCGACGGATGCTTCAGCTTCTGACCCGGCACAAAGGCGATTGATGCGGGTCCCGTTGACCGGGGGTTCGTCAGAGGTGGTGTTGACAGCACCCATTTACGGCGGACCGGCTTGCGCTAGATTCCACTCAAGTCTATGTATCATCGCCGAGCGCACTCCAGATCGCAAGCAACTCACCTTCACTGCGTTCGACCCAGAGAAAGGACGCGGGGGCGAGCTCGCCAGGTTTGCTACCGATCCCGCAAGCGGTGTTGAGTATGTTTGGGATCTCTCTCCCGACGGCACCCGTATAGCGATCCTCAAATACTCCGACGGACCAATTTACATTCTCCCATTGGACGACCGAGACTCTCAGGAGATCGCCGTGAAGGGCTGGAGCAGCTTATTGAGCTTGAATTGGGCCCCGGACGGAAAGTCCATCTACTCTTCCAGCCAGACGAAGCAAGGGTCGGTCCTTCTGCGCGTGGATCCGAAGGGCAGCGCCTCGGTTCTGTGGGAGCAGAACGGGAGCATCGCGCCGTGGAACCGACCGTTCGCTCTCAGACATTCCGCGCCCTTTGCGGTGCCGTCTCCGGACGGTCGCCATCTTGCGATTTATAGCTGGAGCTTCAGCGCCAACATGTGGATGCTGGAAAACTTTTGAAAGCACAGCACACGCGAGCATCTGTGCCGTCACTGCGCACAAAGAATTGCCGTTGAGCCTTCAGAACTTAAGCTGAACGTTTACCTGAATCATTCTCACGGAGGCGTCGCCTCCCAAGCCGGCCTCGTATGGCTGCGTGGCGGAATCGGCGCTGACATCGATGGGCCAGGCGCGTTGACCGCCCTCGCCTACACTACCGAACTTGACGTCCTGCATACGGTGGGAGGCTTCAGATGAAGCTGGTACTCAGCCATCTCCGACAACGGAGATTCGGACATTTGGGGAGCAGCCGCTGGACCAAAGCGGTTGCGGGCGGATGGTCGATCCGGAAGTAATGCAGATGGGGCACAGAGCGGATCCGTATTGGAAAGTCGGCAAACCCGATCAGTTGCGCGATGTGTTTCGAGTTTGTCATTGCGTAGTGTCCTTCGCCCATCAGCATCAAACTACACTGCCTTGCAGGATCGCAGGTTTAGAGGGACACTTGTCCGGGCGCGGAGGCGCGCTGCTTGGCACGGAGGAATCATGCAGGCCTCGAAACCGGCTATTGGTTACACAGGCACGGGCGGACAGATCGTCGCCTGGGTTGCGCTCCTCTTTGTGTTGCTCTTTCTTTGTTTGCTCCCTTTCCTCATCGGGCATGTAACTTTCCCTGGCCTCGCTAAACTTTCACCGTCCTCGTTACTGTTTGGCCTTTGTGTTGCGGGTATGACGCTAACCGGTTTTACCCCGATGCTATCCGCACTCCTCGTCGTAGGCCTCTTTCCCGGAGCCGGTGGGGTTCGCCCCTTTCTGCGCCAAATAAAAACCTGGCGTGTCGGAATTGGTTGGTATGCGCTCGCGCTGTTTGGGCCGATGGTGCTGCTGGTAGTCGACACGGGGGTGAATATTCTCCTGGGTGGCGCAGCACCCAAACAATGGCTGGTTTTCCCATCGCCGGCTAACCCGGGACCGGGCGGACTGATTTTTCTTTGTGTGCAGTTGGTCTTAAGCTTCACCGAAGAGTTTGGATGGCGAGGTTTTGGTCAGCCGCGGCTGCAAGAGCGCTACGGCGCCCTTACGGCAAGCCTTCTGATCGGGCTGATTTGGGGTACGTATCACCTTTGGATCATGCCGATTTGTCCCCACTGCTTGAGTCTTACCGACGTGTTGGTGACGCAATACCTGCGGTTCATCGCGACGGCTGTCATCTATGGATGGATGTACAACAGCACGAAAGGGAGTCTCTTCCTTGTGATGCTGGCGCACGCGGGGCACAACCTATGGACCAACTTGCTGCCAGGGGTAGGGGGCAGTCCCGTACTCGTTGCTCTGAGCTACGTCGCAGTGGCCGTCGTTGTCGTCCTGATGACGGATTCGCGAACGTTGACCCGCGTCGCGAACCATATAGCGCCGATCAGCAAGAGTGAAGCTACTCCAAGACAGATCTAGATTTGGCACTTGCCCCGCACTCAGACGGATTGGGAGTGAGACGTTTTCGCGTCAATTGAGCGCCATGTGGCCGTATAACGCCGCCATGGAAGTGGTTGCATTCAGCATTTCGATTCGAGCTACCAAGTGATAACTCCTAACGAGTCGGCGAATCATTACGCGTGTTAAGGTTGATGGCATCTGGGCGGTTTCGAAACTCTGCGCGACTGGCTACGAGCGGCCTGCGAGCTTCGCCTGGAAAAGAACATGGAGCGCAGGAAATTTCTGGCCTTGGTGCGAACCTCGGCTTGCGCTGAGTAAAAGAGCCGAACAAGACAAGATATTCGCCATTGGCATGAAATTATGGACAATCTGTATACAAAAACATTGTTCAGTCTTGTCGCACTCTCTGTCGCCATGGGACTGTTGCTTTTTGTGCCGGCGGGAACGATTCAGTATTGGCAGGCATGGGTGTACCTCGCAATCTTTACGGGCGCATCGCTCCTTACCTCCCTCTATCTCCTAAAGAGAGATCCTGCGCTTCTCAAACGTCGTATGAGCGGCGGACCGACAGCAGAAAAGGAAACAACGCAAAAGATCATCATGCTATTTGCTTCAATCGGATTCATCGCACTTCTTGTCGTGCCGGCGCTGGATCATCGTTTCGGTTGGTCGACGGTATCTCCCTCTGTGGTGATGGCCGGAGACATTTTGGTTGCGATAGGGTTCTATTTCATTTTTCTCGTGTACAGGGAGAATACATTCACGTCGGCGACCATCCAAGTCGTTGAGAACCAGAAGGTCATCTCTACCGGGCCATATGCCCTGGTGCGTCACCCAATGTACGCAAGTGCGTTACTGTATCTTATCGGCACGCCGCTTGCGCTCGGCTCGTACTGGGGTCTCCTAGCATTCGTATTTATGGTGTCATTTCTTATATGGCGGCTCTTCGATGAAGAAAAGTTTCTTGCAAAGAATCTGCCTGAGTATAAGGAATACCAGGAAAAGATCCCGCATCGTCTTGTGCCGTATGTTTGGTGATCAATTGTCGTAAAACTGCGATACGAAAGGGTGCTGCTGCACAAAACCAAAGCAAGGCCATACAGCGTGCAAAAGCGAACTGCGTGGCGAGTGCGTGCTCGCGGACTTTAGACGGCGAGACTTTACATTTCTACCAGACCGCATAATCGTTCGAAGGCACTTTCAATTAACCACAAGTTGGCGGCGCGGGATAGCATGCGATGGAGGATTGAGACCTTTCACAAAATCCTGAAGTCTGGTTGTAAGGCAGAATCGAGACTAAGAACAGCAGTGCTGCAAGATGTCGGTTCTGCACCTTGATGAGGCCCGTTGCGCCCCGTTTTGAAACAGAGGGACTGAGGTTTTAAACTACAGCAAGGAGGATCCGATGAGCGTTGTATCTCCACTCCCGAAAGACAAAGCTGCTTCTGAGGTGCACGGCATTTACGATGCCTTGTCAAAGAAGTTCGGCAGGGTGCCGTCCATTTTTGGCGTAATGGCTCACCGGCCGGATGTCCTTGAGAAGTTTCTGCCGTTCTATTCGGCAGTGATGGAAGGCGGCACAGTCGAGCCGCGCTATAAGGAGTTGGCCTACCTGAAAACGGCGCTGATCAATGGCTGCGAATATTGAACACGCGCGCACACCGCTTCGGCGAAGCGGATTGGCATCACGGACGAGCAAATTCGCGCGCTGCTATTCTACGAGCGCAGCCCGTTGTTCGATGAGAAAGAGAAGGCCGTAATTCTGTACGCTGAACGTGTCACTCGGGGCGCGGCGGCGATCCGCGACGCTTCTCTCACGGAGCTGCGAAAGTTTTTTGATGAGGGGCAGATCGTCGAGCTGACACTGGTCATTTGCGAGGCGAATTTCACCAACCGCTTCAACGACGCCCTGCGCATCGTGCCGGACTTGGGGGGTTAAGCTGCCCCATTGCAACATCACTATTTCTTCGCCAGATCCTGGCCGATCACCACCTTGACGCGTTCCGCTAACCGGTTAACCGTTTCTTCCAACACCAAGAAATACGGCCTAAACAGAGAACGTTCTCGCAGAATTCAGTCACAGTCTGCCCGCTACGCTCCTGCTCGGATACCATCCTTCGCCACTTCGCCCATGCCTTCTTTGTGCGTTTGGCCATGTCGCAACATTGCGATGCGACAGAGTCTTTCATAAGATGGGCTCGTTTAACTCCTCGCATTGCCGGACAAGTGCCGATCGCTAGCCAGAAACGCTACGAGGAAGTTTGCGCGTGCGCTTCCCAGAAGCGGTGCTTGGCTGCAGAGGCCATCCGTACTAGACTCATATTGAAGAGTAGAGTGATGATAAAGGTTGGCGACAAAGTCGGTGCGGTTCTAAAGCACAAGGGCAGCGAGATCTGGTGGGTGAGCCCCGATCAGTCAGTCTACGAAGCGATTGAGAAGATGGCCGAAAAAGGGGTTGGCGCACTGCTCGTACTCTTGGACGGCAAGCTGGTGGGCGTCATCTCGGAACGTGATTATGCCCGGGCTGTGGTGCTCAAAGGAAGATCCTCGAAGGAAACCCGGGTCAAGGAAATCATGACGAGCCCGGTCATCTTCGTCACGTTGCAGCACACAATAGATGAGTGCATGACAATCATGACGAACCGTCGCATCCGCCATCTTCCGGTCATGGTTGATGAAAAGGTGGTGGGGATTCTCTCCATCGGCGACCTCGTGAAATGGATCATCTCTGAACAGGCGGGAACCATCCAGCAGTTGGAAGGCTATATCACTGGAAAGTACCCAGGGTAAAACCGCCATTCGCCAAATGCCCCGAATTAACCGCGGATTCGAAAGGTCTGGCCGGGCCCACAGGGGACGTCTCTAGAAACCTCCGGGGTCGTCCCGCTATAACAATGCCGCCATGCTCGCCAAGCAGCACGCGGATGCCCTGAGCGACAGGCGAATCCCTCCCTCTCCGCCAATCAAACTCACACAACTCGGTAGTGGTGCAGTTTGGCTGGAGCGGTTCTGTGGCACAGCTGCCCTCGGCTGTGCTTGCCCTTAAAAACGCAGGCGCGGGCGCCTGCGCCACATGTTGATCGGTAACAGCAACGGCCAAACTGCACCACTACCAAAATAGCTGGCGCTCCTCGACAACAGGCATACAATTAACCGTTTCTTAATATCGGCAGCGTATGCTGCTCGATGTTTCTTCCCGTTTGCTTTTTTGTAGGAACCTTCGTTTCGTGCCCGGTCCGACCGGGCGCGCGTCGAGACTGGGTCAGGCATCGGGACTTGCGACAGCGTAAAGAAACCAACTTCATTTTGGAGCAGGGAAAATGTTCAGCAAATTATCAACAAAAATTGCGGTTTTGATCTCTGTGATGCTCGTCGGTATAACCGTAGCCTCTGCCCAGGGCCAGGGGTCGATCGAAGGAACGGTAGCAGATCCGACCGGCGCCGTTGTCTCCGGCGCACAGTTGACCGCCACCCATACCGCAACCGGAACAACCTTCAAGACCGCCAGCAAAGGCGATGGTTTCTTTGAGTTTCCGCTCTTGCCGGTCGGAGTCTATGACGTTGCGGTGAACAAGCAAGGCTTTGCCACCCTCGCGGAAAAGGGCGTGAAGCTGACTATTGGCGCCAAATTGAGCCTGCGACTGGAACTGAAAGTCAGCGGTACGACGGAAACCGTGGTAGTGACCGGCGAGGCCCCGTTGGTGGAGACCACGCGCACCCAGGTCAGCGCAACGGTGGATGACCAGGCGGTAGCCAACCTTCCCACCAACGGCCGAAACTTCATTGATTTTGTGCTGCTGACCCCGGGAGTGAATCGCGACGTGCGCGGAGGCGACCTCAGCTTTGCCGGCCAGCGCGGAACTTTGAACTCGCTTACCGTGGACGGTACAGATAATAACAACACCTTCTTCGGGCAGACGCTGGGACGCACCGGGTCCGGGCGCGCTCCTTATCAGTTCTCACAGGATGCGGTCCAGGAGTTCCAGGTGAACACCAATGGCTACAGCGCCGAGTTCGGCCGCGCCGGCGGCGCTGTCATCAACGTAGTGACAAAGTCGGGAAGCAATGTATTTCACGGCACCGCGTTCGAATTCTTCCGCGACCGCGCTCTCAACGCCAACGATCCTATTTATGACCTGCAGCGTGCAGCGGCAGTGACCGCAGGCCGGGCGCTGCCCATTAAGCCCGGTTACCACTTCAACCAGTTCGGCGGGAACATTGGCGGGCCGATCGTGAAGAACCGGGCGTTCTTCTTCTTCGATTATGACGGGCAACGCAACAACACCGGCAATCCCATCCTGCTGACCTTGCCCACGCCGGTCAATACCTTTCAGACCGCGGCCGTAAATTATCTCGCTGCGCGCAGCAACAACTACAACCGCACATTCAACCAGGATGTATATCTGGGCAAGGTTGATTACACGATCAACAGCAGCAACCAGCTTTCCGGCCGCTACAACGGGCAGCGTTTCGCTGGGCAGGCCCAGGAGTTCAGCGGGACCACCAGCGCGTTCGAGCACACTGGAGCTTCCAACGTGAACACCGATACTATCGGCATTCAGGAAACCGCCTCACTCACTCCGAACCTGTTGAACATCGCCCGCTTCAGCTACCAGCGGGACAACGAGCCGGGCCTGGCCAACAGCATCAATCCGGAGGCCACCGTGCGCAGCGCCGGGCAGACGCTTTTGCTTGTAGGCCGCAACTCGTTCAGTCCGCGAGAAACCACGATTCATCGCCAGCAGTACGGTGACGCCCTCTCCTGGATTCGCGGTCATCACACTTTCAAGTTTGGCGGCGACATTCTCCGCGACAGCATCCTGAATTTCTTCCCGGGAAATTTCTCCGGCTCTTATACCTTTGCCAGCCTGGACGATTTTGGAGCAAGCCTTTCCGGCGCTCCGGTCACCGCTAAGGGAAACTCCTTCATCGAAGCCTACCCCGGCCCGGGAACCACCGGCCCCACCACGCACCCGAACCTGTGGCAGTATGCGGCATTCGTTCAGGACGACTGGAGAGTGACACGCAGTCTCACGCTGAACCTTGGTGCGAGGTATGACGTGGAGCTGGCCGCGCAGCCGACCGTGCGGAACCCTGCGGCTTTCGCGCAAGGGCTGGATACCTCGAACATTCCCAACGACACCAACAACATCGCTCCCCGCGTCGGGTTTGCCTGGCAGCCGCTCGCAGGTAAACCGTTCGTGGTTCGCGGCGGCTACGGTCTTTTCTACGGCAACACGCCCTCGATCATGTATGGCACCGCTGACTCCAACAACGGAATTAACGTGCAGACGCTGACCTTTAATGCCTCGACGCTCAACCCGCTCCCGGCCTCTTATCCGAACGTTACTTGCGGTGCTCCCCAGCAGAATGCCGGATGCCCCGTCCCACCCGGCGCCGCGCTCCTGGCGCCGACGATCTTGCTGTTCGCCAAAAACTACCAGCAGCCTTATGTCGAGCAGTACAACCTGGGCGTGGAATACCAGGTGGCGCCGAACCTCTCCGTCTCGATCGGATACCTGGGCGTCCACGGTGTTCACATCCAGCGCACCCGCGACATCAACGAGCCGGTGACCGAGGTGCCTACCAACATCCCCGTGGTCGGGACTGGGCAGGTGCTGACCTACAACAAGCTGACTGGCACCCGGCCCTTCACCGGATTCGGGCGCATCTTCGAGTTTGAGAGCAACGCCAACTCTTCCTACAATGGTTTGATCCTGCAGGTGAACCGGCGTTTCGCGCACAACTTCGGGATGTTCGGCTCCTACACCTGGAGCCACGTGATCGACGACGCACCCGATGCCACCGCTGTCGTGCCCAGCACCGACGACGCCAAGATTGCCTATGACCCCAACAATATCAGGCTGGATCGCGGCAACGGCAGCAATGACGTGCGTCATCGTTTCATCCTCAGCGGCGTGTGGGAACTGAACTACGCCCAAGGCATGCAGAACCGCATCCTCAAGACCCTGGCGGAAGGCTGGCAGCTCACCGGGATCTTGAACGCCCAGAGCGGCGAGCCCTACACGGCGCTGGTCAACGCCGATCTCAATGGCGACGGCAACAGCCGCAACGAGCGAGCGCCCGGCTTCGGACGCAATACCTTCAACATGCCGGCCATCATCACGCTGGACCCGCGCGTATCTCGCACCGTTCGTCTCACCGAACGGGCGAAGCTGCAGCTCATCGCCGAGGCCTTCAATGTCTTGAACCATCAGAACATTACCGGAGTGCGCACCACGATGTTCGCCTTCGCCCCTGCTGCGGTATCGCCGACGAACCCTACCGGTTGTCCGGTGGGAGTGACCCCTCCCTGCTTGTTTCCGCAGACGGTCAGCGCTGTAGGTATTAACGGTTTCGGCGTACCGTCGTCGGCCAACGTGAATGGACAAGGGAATGTCGGGCGTGTACTCCAGCTTGCGGCCAAGATCAGCTTTTAGAGCCGGTTCTTACTTGGTGTATCCCGGTCGCCAGTGGTGCGGAGGCAGCGTCTTGTGGGGGAAGGTGGCGTCAATTATGGTGCAACGACTGCCAGGGTCTGAGCGCCGGGAGGCGCGACCGGAAGGTCGCCCAGGGCGAGCCCTGGGAAACGATGGAGAGAAACGACGAGCGCCGGAGGCGCCGCACAATTCAGAGATGCAGGTGTGGAACCCAAGACCATTTCGATGATCGATCAGGAATGTTTCCGGGACCGCAATGCCTTGCCCAGATTCCTTGGGGTGCGGTGTCGCGCCTCCGGCGCTCTGAATTCATACTCATCAACCCCCGGCTGGCGCGGTGGGCTACCGTGCGGTCGCGCCTTACGGCGCTAGGTCTCTTTACCTTGGTGCGAGACATCATGGGCTACACCAACTCTGGAACTGCCCTAGCTGGTCGGGTGAGCGCAGCAAGCACGTTGCAAAAGCTCTCACTGGTTTTCAGTTCTCATGTCTTCTGGGTGTCTGTAAAGGAATAGCTGATACCGGCAAATTCAAGCACCAAGGGCAACGGATTCTTCTGTCGGGTCGGATATAATCCCGCTCTCTGATAATTGTGAAAACTTGCATCGCGCTGGCAGCCCTGATGACACTGGCGGGTGTCGCTGCCCAGAACACGTCTTCAAAACCGGCGAGACTAAGCTCTGCCGGGTCTGGTGAGTTCGATTCTCACACGCTTCCGCCATCCGCGGGTTCCTTCGGCTTCGCTCAGGATTTCGGCTCGCGGCTCGGACGCCGCGAAAACGCCTCAACTTCAAAACCGGCGAGACTTAGCTCTGCTGGGTCTGGTGAGTTCGATTCTCACACGCTTCCGCCATCCGCGGGTTCCTTCGGCTTCGCTCAGGATTTCGGCAGCAGGCTCCCGCCCGGCTCGCCTCGCTCACGCCTGCTAAGCGCCTCAACTTCCACAACGCGACCACGGGCTTCGGACGTGGGATTAAGAATCGGCATCCTTCCTCCCGGACCCTTGAATGCAATCACCGATGTTGCCGGCGGCGGCGCTGTCATCAACGTAGTGACAAAGTCGGGAAGCAATGCATTTCACGGCGAAGAAGATCAGTCCTTAGGAATTCCGCTGCACCTGATCTTTTCTCCCCGGTAGATCATCCAGTCCGGTTGAGGTTCCCGCTTCATCCCAGGCCTGCTTGGTGCAGGAGTTGGGGTGGCGACCTGGCTGTGTGGAGAAGGATCGTTGGGTGCCATTGGCGTGGCCGCTGGCGCTGGCAAAGGCGCTGTCTCGGTGGGTGTGGAGGATAGCTCGCAGATTGATGGGGCTCAGCTGTTTATCCGGATGGCCAGGGTTTTCCTGCTTCGAGCAGACGGACTGCTGTCTCCAAAAGCCATGTCGACCGTTTGGGGGGCAAGGCGAGTCTAGCGCGAGTTTTCCGTTTTTGGAAATTACGCTGTTTTCCTCCCTTCTTTTCCACTGCCCCCAGTCTCTATTTTAGCTGTTCCCATTGATGGACCGTCAGCCCGGTCTAATAGCGTGGTTTTCAATCCATTTTCCGGTTTGGCCACAACAACGCCGACAGGCAACGCACGAAGACCGGATACGGGGCTTGTTCTGTTTTCGGAAACTTTAGTTCCTAGCTACATTCCGGCGCAAAAATGATGCTTTTTAAGGATGCTTTTTAAGGAGCCGATTACTTGCGAGAGAAATGTCGGCTGGGCTGTACGCAGACGTGGCAAATATTCCTTGACAATCCTAAATGGTTCCATAAGGGTTCCATTAACAAGTTCGTGACGTTTTCTGACCTATAGGAGGCTGTATGGTTCGCCGCTTAGTCCAACAACTCCAGGCACACGCGCGTGTATGTGCTCTTGTAGTTTTCCTTTGCGCATTCCCCCTTTTGGGAGTTGGCCAGGCAGGCCCGCAGCGAGACGCACAGGCCGTTGCTGTCCTCACGAAATCTCTGAATGCTTCCGGCAGCGTCGGAGCTGTCTTGGATTTTAAGGGCACTGGAACCATTGCCTATAACTGGGCTGGCAAATCAGTCGTGGGCTCCGTGGCGATACAAGGAAAGGGTCCAGGCCAGTTCCGCATGGACTCGAATGTTTCTGGCCAGGCTCGCAGTCTCATCGTCAATGGGCATGGGGGCGCGCTTGTTGGGTCGAATGGTGAGAAAACCCCTCTACCCTATCGCCACGCACTGACGGCGAGCAGCATGGCTATGCCCGGGGGGATTGTTGAGCTCGCGTTGACAGACAAAGCAACGACCGTCGTGGGCGGCAATTTGGTACGGTGGAACGACACGGAAGCATATTGCGTACATGTAGAGCCATCGTCGGAAGAGGCCTTTCGAAGGGACGTGATCCACCCCGGTTTGGGCGTTTTCGAGCTATACATTGACCCGAACTCGTATCAGGTCGTGGGACTTGCGGAACGGATATTGGCCATAAACGATCCGCGTCAACCTTACCTTCATGAAATCAGTTTTTCGAACTACACGCCGACGGACAACATTGCGCTTCCATTCAAGATAACCGAGAGAATCAATGGCCAAATGACGTGGTCAATATCGCTCGAATCGCTGTCCTTGAATACAGGCGTGTTGGATTCGTTGTTCACGATGTAGCTCGACGCCGATGTCCTCAGAAGGCAGTGGAGCTCCCTCAGACAGATGCCTGACCCAAGATCGATTGGAGAACGTGATGAAAACAATGGCCTTCAAGTCACATGCCGGGAGTGCCGGGACACTGTTGCTTGTAGTGGTACTCGCTTTTGCCTCTCCGCTGTTAGCGCAAGACTATTCATTGCAAACGGGCTCACCTACCTTTACGAGCGCCTTGCCGGTGGAAATGGGTTTTGTGAATTTAGCCAACGGTAATTTGCAACTGACGATACCCATTGCGTCTGTTGCCCAAAGAGGGCGAGTGCCTTTTTCAGCCTCGGAAATTTACGACGGCCGGATATGGCAGGTTGTGAACACCGGTGGCGCATTGAGCTGGCAGCCAACCAATGTGCCAAATTCGCAAGGCGGCTGGAGATTTGTTACTACGGCAGACCCCGGCGCCGTAACGTTTATGAACGTTCACGACGTTTGCGCAGCCAACAATGTCGGCTGGATCCAGTACTATGGCTTCCAATGGACCCAATCAGACGGGACTCGGCTTTTCTTTCCGATTCACACATATAAGATGGATCCGAACTTCCCCCCGCCTCCCTCGACTTGCGGTAATCCGTTCGATACTCCGAGCGCGTCGGCTAGTGCCTCTGATTCCAGCGGGTACGTGATGTCGGTGACGAACTACAACCAGGCCACAATTTTGGCGCCCGACGGAACTCAGATCTTCCCGAGAGTGGAAGACACAAATGGAAACTTTTTTTCATCTGACTCGAACGGCAACGTGATCGACACGCTTGGTCGCACTCCTGTGACCAAGTCTATCAACGGCAACACGACAACTTACACCGTACAAAAGTCCGACGGAGGACAGCAGAGCTATACGGTAACAGCGGAGACTATAAATGTCGCGACCAATTTTGGCGTCACTGGAGTCACGGAATATTCGGGTACGCTGACGGTAGTTCAAAGCGTCGGGTTACCCGATTCGACCCAGTACAGTTTCGGATATGATTCGTACGGGGAGATCAACAGCGTAACTCTGCCGACCGGCGCGACTGTCACCTATGGTTATTCGAATTTCTTAGATTCTTTGGGCGGCGCCAACCGTTGGGTCTCAAGCCACAAGTCGGGAGGAGGACCTTGGAACTACGCTCCTCTTGTTGTTAATCAGTGTTCCACCCCATCGTCATCGTGTGTACAACAGATGACTGTTACCAAGCCGAGCGGGGACAATGCTGTCTATAGTTTTACGATCGATAATGGCGCCTGGACCGGAAGCGTTCAGTTTTACACCGGAGCGGTATTGCCAGCTAATCTTGAGGAGACCGTAACTAACACCTGGAATTTTTCAAACGCTTGCCAGACGGACGGCTGCAGTGGTAACCAAAACATTCAGGTCTCTGCTGAAACCTTAACGCTGCCCGTTCCCGGGGGCAGCGTTAACCGGACGACGCAGTGGACTTACAACAGCATCTATGGCATGAAACCTACGACGGTCCAGCAGTGGAACTACTACACAGGAACACTGCCATCTAACCCGGACATTGAGACCGATATTTCCTACGGCGTCTGTATGCGTCCAACGAGCTTGACGGTATGCCCGGGGAGCAAGCCCGCCTGCGCTGCGGCGAACGCATTATCGCAAACAACTTTTACGTACGATGAGGCGGGGTTTCTCGTGGACTCGACACCTGCTACGGGAATCATCAACCACGATGACACTAACTACGGGAAGGGGAGCAGCCAGACACGTTGCAACCTGACTCATATCCAACGCTGGGCAGGAGGCCCATCTTTTCTTAGTGCTTCGAGTACGTACGACACGACGGGGCAGGTCGTCCAGGTAAAAGACCCTAACGGCGCCATCACGAAGTTTAGCTACGCTGACAACTTTTTTACCGATAATGGCGCCAATCCTCCAGCAGCTTTTACACCTTCGGCGCCAACAAACGCCTATGTTACGCAAGTGACTGCCCCGCTCGTAGGAGTTTCGAACAGGTACGGCTACTACTTCAATACGGGAAGAGGGGCATCTGCCGTTGATCTGAACGGAGCAGACGGCTATACGCACTACGATTCCTTGGATCGTCTGGCCAGCCAGTATATGCCGCCTTCTGCGAATGGTCAGCGCGGGTGGATGCTTGCTGATTATCCAAGCTCGACCGAACTCGACACTTACACCTCGATTACAAGCAACACAGCGTCTAAGAGCTGCACGAGTTGTCGTCACCAGCAGGTTAATGTCGACAACCTCGGCCGGCAGACATCGGACGGCTTGGTGAGCGATCCCGAAGGCGCCACACAAGTGACTACGAGCTACGATTTATCGGGGCGAGTGCAAAGCACGACAAATCCTTATCGCAGCACGTCTGATCCGACCTACGGTTTGCAAACGCTCACATATGACGGTTTAGACAGGGTGACGGCGACCACGCACGCCGATGGGAGCGTGTCGAAAACTTACTACGGGGCTGCGGTCAACGCACCTGGGGGTCTTTCCACTCGCCAATGTCCGCCTGCACCGTTCGTCTGTCTTCCCGCATACCCCGAACTCGCGGTAGATCCCTCCGGGAAAAAGCGTCAGCTCTGGAAGGATGGTCTTGGAAACATCCTTGAGGTTGATGAGCCCACAGGTGGAAGCTCTGCTACGGCCGGTTCCGGATCGGTGACGGTGAACGGCACCGAGCAGTCGACCCAGGTGTTGGTCACGCCCGCAACTTCCGGGACAGGAAGCGTGCAGCTCAGCGGAGCTGTCCAATGGGCGACGGTCTCGAGCGCGTCCACAGGCGGCACGACCAACATAACTTTGAACGGATCCGAGCAGCAGTTCCCTGCTGGCGTTACTCCGGGAACGGGAACCGTCACCATCGGCGGACCGGGCGAGCAAATCATTCCCGCGACCTATGCTACGGGCAGCGTCACCATCAATGGCGCTTTGCTTGTCCAGGCTGGGGCGCCCGCTACTACCACAGTGACGATGGGCGGGTACGACAGTACGTATCTGGTCAATAAAGGCGGATGCGATCTTGGATGCTATTACCAAGAGTTTCCAGACTATGGCACGGTTAGCTTTACCGTTAATGCGGGAGGTACGGTATTCGGACCGGTGAGTGCAAACTACGACGGGACTTCAACTCCCGTCAGTCTGGCGGCTGGTCTATTCGGCGCGTTTCCGTCCAACTCCATCGTCGGCATGAGCAATCCCGGAGGCTCATCCACCTTTACCCTTACCACTACCGCCAACAGCAGCTCCGCAAACAGTTTCACCTTCAACGGACGAATTGCAAGCTCATGCGAGCCCATAGGTGATGGCACTCAGCCAGGCGATCAAATGTGCAATCTCCCAAACTGGACAATGACACCGATACAGGCCACGTTCAGCGGAGGAAGAGATCCAGTTTACGACACGGGAACTTGCACGATCACCGTAAACGGCCACGGGGACGGCCCGCCGTGGTCGGGTTCAGGCACGACAGCGGCAAGCATCGCTAACGCGCTGGCTGCTGCTATTCACAACGATACTGCTGCCTTCGTTGACGCAACCGCTTCTGGCAGCACAGTCAACCTTATTCCCAGAAATGCTGGTGTTGCGGGTAACTATTCCCTGTCTTCATCATGCACCTACGATTCCAGCCACTTTGCCGGCCCTTCGTTCACTACCTCGAATTCCGGATCTGCCCTGACCGGCGGCAAGGACGAAATCGACGACACCGGCACCATCACTGCTACCGTCAACAACCATGCTTCTCAGGTGTCCTGGGGCAAGGGTGACACCACGAATACAATCGCCTCCAACCTAGCAGCCGCCATCAATAAGGACACGGCGATCTCGGGCGTTACTGCGAACCCCTCGGGGGCAACTGTAACGCTAACGTCGGTGGTCAAAGGATCGATCGGCAACTATGCAATGACTGTGGCCGGCACTTACGATACAACCCACTTCAGCAACCCATCATTTACAGTCTCGGACTCGGGTGCTACGCTTACTGGCGGCTGGCCCAACCCGAATGCAGTTGACAGCGGAACCATGACAGTGAAGGTCAACTCCAACACCTACAACGTTAGCTGGGGGCAAACCGACACCCCTGGATCGATCGCCAACAAACTGGCCTCGGCGCTTGGCGCCGATACGGCCGTTTCGCCAACGCTCTCGGGAAGCACTATCTATCTTGATCCCAAGCAGCCGGGGGTAAGCTATACGTTCTCGACGGCGTACACCTATGACTCAGGGGATTTTACGCATTCTTCCTTCACAACCAGCAACTCGATATCCGATTACGGAACGGCAACCATCACAGTGAATGGACACGCGGATAGCGTGCCTTGGGCAGGGCACGATAACCCATCCAGCGTGGCCACTGCGCTGGTCAACAAGATCAACGGAGACAGCGGCGCCGCCGTCAGCGCCACGACTTCGAACAACACAGTCACACTGACCGCCCAGAACACGGGTGTTCAGAGCAACGAGGCGTTGTTGTCTGCCGCGGCGTACGACACTGGGCACTTCACCGCCGGCTCGTTCAGCGCCTCCAGTTCAGGGAGCGCGCTGACGGGAGGAGCCGACGCTGTCTATAAAACAGTGTACGATTCAGGAACAGTGACAGTCAGCATAAATGGCATCCAGGCATCAGCGCCCTACCAACAAGGCAGCACGGCGGCGGGTCTGGCGGTCACCCTGGCTAACGCGTTCAATAATTTCCCTTCATCTCCGATCAGCATATCTGTTTCAGGTTCATCACTGGCTATAACAGCCGTTAGCCCAGGGGCGAACAGTAATTATTCCTTATCGTCCAGTGTTACCAGCAACCAGACTGCGCTCTTCAGTACGCCGTCATTTGCCTCGTCGCCTTCCGGCACCGCTTTGACTGGAGGCGCAGACGCGTCCGCGACAAGCCTCACCACACCGCTGGCGACGCTTTATAGTTACGATCCTCTCGGAAACCTACTGCAAGTGACCCAGGGGCAACAGACGCGCACCTACTCGTACGACGTCCTGTCGCGCGTGACTTCAAAAACGACTCCCGAAGACGGTACTACCTACTCGTACTACACAGCGGCTGACGGGACACTTTGCAGCGGGAATGCTAGTTTGATATGCCGCCGGAAGGACGCTCGCGGCATCACTACGACGAACACTTACGATCAGCTGAATCGCGCTACTTCGGTAACTTATGACGACAAAACAACGCCAGCGGTCAACTATTTTTATGACCAGACATCGTACAGCGGCTTGACAATTGTCAATGGAACGGGCCGCCTGACGGGAATGAGTGACGGATCAGGCTCATCGGCTTGGAGTTACGATCTGCTTGGCCAGATCTCCACGGAACAACACGTGATTTCCGGAGTCACGCAAGGCAAGAGCATCTCGTACACCTACAACCTCGACGGAACTCTCGCCTCGCTCACCTACCCCAGTGGGCGACAAGTGACTTATTCCTACAGTAATGCTCAGCGCGCGCTTTCAGCCACCGACAAGGGAACAGGCGTCAACTATGCGAGCGGAGCGCAATACGCTCCGCAGGGCAATCTTGCCTCATTTGTCCTGGGCCAAACTGCGACCTTCGCCGGCATCACGCAGAGCTACAGCTACAACAACCGGATGCAATTGAATGGTCAGCAGGCAGCTTCGGCAGGCGGCCCAGTTTTGGATTTCAATTTCGGGTTCCCGGGATCACCGGGTAACAACGGACAGCTGTCTTCCATCGTCAACCGTCTGGATAGTGGGCGCAGGGTTAGTGTTACGTACGATGCGTTGCACAGGATCGCGACCGCACAGACTCAGGCAACTTCCGGCCCCAACTGCTGGGGTCAGAGTTTCGGATATGACCGCTGGGCCAATCTGCTCTCGATTACCGTGACTCAGTGCTCCACGTCGGCCCTGAGCGTGACGGCGACGAACAATCAACTCACCGGCTTCAGCTACGACTTGTCTGGAAACATGACCGGCGACGGCGTCAATACCTTCACCTATGACGCGGAAAACCGGCTCGCGTCCGCAGCAGGCGTGAACTACGTGTACGATGGTCGTGACCTTCGCGTAAAGAAATCGAATGGGACAATATACTGGCGCGGCTTCCAGGGCGAGGCATACGCGGAGAGCGATCTTTCCGGAAACATCAGCAGCGAGTACATCTTCTTTGACGGACTGCGAACCGCGCGAGTCGACACGGGCAACACCGTATTTTACTATTTCACTGATCAGCTGGGCAGCACGCGGGCGGTGACGACGAGTAACGGAACGGTTTGCTATAGCGCTGATTTCACGCCATACGGCGGCGAGGTAGCTATCATCAACACGTGCGCCCCCAAACATAAATTCACCGGATATGAAAGGGATTCTGAGGCCGGGCTGGATTACGCTGTGTACAGGCAGTATTCATCAAGACTTGGGCGATTCTTACAGCCTGATCCGCTGGCCGGTTCCATCAACAACCCGCAATCCCTCAACCGGTATGCGTATGCCCTAGATGATCCATTGAATTGGACGGACAAACTGGGCCTCAGCCCTTGCCCCGCTGGCTATCATACGCCAACCGCTGACGAAGCCAAGGCTATCGTCGCTGCGGCACAGAGCTTCCTAGGCAAAGGGATTACGCATGCCCAACTAGACTGTTCCGGGATGGTCTTTCAGATAGCCAAAAAGGTGTCCGGTGGAGGCATCCCTATTGCGGACTCCGCCACAATTCGCAGTGGGCAAATTGATCGCTATGCGCCCGACAGCGCACCGCACGTTGGCGACGTAGTATCCTTTGCGACGCCGGGGCATGTCGCTATCGTAACGGGCGTGTTCGCCAACGGGCTAATAAGCTTTATTGGCAGCCAATCTACTCACGGGCCGCAACCAGTTGATCTGAGTCTACCTCCGGGCCCGAAAGGCACAGCTGGCGGGACGGCCACGTATTGGAGAGCCCGCATGGAGCAAGCTAAGTATTTCCAGATTTGTATCAAAGACAAGGCCAAACCTGCAACGCCAAAGCCGGCAGACGCGCCGGTGCCGCCACCACTACTCGACCAGATTCCCAATACGTCGTCGGTTCTGGATGCGCTGATGCCGCCTCCACCTCCGCCACCCTTGCCGCCTCTGCCCCATGCAACTGTAAGCATCATAGGGCCTTGGCTGGAATGTCCAGACCCGTCTGGCGACGGTTGCCTGCCACTTATTCAAGGTGGAGGAGATGAAGGTGGTGACGGGGGAGACGGTTGGGATGACGGAGGAGGCGACGGCGACTGCGGGGCCTCAGGGTGTGACGATCCGGGCCCGCTTCTAACAAAGATGCATCCAGCCCGCGATTTCATAGTAACGGCGGTCGTCTTCGGTCCGCTGCTGGTATCCTGAGGACACGCTATTATGTGCACAAGTGAACGGACTCGTTGGGAGGGCAAGAGCAGATCCTGCTTCGTCAGGTGGCTCGGCTTGTCGTCGCTGTTGATTTGGTTGATTCTGTTGGCGGGGGGTGAGTCTTCGGCCCGAACACCGACTCGGAGGGTGAGCCGTCCCGGGTCTTGCTATGCCTTCTTGCGACGCGCTAGCCTTTGGACCACCTGCGAGGGAAAGCGAGAGCGCATTCAATTAGGCGTTAGAGTAGATGACTTTGCCGTTTCAGTGGATGGATCGCACCTTGTTTTTCACAAGCACAAGGAGGACCCAAGCGGCGACAGTATTATGCCCAACTCGGGTGGCTCGCACCTGACTGTGATATCGCTTGGGGACAAGACCGGTGTTACAGCGATCAACGTCGAAGAGGCTGGACGACTCTCTGCCACTTGCGGCACTGTCGTTCATTTTGAGTTTTGGAGTCGGCACGCTTTGGATGCCCTAACCGCAGCTCCTCTTCGGCTTCCGCCATATCAGTATTTCAGGTGCAGTTCGGATCGCCGCTCGATTGTCGGTTGGACGGAGCAGGACGACGCTGAGAGAAGGAAGCGAGCGGAGAGCGACATGACGGCGATAGAGAGTATTACACTCAGAACCGGCCAGTCAGGTGAAACAACAGTAGCCTCTATCTATGGGCCGCCTACGTTCGACATCAGCCCCAACGGGGAATTTGTTTCCTACTTCACGTGGTTACCTGGCAAGCAGGAGGGGCTGTGTGTCGCGCGAGCGTCGGGCTCACCACGGTGCGTGTCCGACGGAGGCCATGTAATCTCGCTGGCGAACAACGGCGACGTAATCTTCTGGTCTCCGAATGAGGACTCGAGCGATATAAGGTATTGGCATCTTGGGAGTCCTCAAACAGTCCTCCTCGAAAAGGGAGCCAGCAATCCACAATGGATCACACCTGAAGCAGCTGCGAGGCTGCATGAGTGGAATGAGCGGGCGCAGCACCCTGAACAGCATTGATGAGCCCAGAGTATAGACGGACCACACAGTGGGACATTTTTTCGTGGTGTAGCACACTCCTTGTCGCGATTGTGGGCGGCCTGATTGCTCTCCGATATGGTTACCTGAACGATATTCGGGGACGGCACGTTACACGTGAGGACGTGTTCGCCGCCATCAAGAACGCCAAAAGCGGTCCGGTCGAAGAAGGATCGGTGGGCGCCGGCACCGGAACAGTAGCGTTCGGCTTCAAGGGCGGCATTGGTACCTCCTCACGCCGCCTTCCTTCCCGGCTTGGCGGATACACCGTGGGCGTCCTGGTCCAGACAAACTTTGGAGGCGTGCTCACCATTGCAGGTGCCCCGGTGGGGCGGGAATTGGACCGCTATTATCTGCGCGAGGAACTCAAGCCGCAGAACAATGTGGATCGAGGAAACGGATCAGTCATGATCATCATTGCTACCGATGCGCCCGTGGATGCGAGGAACTTGAAACGGATGGCCGCGAGGGCGATGTTGGGACTGGGGCGCACCGGCGCTGCGGGGACGAACGGCAGCGCAGACTACGCCATTGCTTTTTCGACTGCGTCTGAGATGCGTGTCAGAACAGACGACAAGGGATCGATGCGACATTTGGATCTGCTGTCGAATGATGCCATGTCGCCGCTGTTTCTCGCGGTGATCGAGGCCACCGAGGAAGCGGTGTACAACTCCCTTCTACGGGCGACGACAATTTCCGGACGGGGGCACACCGTCGAGGCGCTGCCGATTGATAAGACCATCGACATATTAAGAAGATACAGTGTCGTCAAGTAAAGTGGGTGGGTCAAGAGCGGCCCCTGCAGTTAAGGATTTGCGGTCAACTGGATCACTTGGAGGGAAGCAGATCCGCAGCTATGTTCTCGCCTAAAAGGGACCGGCTGACACGGAAACTGTTTTCAGATTGCTGGCAGATGCTTACAATTATGAACAAACGCGTTGGTTTTCTTTCATTTCTTCTCTTTCTCACGGCAGGCCATCGCATCCCACCCTTTCGCAAAAAGCAAAAGCGCGAAAGGGCGGGCCACCCGCCGCGTGATTTTCACCATAGTACAATTCCAACTCGGGAAGGAGATACCCGTAAATCTTTCAAAAATATGGCCTTGGACCTTGGAAGCAACTCCAACTCCTCGATTTGGCGACTTACCCGGTTGCGATCCTGGATGCCTTCAATCGAAGGCAAGTCGCCTCTTTCAAATGGTCGAAAATAACTGACTAACCTTAGCGTGGATTCACTAGTCTCTCTTGACGGGCAAATAGTGTGCTTGCGGGCGGCAATTGTGGGTTGAGAGCATGACCACAGTTTTTCAGGATCTGAAATACGGTCTGCGCATCGTAGCAAAGAATCGTGGTTTTACTGCGGTTGCGGTGATCACACTGGCACTGGGGATCGGGACGGCGACCACCATCTTCAGCGTGATCGACAAAGTGCTGCTGGATCCCTTCCCTTATGTCGATGCACAGCGCATCGTCATGGTCACGATCCATAATGATGCCGACAACCGTCCCGGCGGACGTTCGTGGTTTAACGACGCGGAATTTCTCGATTACCAGGAGCAGAACCACGTCTTCGACGAGGTCATCGGCGGAACCGGCCAGGATGTTCTTTATTCAAACGGCGAAGGCACTGAGCAGTTCGATGGCGGAGGTGTCACCGGAAACATGTTCCGGGTTTTGGGAGTCCCCGCACTCGTGGGCCGGGCGCTAACGCCCGACGACGCCAAGCTGGGCGCGCCTCCGGTCTTTCTGATGTCTTACAAGCTGTGGGCCAATCGTTTCAATTTCGATCGCAGTATTCTCGGCCGCACCTTTGTCCTGAACAACGTGCCGACGACTCTGGTGGGAATTATGCCTCTGCGCGTCACCAAGCTTGGCGCCGACCTTTGGATTCCCGTGGTTCCCGATCGCGGAAGGCCGGAGAAGGAGACACGCTACTTCATGTTCCAGGCTCACTTGAAGCCGGGGGTCACGCTGTCTCAAGCGCAGGCCGACCTCAACGTGATCGCGCGCCACCAGGCGCAGGTGTATCCCAAGAATTATCCGCAGAAATTCAGCGTCCAGGTCGACAGTTGGATCGATCATTTAGTCGGGCAATTCAGCAAGACCTTATATACTCTGGCCGCGGCGGTTGGTTTGCTCTTGCTGATTGCTTGCAGCAACGTTGCCAACATGCTTCTCGCGCGCGGGAGTGCCCGTGAGAAGGAGATGGCGATTCGGGCGTCGGTCGGCGCCAGCCAGTGGCGGCTGGTCCGGCAATTGTTGATCGAGAGTTTCATATTGGCACTGGGAGGAGCGGCCGCCGGTTGCCTGCTCGCCTACGCCGGCATCAAGCTGCTGGTGCGGTTCATTCCCCAAGACACGATCCCGCACGAGGCTGTCATTGGATTGAACTTTCCCGTGCTCGCTTTTTGTTTGGTCGTGTCTATTTTCACCGCGATCCTGGCCGGACTTGCGCCGGCAGCGCAAACCGCCAAACTTGACATTGTCGAACGTTTGAAAGATTCCGCGGGCACGCTGAGTGTCGGATTCCGGCGCGGTAAACTGCGCAGCGCGCTGGTAGTGGCAGAGGTCGCATTGTCGCTGGTTCTCCTAGCCGGAGCAGGACTGCTGATGCGCAGCTTCGTAGCTTTGCAGGAAGTGGAACTGGGACTCAGGACCGATCACATTCTTGTAGCCCGCATTCCCCTCCCGCGCGGGCAATACACTACCGCCGCGGCCAAGCAGCAGTTCTTTCGTTCGCTGCTAGAGCGGGTGTCAGCCCTGCCAGGCGTTGAATCGGCGACGGAAACAAGTACCTTGCCGCCGTATGGCGGGATCCGTACGGAACTGGAAATTTCCGGCAAAACACACACCGAGAAGTGGGAAGGCATTTTCCAACTAGTCAGCGAGGGATACTTTCGCACCCTAGGTATTCGCCTGCTGCGCGGACGCACACTCTCCGAAGTAGAAGTAAACGACGCCCGAAAGGTAGCGGTAATCAATCAGACGCTGGCCAAAAAGTACTTCGGGCAGGAGGATCCTATTGGGAAAAGCCTCACGCTAAAGATGCTTGCGACCGAGCCAACTCCTCCGGTGACGGACCCGGTCTTCGAGGTCGTGGGCATCGTTGCCGACGCGAAGAATCAGGGCATTCAAGAGCCGCCACGACCTGAGGCATTCATCCCGTACACGATTACCGGTTCGTTTCAGCGCGGAATCCTCGTTAGAACCGCGGGCGATCCCCTGGCCATGCTCGATACCCTGCGAAAAGAGATTTGGGCAGTGGACCGTAACGTCGCGCTCACCATGACAGGAAGCCTCGAGGATTATCTCAAACGCTTCACTTACGCTGAGCCGCGCTTCAGCCTGATTTTGCTTGGAATATTTGCTGGCATCGGGTTGGTGTTGGTAGCGCTTGGCGTCTATAGCCTGATCGCATACACGGTTTCGCGCCAGACACGCGAGATCGGCATTCGGATGTCGCTGGGAGCCACCCGTCGGCACGTACTTCGGATGGTGCTGCGGATGGGCCTGCAGCTTATCGCGCTGGGAACCGTGGCGGGTCTGGTGTTGAGCTTCGGCGTCACCCGTGTGCTGGCCCATCAGCTCTGGAGTGTTTCACCCCATGATCCAATCACCATGGTTGCGGTCGTCGGGATTATGGGCCTCGCTGGCCTGGCTGCGTGTTACTTTCCCGCCCGCCGCGCGACCCAAGTCGATCCCATGGTCGCTCTCCGATACGGATAAATCGGATCGGGTAAAAGTTGCGTCAGGAATTTCTGCGCGTCGCTGACCGCTTCTTTTCATGCTTCACATAGAGTCGCTCTGCTCGGGCGAGCAATTGCGACGCGCGTAGGCCAAAAACTTGCGCCGCGGCAACCAGCATTCGGTGGGTAGGGCTCGCCGTTCCCAGTTCAATCGCATTAATATGCCTCTCCGAATACCCGACCCTGTGGCCCATTTCTGCATGCGACCAGTTCCTTGCCATACGGAGCTGGGTGATGACCGCACCCAGCGCTTGATCTGGGGTGTGGTGCTTTCGCTCTACATTGGTGCCGACGCGCCGTCCCACGCAGGCCTACGATCTTCTCTTCTTGAGCTCGGTCGAAGAAGGCTCCGCGGCTTGCTGCTTCAAATGTCTTCGTTCAGCTCGCGAGAAGAACTGGGAGAGCGTCAGGTCAAAGATGCCAGCGAAGACGATGACCAATTCGAGCGTAGGATTAATCTTGCCGTTTTCGAGCATGTTCACCCAGGACGTTGAGTAGCCGGCTTTAGCGGCGAGCTTCCCCTGCGACCAGCGCTTCCCGATCCGAAGTTCGGTAACCACGGCGCCTATGGCCTGTCCGAGCGTCCTCGTCTCGCGCTTGAGCTTACTGCTGACTTTGCCGGGCACACCCGCATCATCGGCAATTGCTCAATGCCAATGTTTTTACTATACTACATATGATTATTTTGAGTAAC
>Ga0209648_10000234_pt1 | contig 41391 bp, 35 predicted proteins | sample GraSoi2013_115cm_FD_185830 | JGI IMG/M metagenome (GOLD analysis project Ga0209648, IMG submission 185830) | Grasslands soil microbial communities from the Angelo Coastal Reserve, California, USA - Sample 9_17_2013_115cm (SPAdes) (version 2) | ecosystem: Environmental > Terrestrial > Soil >...
TCAGGCCAAATGCAGCGCGGTGCTCAGTATATTGAGCGATGTTGCCGGGGAAGACCGCCACAAGAAAGAGCACCACCAGCAGTCCCACGTACGCTTTGTACCGATATAAGGCCAGGAGGGACAATCCAAGCGTGATCTCTGCGAAGCCCGAGAGAAAGACGACAAGATCGGGTTTCAAAGGAATCCATGGCGGGACCTGCGCCTGAAATTCCTGACGCGCGAACGTGAGATGCGACACGCCAGTGTAGACTAACATCAGGCCGAGAAGAATACGGCCAAACGTCTGTACTTTCGATGTCTTCGGAGCAGCTTCCAGAGTTCTCATCGTCAGTATCTCCCTAGGTTTAAGTGGTGATCGATGTGGGTCTGAAGGAGTTTGCCCCACTCTTCGACTGTCATCGAGCCGAACATGGGGTGCGGCACCCAAACTGCCGCCGATCTTGCATGCCAGGCGGCATTCATGATTCTCAGGGGTTGCTGCTTTTCGAATTCGAAATCACACTGCGCGCTATGGGGAATCTTGAAACCCTTGGGCAGCCGCAGCCCGACCAGTTGTTCCGGGAACCATTGCCGCGCATTCTCGGGCTTAGTCCGGAGGACCCTGTTCCGAAACTCCTCGTTTTTTGTGTCGGTATCGAACGCCATTCCGTGTACTTGCTTCGCACGGAAGGAGCGCGAGATGTACTTCAACATTGCGAGGCCACACAGCCAAAAGTTGCCGGTAAACAGCTCGCGCGCGAGACTTGTGCCCTTGGCTTGAGGGAACCTCGCCGAAACGGTGTCGCGTGAGTAATTGCTCATATGTTCCTTTAGACTGTCTACGCGGGCGCCACTTAGGCAGCATTCACTCAGGGCAGTTTCACCTCTTCGCGTTGAGGAGCGTGCCGAGCGTCGCAGGCCACTGCTTCTCGAAGTCGACGTCCCGTTGGAGTCCGCGCTCTAACAGAGCCTGGATTCGCTGTTGCGCTTCACTCCATGTCAGGGAAGTCTGAAAGGAGTTAAGGGCGTCGAGGAGCCGGTCGGCGGACGGCAACGAGACTTGGTTAACGAGATTCTTCGCCGCGGCAATAGCACGGCGGTCGAAGGAGGCGATGCGGCGCGCGAGCGCGTCGACGAAGCCGTCCAACTCGGTGTCCGGAAGTGCCCGGTTGACGTATCCGTATCGCTCGGCGGTGTCGCCGTCGAAGTCATTCGCGCCGAGAACGATTTCGAGAGCGCGCCCGCGGCCGACCAGATGTGGGAGGCGTTCCGCACCGCCGCCGCCCGGATGCACTCCCACCCCGACTTCGGGTTGGCCCAGCAGCGTGTTCTCGCGAGACGCAAAACGCATATCGCAGGCGAGGACGAACTCGCTGCACGCGCCCCGAACACAGCCTCGGATCTTCGCGATGCTGACCACCGGCGACGTAGTGAGACGGACGAACGTATCCATCAGGATCGGGAAGCCGGAACGCCCAACGGCTGTGGTGATATTCCCGAGCTTGCCGGTCAAATCAAAGTGGGCAAGATAGAACTCTGGATTCGCGCTCTCGAACACCACGACGCGCAGGCCTGGGCTTGAGTCCATTCGAGCGAGCAGATCCTGGAGGCCTTCGAAGATGGTGGCGTCCATAATGTTGAAAGGCGGGTAATCGAACAGAACCCTCCAGTACGCAGATGTTTCCTCAATGACCCGCACCGGCATTGTCGATTTACTTTTACTCATGGTTCGAATCCTCAGATCTCGAATGAGCGGGACGGCGAGGTGATCTTCTTCTCCTCATAGGAACGCATTCGCGCGAGTCCAGCTTCCGAGATACACAATTTCAAGAAAAGATTTCGTTCGAGCGCCAATCCCTGCGCTAACGGTGTCTCGATGGCGTTGCGGACGAGACGTTTGATGTAAGCAACCGATTCCGGCGTATGCGACGACAGTCGCCGCGCGATCTCCATCGCCCGATCGAGAGCCTTGCCGCTGACTGTTTCATGCACCAAACCCTTCCTTTCGGCTTCACGCGGATTGAGTGCTTTTCCCAGGAGAATGTGCATGAGAGCGGCTGGCATTCCTATGGTGCGCGGTAGCCTCTGAGTGCCACCGGCACCGGGAAGGAGACCAATCTCTGCCTCCGGAAATCCGATCAGGTATTCGCCGTCTTCAGCGATACGAAGGTCGCACGCCAGTGCAAACTCGAAAGCGCCAGCCAGGGCCGTGCCGGAAATAGCGGCGATTACTGGTTTTGGCATGCTCTCGCACAGAGCCATGGCCTTGTCGAAGAATCCCCCATTGTAGGTCGCATTTTCGGGCCATTGGCGGCCGGAAGCCCGCAGGGACTCGGCGATCTCGATAAGCGCGGCAATATCAAAATGACGATTGAAATAACCGGGCGCACCTCCGGTCACGACGACTACGCGAACCTTGACGTCACCCGCGAATCCTTCCAACGCTTCGGTCAAAGCGTCGCCCATCTCAGCGTCGAAATATATTCGCTTGGGGCTGCCCAATGTAATGAGCGCAATTCCATCGGTCACTTTTGTCGTTAGAACATCGGCGTTCATTGGCACCTCCTTGGTCTTCAAATTTCACATCTACGCGGACGCAACCGAGTTGGCGGCCAATGTAATGAGATCAGCCACCTCTTTAGGGTGCGAGACCATTGCGGCATGGCTTGACGCTACCTTGCGGATTTCGGCTCCCATGCGCTTCGCCATGAATTCTTCCGCCTGTGGCGGAATCATCTGGTCGTCGGTTGCGACCATGTACCACGATGGAAGGGATTTCCACGCCGGAGGCCCGGCCTTTGCGGTAAAGGAGTCGACACTCAGCGGTTTTTGCACCGCAGCCATGACGCGGGCTTCTGTTGGGTCCACATCGGCGGCAAATGCCTTTGCGAAGCCATCCCGATCAATCCACAGGAAGCCATGATCGTCCGGCGGGCGAACCGCGGCAGCACCCGCTGGGGCTGGTCCCTGTTTGCTCAAACCATCCAGGCTCTCGCCTTCGTCCAGGGCAAAGGCAGCGATGTACACCAGCGCTTTTACGCCCGGCATGCCGTTCGCAGCTCCGGAAATTACCATGCCGCCGTAAGAGTGACCGACAAGCACAACGGGGCCCTTCAACATGCCGAGCAAGTTCTGCGTCACTGCTATGTCTGCCTCGACCGAAGTGAGTGGAAGTTGAGCCGCCACGACGTTCAAACTTTGCTTCTGCAGCAGGGGGATCACTTTGCTCCATGACGATCCGTCCGCCCACGCTCCGTGTACGAGTACTACGTTTGCTTTCGTTTCCATTACCGTCCTTTTCGCCCTTTCGGCTGTTCTTCCGGCCGCTCGCGTTCCTGCGACATCCACGTCCTGATATAGGCGGAGCCGTGTAGCACGGAAACTCCCGCCGCTTCGCACGAATTCAGAAAGCGAATCGCCTCGACATCAACGAGGCCCACCTCCTCTAAGTCCAAAGCGACTGGTGATTGGCACCGGTCGAGCTCCGCCTTTACTTGATGCACGTGCTCAGATCGAAAATCGCCGCTGAGCCGAACGCGTCCTTCGACCCGGTCAATCTTTAGCGCCATCGATTTCGCGCCCGACTGCGGTTACTGAGGCAATGCACGTGCCATTGCTAACTATTTGAAATAACGTCTGTTGTGATTACTGCTTATCCTGAAAGTTAAGGAATTCCGGTTTTGTGAGGAACGAGAGTCGGGATTATAATCGGGGGATGGCATTCGCAGCCGACCGCTCATCAGGCGTGGCACCAGCGCTGGACGCTCTACTTGTGATCGACGCTATTCCTGCAATTGCGTGGTCGAGTCAGCCGGATGGCTCTGTCGAGCTCGTCAATCGAAGATGGCTCGACTACACAGGCCTTTCTCCTGAAGAGTCTTACGGCTGGGGATGGAAGACCGCGGTTCATGTGGAAGATCTCGCCGGGTTACTAAACGCGTGGGGAGCGTCCGACGTTCAAGAGGGGCGCGAATGCGAGGTCCGATTGCGGCGCTCTGACGGCGTCTTCCATTGGTTTCTTGTCCGTCGCGCACCACTGCACGATGAAACGGGTGCAGTGGTGCGGTGGTTCGGAACTGGCATTCATATTGAAGACAGCAAGCAAAAAGAATTGCTTCGCGTAGCGGAGAAGCGAGCACTGGAAATGATTGCCGATGGGGCAAGCCTCTCCGAGGTCTTGAAGCAATTGTGCGCTGCCATCGATGAACACACGCTTGCAATCTCGCTAGTCATGTTGATGGACCGAGGGGGCGATCAGCTCTTGCCGTTCCCCGGTCCTCACCTCCCGCCGGAAGTGACTGCCGCTTTTACACCTTGGCCAATCGGCCCCAACATGGGCTCTTGCGGCACGGCGGCGTTTACAAGAAAGCGGGTGATCATTTCCGATATTTCGAAAGACCCGCGCTGGCCTCGTGATGATCGGGGCCTGGCTGCCAGACGGCTGGCTCTGGATCACGGAATCCGTGCGGCCTGGTCCGAACCTCTGATTTCGAACGGTGAAGTTCTCGGCACCTTCTGCATAGCGTATTCACAGCCCCGGACTCCGAATGGTCGAGATCTGGAATTGATCGAGGCCGCTGGACACATCGCTCGCATCGCGGTTGAACGCCAACGATCCCAAGAATCTCTCAGATCAGCGTTAGAGACGATCAGGAACTCGGAAACCAAGCTTCGGCAGGTGATTGACGCCATCCCCACACTCGCCTGGTGCAATCTGCCGGATGGTCCGAACGAGTTCCTGAACAAACGATGGCACGAGTACACAGGCCTTTCCCACGAACAATCGAACGGTTGGGGCTGGCAAGTTGCGTTTCATCCGGAGGACGTACCGCCATTAATGGAGAAATGGCGAGAGTTGTTGGTTTCCGGGGAACCAGGCGAAATGGAGGCCAGGCTTCGCCGCCACGATGGTGTTTATCGATGGTTTCTCATTCGCGTAGAGCCGTTCCGTGACGAGCGCGGACAGCTTGTCAGGTGGTACGGAACCAGCACTGATATCGACGCCCTAAAACAGACGCAGGAGAAACTCCGCGAAGAGGAACAGGAGCTTCGCAGGATTACCGACGCGATACCGCAGGCGATTGTTGTTCTGGACCCTTCTGGCGCTCCCGTATACGCGAACCAAGCGACGCTGGACTATACGGGCCTTGCCGCGAAAGATGTGATTTCTCCGCACTTCCGCGAACGAATGTTGCACCCCGACGACCTGGAGAGACTCCGCGATGAGCGGAAGGCTGCTCTCGGCCGCGGGGCTCCATTTGAAGCCGAACTACGAGCACGCCGAAAAGACGGCGAGTATCGTTGGTTCCTGATTCGCTACAACCCCTTCCGAAACGAGCAGGGACAACTAACGCGCTGGTACGCAACGGGGACGGACATTGATGACCGCGTTCGCGCGGAAGAGAGGACGCGAAACGAAAATCTGGCATTGCGAGAGCAGATCGATCGTGACTGGATGTTCGAAGACATCGTCGGGTCTTCAGAGGCGCTTGGGAAGGTGCTACGCCGGGTTTCTAAGGTTGCATCCTCCGACTCCACGGTTCTTATCCTTGGTGAAACCGGTACAGGAAAGGAGTTGATTGCACGCGCGATCCACAAACGGTCCAGGCGCGCGGATCGGGCGTTCATTGGTGTGAACTGCGCAGCTATTCCACCCTCGCTGATTGCTTCCGAGCTTTTTGGGCACGAGAAAGGCGCCTTTACCGGTGCCACCCAAAGGCGCCTGGGCCGTTTCGAATCGGCGAATGGCGGCACAATTTTTTTAGATGAAATCGGCGACTTGCCCGGGGAAATTCAAATCGCACTGTTGCGAGTGCTGCAAGAGCGTGAAATCCAACGGGTCGGCGGAAACAATTCCGTTCCCGTTGACGTTAGAGTTCTGGCGGCAACTCATCGTGATTTGAACGCACTCGTCGCCGAAGGGCGATTCCGGGAAGATCTCCTGTATCGGCTCAACGTCGTGCCCATCGAGGTGCCACCTCTTCGCGAACGCGTTGCGGACATTCCCTTGCTTGTTGAGTACTTCATCGATCGCTTCGGCAAAAGGGCTGGCAAGAAGTTCAGCACGATCGACAAGAAATCTCTAAGAGTGTTTCAGGTATACGGCTGGCCAGGCAACGTTCGTGAGCTACAAAATGTGATCGAGCGTGCGGTGATCCTGAGCGAGGGTGAAACCTTCGCTGTGGATGAAACTTGGCTAAGGCGGGAACTGCCAGCAAGCCCAAAACGGAGAGGTACGCTAAGCGGCACCCTTGTGAAGCAGGAAAAGGAAATGATTGAAGCCGCGCTTGCGGCGAGTCAGGGCCGAATCTCCGGACCATCGGGCGCCGCCACCAAACTCGGCCTGCTCTCGCGCACCCTCGATTCTAAAATCAGGCGCTTGAAGATTAACGTATACCGCTTCAAAACGCCACGCTAAGGCTGCCGGTCATGATTGATCGCTCCTGACGTAATCTCACTGCCACGCTTCGTGCTGATCGTCGTGAGAATCGTCGGTACTCTATACGCCTTTGCGGTCTTCGCCAGGACCGTCACGTTATTGATCACCATCGTGAGCTCGTGACTGTTTACGTTTGCCAGTTGAGATGGCTGGCGATCGATCAGAAGAACGGCGCAATTCTCCGGCGTCAGAAGAGCGTCGAGGCCGACTTTTGTGAACGTTTGCATGATTTGTTTCCTCCCCTAAATTGGTTGGCGATAGCGTCTTTCGCAATGTCATTTTTTGCGTTGAGGCACCGTCAGGCACGGTTAGTCAACGTTCTCGGGCTGCCTTTAACGCTGCCGTCCACCAGAGCAGATCGTCGATCATGACGTTGGCTGACTTGTCCAGCTCGGCGAGGCCTTTGCCCACGTCGCCGCCCTGGAAGTGCGCCCAAAGCGTTGCCACTGGAATGTGAACGGATGACCGAATGGGTGCCATCTGAATCTCGATTGCCGTTTCACGAAGCTGCTGGACGGCTCGCGCACCCATGGCGCTGCCATAGCTCACAAAGGCGGCGGCCTTGCGGTTCCACTCCGGGTAAACCCAATCGACCGCATTTTTCAGCACTGCGGAGGGGCCATAGTTGTATTCCGGCGTGACGAATACAAAACCATCCGACGCCGCGATTTGGGCGGTCCACTTCTTAACCACATCGTGTTCGTAAGGCGGCCGGCCCGGCATAGCTGGCGGCAGGGGCTGGTCGAAGAAAGGCATTGGGAAGTCGCGGAGGTCGAGAAGCCGCGCTTCAATCGCCTCTCTCTTCCGAAGCTCCTGAAGAATCCATTGAGCCGGTTTTTCAGAGAACCGGCCCTGGCGTGTGCTGCCGACGATTACGGAGATGGTCATCATGTTCCTTGCTCCTTGACGATGGTTTCCATCGACCAGTTACGAAGCAACGCTGGGCTCAGAGTCAATCCGCTCTGCGCGGCTCCTCAGCCGTGAGCTCACGTTCGGCCTGAAGCCAGTCTTCCAGCTCACGGCCAGGTTGCGCCCCGCGAGCCAGATAAATTTCGTAGGCGCGACCCCTGACTTCGTGCTCACGCGTGGAGCGTAGTGGATGACCTGGTTCCTCGATTTCGGTCCCAAGCTCCCTGGGGTCGATCGCATCGCTCGTCATGACTCACCCCCTCAGGCCCGTGCCTGCAGCCGCGGCTGGAACAGCCCCGCAAAAGCCGGTCTCACATCGACAAAAATCAGTGCCCACAGCACCGCCACGAAGAGGGCCAGCGGAAGCCCGCTCGGGGCCATCAGGGCGTGGAAGACAAGAATGTTGACGATCACCGGCGCCAGCACGGCCACCGCCAACGGCACGTAACGGTTGACCAGCAGAAGTACCGCTGGGATGACCTGAAACGCGAAGATCACCCACAGGTAATGCGAGGCATAGAGGGCACCCATGAACTGTCCCGCAATGCCCGCCGGCGGGGGCAGGGGAATGAAGTTCAGGAAGCCGTTCAGGCCGAAAACAAGGAAGATTACGCCCGCCAGATATCGGGCGATTGCGGAAACGGTTCCCATAACCGGGTTCTCCTTTTCGATTGGCAGCCATTACATGGCGTCAATCATATTGAAGTCAATATAGTTGATGATGTATACTTCGGGAAGATTCAGGAATCTTATGGCCCACGGTGTTCAGGAGACGTCGCACGTTTGGCTCGTCATGTTGAAGGCGATGCGCGCGTTGACGCGCTACGCAGCCGCGGGAATCGAAGGAACTGGACTTGGCGACTCGGATTTCCGAGTGCTGGAAGTGCTGCTCCATAAGGGGCCGTTGCCCGTCAATACGATAGGCCCGATCGTCGATCTCACCCCAGGTTCGATCAGCATTGCCGTGGACCGTCTCGTCGCGAAAGGCTTGGTCAGCCGGGTCGAGAGCACCGAAGACCGGCGCGTGCGGATCGTGGCCCTCACCCCGCGGGGCAAGGACATCATTGTCTCGGGGTTCCGAAAGCATGCCGGGCAGATGAGGAGAGTGTTCTCTGAACTAAGCCCAGAGGAGCTTCATGGCCTCGAAGTGGCGCTTAAGAAAGTCGGCAAGCGCGCCGCCGCGCTGATGGAGCAGAGAGGCTGAAGAGATACAAGCGGCCGCCCACGAGACCCAGGGGCCATCGTGGTTAGGGAGCCATGGACATGGCCTGGGCTAAGCTTGTCGGCCGCATCGCCCACGCCTACGGAAATTAAACGACCGGCGGAAAGGACATTCACCTCCACAGTGTTCAAAGGCTACCGCGCCGCGTTCCAGGCATAACTGCCATGACAAACGAACCCACACGCCCCAGGGCGCACGACGCACCAGAGACCGTAACGCGTTTGACAACGCTCGGCCCAGGTGCCGGCATACGTCACAATCATCGGCACCTACGCAGTCGCCCTGAACGTGCTGAGGAGAAGCCTTCAGTCGAAAAGTTGGTCGCCTAACGTCGCGGCTTACTCGCTCCGCCAGCGCCTCCACCCGACGCGCCTAAAACGCGGTCAAGCGTGGGGTCCAGCGGGGATGACGGGCACTGCGGAAGCTAGTCAGATTAGTCCTGGTGCTCTTGAGACACGCTGGCAGTCATGGACGGCAAGAGGCAGGCAAGGGGCGTTAGCGCGATCGCCAAACGGAGCACCTCGCGTGCCAAGTAGCCCTTTTCTTCGAATGCTTTATCGCCGCATCGATCTTAAACGGAGCACAAACGGAGCACGGAGCGGAACGAGTTCTTGTAGCAGGCTGCGTTGAAAAGTTGGAGCGGGAGACGGGACTCGAACCCGCGACGTCCAGCTTGGGAAGCTGGCATTCTACCACTGAATTACTCCCGCTCGGCCAGTTTCATCTTACCCTGCTCCCAACCCGAACGCAAGACATCCCGACACCAGCCCATACCCCCACGCACCTCCTCCCACCCCTCGGAAATACACCACTTGAATCACCGGACTAAGCTCGTTTTCCTTTAAAGATTCAACCCCCTATGCCGATGGAAGTGCGACGGAGGTACGCACCAATTCTGACGCCAAGAGTTCTCTGGATCGCCGAACACCCCGGCGCAATCGTGGACACAAACCGAGTTTCGCTCACCACCGTAAACAGCGCCCTGGATGGCCTGCGCCGTCTTCAAGATGAGGACTTCGATGTCGTCCTCTCCAACTTCCCCTTGCCCGATTGGAATTCGGCGCCTGGTCTGCTCGAAGAGTTGCAGCACACTCAACCCGAGACGCCGGTCGTGATCCACGCGCCGCAGGCAAGCGCCACCGAAGTAGTCGGCCTGTTGCGTCTGGGCGCGTTCCACGTCCTGCAATACGGCGATGCGAACAGCCTGCTTTACCTGGCGGCCAATTCCAAGTGGGCCCAGGAGAACGCCTCCCGTTCACACGACTCACTCGAGCAACCCTGGCGCCGCTCTCTGATCGGCGAAAGCCGAGCTATCGAGCACATTGCCGAAACCATCCAACTCGTGGCGCCGCGCCGCTCCACGGTCCTGATCACAGGCGAAACCGGAACCGGCAAGGAAATCGTCGCCCGAGCCATTCACGCCGCCAGCGAGCGCGCCCATCTTCCCATGGTCTCGGTGAACTGCAGCGCGCTCCCGGAGACGCTGCTCGAAGCCGAACTGTTCGGCCACGTCAAAGGTGCGTTCACCGGCGCGATCAACCATCGCATCGGACGGTTCGAGCAGGCCAACCGCGGTACCATCTTTCTGGACGAGATCGGCGACATGCCGCTGAGCCTCCAAGCCAAGTTCCTGCGCGTGTTGCAAGAACGCGAATTCCAACGGCTCGGCAGCTCGGAAACTGTGCGTGTCGACGTGCGCGTGATCACCGCCACGCATGCCGATCTGCCCGAAATGATCCGCGAGGGCAAGTTTCGCGAAGACCTGTACTATCGCCTGAACGTAGTTCCCATCGCGCTGCCCGCCTTGCGGGAGCGCGCTTCCGACACGCGCATCCTGATCCTGCACTTCATCGAAAAGATCTGCCGCGACGAAAAGATCCAGATCAAGCAGATTTCGCGCGAGACGCTGGACCGGCTGGCGGCGCACGATTGGCCCGGCAACGTCCGTCAACTCGAAAACGCCGTCGAAAAGGCGATCGTCCTCAGCGGCGAACGGCCCTTTCTCTACCCGGGCGACTTCCCGCTTCCGCCCCGGCAACATCCGATCAGCTTCCCCGGCGGCGCCCAGCCCTTCATCGCGGTCCCCGATCACGGCCTGGATTTCGAGCGCACCGTGGGAAGCATCGAGCTCAACATCCTGGAACAGGCCCTGAAGAAGACCGGCGGCAACAAGAAGCTTGCCGCGGAGATGCTCGGCCTCAAGCGGACTACCCTTTCAGCCAAGCTGAAGATCCTTGCCGCGGTCAGCGCCGCTTAAACTCTTACAGAGCCGCGCGCGCCCGCGCCTCACGCCCCCGCGCCTTTGAGAATGACGCCTCCTGACCGCGACCCTCCTCTTGCACCGCCCTCACGATGAACCGCTTCGGCGCCGAACCAACGTAATAAAACGGATAGCAGGTCACCAGCGTCAAGCTCTGCCGCCCGCCCGCCGACAGCACGCCAACATCTTTCGGACCGACGATCTTGGTGAACTCCACCAGATAGCGATAAGTCCCATTCTCCGTCTCGAATTCGATGGCGTCGTCTTTCCGGATATTCCGAAGCGCGCGAAAGAATGTGTCCCGATGCCCGGCCAGAGCTACGTTGCCCGCTTTCCCCGGCAGCGCCGTACCCGGAATGTGCCCAACGGCCCGGCTCAGCGTGCCGGTATCCGCGCCCTCGCGAACCATCGCCGCAACGTTCAACCGCGGGATCCGCAGCCGCCCCAGCAGCATCGACGGCAGCGGCGCACGTTGGTGCGGCAGAGGCGCGAACTTTTGCGGAGCCTCCGGATTCTCCATCTTCTCCCGATCGCCCCCAAACAACCAATAAATCTCGTCCGCGACAAAGCCCCGCACCGTCGGCTTCAATCCCCGCAGCGTTTCGTCGAACGACCAGTCTTCGTACGCCTGGTATAGCAGCGCGCTGGTGTTGATCCACACGTACACGTCCAAAGCCGCCAGCCCGAACAGCAGAAACAGCCACTCGAAAGCGCGCACTCCGCGGCGCTTCCGCCCCGATCGCTGATGGATCACGCGCACGGTCATTTCTCCCCGGCTCCTTCCTGATCGGGAGTAAACCAATAGCTGGTGCGCGTCCGCACAATCAGTTTCTGCCGCTCCGGCGCCGACGCAACCACCTTAATGTGACGCTCGGGCTTGCCGTTCTCCACTGCCGGAATGTAGCCGATGGTGTACCGCGTGCGCACATCTTTCGCGATCTGGCGGCAGACGGGCTCGATCGCGTCGACCGTCTTTGGAAAATACACAAGTCCTCCGCTCACGTGCGCCAGCTTCTCCAGCACCGCGGGATTCTTCTCCGGATCGTCTTCGTCGAAGATGCCCACGGTGTAGATGGTCGCCGTCGACGTCAAAACGTCGTGCATCACTTCCGGCCACTTGTGGACGCTGATGTTGTCGCCTCCGTCGCTGATCACCAGCAGTGTCTTCTTGTCGCGGCGGCCCATCTCGAGATGATGCAGCGCCATCTCGATGGCGTCGTAGAGCGCGGTCCGGCCCTCGGGTACGCCGCGCCACAACGCCGCCCGCAGCTCGTCCACGTTGTCCGAGAAAAGCTTGATATCCGGAAGACCACGCCGGGCCTTCTCGTTGAAATTGATGACGAAGATCTCGTCCTGAGGATTGCTGCCTTTGATAAACTCAACCGCGGCCGCGATTACTTGCGACTGCTTGGGCCGCATGCTGCCGCTCTCATCCACCACGATGCCTGCCGTCACCGGAATGTCGGCATTGGCAAACTCGGTGATCTCTTGCGGCTTGCCGTTCTCGTAGACCTTGAAGTTATCCTTGGTCAGTCCCGAAACGAAGCCGCCCGCGGCATCTTTCACGCTTACATCTAACAAAACGAGCCGCGACGTTGTCCGGATGGTGTAGCCTTGCTCTTCCTGCTTCTTCTTGTTTGGCTGGTTCCGGCCAGCAACAGCAGCGCAGACAAGCAGCAGGGCTATCACCCATCCGAACACGTCGCGGCGTCGCATAAGCGCTCCGCCCCGATTATGCTACGAGGTTCGGACTACGCGCAACACAGCGAAGATGGCCAGAGAAAGCAGTCCGGCCAGGCCGACCAGCGGATACGGGCTGGAGGTCTTGGGAAGTTCTTGCGGCGGAGCAGCCGGCTCAGGAGCAGGCGCCGCTTCAGGAGCTGGAGCCGGTGCGGGTGGCGCCGCTTGCGCTACCTCTTCCTGCTTCGCTTCCGGCGGATTGACAGTCGTAACTTCAGCCGTCTTCATCTCCGTTTCCTGCGTCACTTCGGTGCTTGGAACAGGAGCGCGAGAAATCGTGGCAAGCTGCACGGCAACCGATTTCGGATACGCGAATTCCTGTCCGAAGTTGTCGCCAGGATAGAACCACGCGCGCAATGCTTTGGGTTGTCCGGGAGGCGTCTCCCAGAATGAGAACACCGTCTTGCCGGTCGGCTGCAGCCGATAGTTCGGGATGGCCAGTATGGTCGTCTCCAGGTGCATTCCGTCGTTGCTGAAGATCTGCACGATATGCCGGTTCGAAGGCGAATCCAGCAGTTTCATGACATACTTGCCGGGCGGCAAAACCTTGTTGGGAACCTGAATCGTCTCGTTGACGGTCAGGATCGTTTTCTTGTCCCACTCGTCGGCTCGGGCGCTGCGAGAAAGCGCGATCCCTAGCAAGCCGATGGACACAACTGCAAGAGCTAGACGCTTCATACTTAGACTCCTCCTATTTGGATGTGCTGTCTCGCTATCGCCCAAGAGCGAAAGCGGCAGATGGCCAAGCTGTATGATTGACACACGGCTAAAACCTTCGTGATGAATATGGCAGCTTGTCTGCCAAACAGGAATATGCTTGCGTTTCAGGAACTTCGGCGTTCGGCCAAGGCTACGCAGCCTGAAAGTTTTACCGAAAGACGTGAGAAGCAGCCTGTAACAAAGTTAACCCTTACCGCTGCAATGGATCTTCCACCCACGGCGGCGTTGCCTGCATCAGACGCCCCAACTCCGGCTCCAGCTCCGCCATCTTCTCCTTCATCAGCCACGCGATCTTGCGATAACTGAAGTGCCCCTTCACGCCGGAACGCAGCCGCGAAATATATTCCGCCTCTGAAAAATCCATCTTGAAGAGAAATCTGGACCTGGTTGCGAAGGGCAACAGATAATGCGAGCCCGGCGCGGCGAGCCCGCTAACGACCTGAAAAGCCTCCGTCACCAGCGACCTGTACAAATCGCTTAAACCCGCGCCCGCGATCGCGTCCGGAATCTCGAAGCCCAACTGCGCGGAATACGGCTGGTGGAATTGATGACAGCGCCGATGCCGGTGCAGATCGCGGTAAGCGCCGATGTCCATCACGATGTCGTACGCATAGGGAGCGCCGCGAAAATTCCGAAGCAATTCGTCGCGCTTGGTTCGCGTGCGCAGCGCCACGTCGATCACTTCGTTCCTCCGCCCGGCGTCCCACGAACAAACCAGTTCGTAAAGCTCGCGGAACGGCCGCTGCGTCACCGGATACAGCAGCGTCGCCACAATGTCGGCCATGGTATCGCCCGGTTTCATCAAATCCACAGGCTCCGCGCATTTTGCGTCGCACGCTGGAAGATTCTGCCGCGCCCACTCTCGAAGATCCGCGCGGCTCGCTGCCAGATGCTCGTCGATATCCACGTGCCGCGCCAGCGTCGGCGCCACGGCTTCGGACGACCCGGCATTCCACTCGCAGGCCGGCTGCGCCGCGCACGCCTCCGCGATCTCGCCCGCCAATTCGCGCACTTCCTGATACTCCGAAGCCTTCAACCGCCGCACCTGCCGCTCCAGCGTACGGATGCTGGTCACTTGACCCACTCCCGTCGGAATGCCGAACCAAAGCAGATAACGCGCCACATCGAACGCGCGCGCCGCCAGATTGCGCTTGTACGCCTCCGGCTTCATCGACTCCGGCCGCGGCAGCTTCTCCGCGAGATAATCGAAAATCTTCGCGTGTACCTCGTTGTATCCCGCCAGCAGCTTCGCCGCCGCGCCTTGATACAACGCCGCTTGCTCTGGGTCGAACTCCGGCGGCGTGACGAATCCGGACTTCGAAAAATCCTGGTAGCGCGACGATCGTGCCTGTCCGTCCCACAACTGCTCGTCCTCAACTTCGGTCGCCGCCAGCTCCGATATGCCTTCGAAACACATCACCACGTGCCCCAGATCCGCGATCGAAGCGTGCCCATATTGAAAGTAGAAGCTTTCCAGAAACTTCTGCGAATCGTGCGTCCGCACCCATTCGATCGAATCGCGAATCGAATCCGGCGACCGGCTGTACCGCGCCAGCGCATACGCGCACTTTTCCGGCGGCATCGGCGAGACGGTGAGGACACGCGTGGGCATGAAACGTTATGATAACGAATTCAAATGAAATTGCGATTGAAGAAGCTCTCGCCCGATGCGGTCTTACCCGAGTACGCGCACGGCCCCAACGAAGATGCGGGCATGGATCTGCGCTCCGTCGTTAGCGTAGTTCTGGCGCCGGGAGTTCCGCAGGCGGTCCCCACCGGAATCGCCATCGAACTGCCGGCCGGCTATGAAGCGCAAGTGCGCCCGCGCAGTGGCCTCGCACTGAAGCACGCCATCACGCTCCCCAACACTCCCGCAACCATCGATCCCGGCTACCGCGGCGAAATCCGCGTCATCATGCTAAACCTTGGCGCAAGCGACTACAAGATCGAAAAAGGCGACCGCATCGCCCAACTGGTGATCGCGAAGTACGAAGCCGTCGAGTGGGAAGAAGGCGACCTGAACGAATCCACACGCGGCGCCGGCGGCTTCGGCTCTTCGGGAAGATGAAGCCGTTTCTCGTTTCTAGTTTCTAGTTTCTCGTTCCTAAGAAACAGACGCTGGGGGGTTCCGGAACGAGAAACTAGAAACTAGAAACTATCCCTTAAACTCCCCCGCCAGCTTGCTCGCGAGGGGCCTCGTCTGCCCCGCGTACTTGTTCCCCACTTTTTTCCGGTAAGGCATCGAAGATGGCGACGAAAGCTGCTCAAACGTAAACGAGCAAATCCGCATCCCCGGATACAACGCCACCGGCATCCGGTTCAAATTGCTCAGCTCCAGCGTTGCCTTACCCGACCACCCCGGATCGAACAAGCCCGCCGTGCCATGCACGATGATGCCGATGCGTCCCAGACTCGAGCGGCCCTCCAGCCTCCCCAGCACATCATCGTCCAGCTCCAGGGTCTCTTCAGTGATCGCCAGCACAAACTCGCGCGGCTGCAAGATAAACGGATCGCCTGGCGGAACGACTACGCTCTTCATGATGTCTTCGATTCCGCGCTTGTCCCGCAGATCGATAAACGCATGCCGGCTATGCTCGAAAATGCTGAACTCGCCGCCCAGCCGGAAATCCACCGAGCAACTGCCGAACTGTTCCGGCGGCAATTCCGGCGCAATCTTGATCTTCCCCAGCGCAATGTAGCGCTTGATGTCCACGTCGGACAAAACCATAGACATTCACACTAACATAGTGGAACAGGATGTTCATGACATTAAACCGCAGAGACTTATTGCGCACTGCTTCCGCAGGCATCGTTGCGATGGCCGGCGTACGGACGGCCCGCTCCCAAACGTTCCCGGTGAAGGCGCTGGTGTTCGATGTCTTCGGAACAGTGGTCGACTGGCGTGGCTCGTTGATAGCGGAAGGCGCAACCTGGGGGAAAGCCAAAGGACTCAAAATCGACTGGGCCCGCTTCGCCGACCGCTGGCGCGCCGGCTATGCCCCCGCGATGGATAAAGTGCGCACAGGCGAGATGCCTTGGACGAAACTCGACGCGTTGCATCGCGCCGTGCTCGAAGACCTGCTAAAGGAATTCGAAATCACGGGACTCACCGAGGAGGAGAAAGACCACTGGAACCGGGTCTGGCACAGGCTGAAGCCGTGGCCCGATTCTGTCGCCGGCCTCGCCCGGCTGAAGAAGAAATTTACTATCGCTACGCTTTCGAACGGAAACGTGTCGCTGCTTGCCGACATGGCCAAGAACGCGGGCCTCCCCTGGGACCTGATCCTCTCGACCGAACTGGCCAGGCACTATAAACCAGACCCCGAAGCGTATTTGTCCGCAGTTGAACTATTGAGTCTCAAGCCGGGAGAAGTGATGATGACGGCAGCGCATCGAGGCGATCTCGCCGCCGCGCGCAACCTCGGCTTACGCACAGGCTTCATTCATCGCCCCGACGAGTACGGGCCGACCCGGCGCGGGGACACGGCCAAGCCGGGAGAGTTCGACGTCGTCGCGAACGACATGCTCGATCTGGCGGCGAAAATGGGGGCTTGACCAGCTCACGGAGCGATCTTCATCACGAAAACATCCGACGGATTCGTGCTCGTGCCCGCGAAAACGCGCGCCGAATTGCTCGGATCGACGGCAATAGCCAGCACCGACGGAATAGTTAGGCCCGTCGCCTGCCAAGTGGCGCCGCCATCGGTGCTCTTGAGTAAGCTTTGCGAGCTTGAGCCAATGTACAGGATTGACGGCGCCGTCGCATCGATGGCCATCGCAAACACGGACCCGCCGGAGTAAATATTGGTGAACTGCGTTCCCCCATCGGTGCTCTTGAACACGCCGCCCGCGCCGGCAACATACAGCGTGGCCGGAGTACTGGGGTCGATATACAGGGCCGACACGGAAATGCTGCCCGCAATCGACGTCCAGGTGGCGCCGCCGTCGATGGACTTCACCAGGCCGGGCACGCCGCCAGGCGGAGCAGGAAGGGTCACGGCATAAACCGTGGACTGCGAGTCGATGGCGATAAAAGTAGCGGAGACGCCGGGGCTGGCTGTGGACGTCCAATTCTCACCGGCATCGGTCGACTTCCAGACACCGGCCTGGGTCGCTACATATAGGTTCGACGCGTTCTGCGGATCCACGGCAATCCAGTTGACTATGTTAGCCGAGAAATTGGTCGCGCTCACCCGCACTTGACGCCAGGTCTCGCCGCCGTCGGTGCTTTTGGACACCCCCAGGAAAAAGACTCCGGCGTAGACGTTGGTTGGAGTAGCAGGATCCATCGCGATCGCAGTCACAAAGAATGGCAGACTGGCCAGCCGGACAAAAGTCTGTGCACCGTCCAGGCTGCGGAACAGATTGCCGCTAACGGCGAACACCCGGGATGAGTTCTTGGGATCCACTGCCAGCCTGCTCACGCTGCCCGACAGCGCCGCCCCGGACCAGCTTGCTCCTCCGTCGCCGCTGCGAAACATGCCGCGCGTCCGGTAGTCCTGGAGCGGGCTGCTGGTGGGGAAATCCGTGCGCGTCGAAGTTCCCGCCAGATAAATGGATCCGTCGGCGCCGACGGCGAGTCCTCCGCGGACCACAGGTTCGGAACCCAGGAAGCTGGAGTAGGCTAGTGTTGAGCCGTCCGCGCTGAGCCGGGCCAGGAAGCTCTCGCTAATCGGCAGCTTATCGGAGCGGATGGCGTTCTGCAGTGGGAAATCCACCGACGCCGTGAACCCGCCAACATAAGCGTTGCCGGTTGCGTCCACTGCAATGGCGTTCGCCCCATCGCTACTCGTCCCGCCCAGGTAAGTGGAGTACATTAGCGCGGAGCCATCCGGGCTGAGCTTGGCCACGAAAGCGTCGCTGAACACGACCGATGCCACGTACAAAGTGGCGGGGTTCACCGGATCGATCGCCAGCGCGCCCAGGCCCGGTGACGGCCCGGCATTGGCACTCTGCCATGAATCGCCACCGTCCATGGTCTTGTAGATCCCGCTGCTAGTGGACGCGTAAAGCGTGGAAGTGTTCTTGGGGTCCATAACCAACCCGCGGACTTGAGCACCGAGTCCAGTGACCCGCCAGTTGGCGCCGCCATCGCTGCTCTTATAGACGTTTCTGAAGTCGTGCGCATAGAGGACAGCGGAATTCTGTGGGTCGATCAGGAGCAGGCTTACGAAGAACGTAGCAGGAACCGGACTCCAGGTAGCACCTCCATCGGTGCTCTTTTGCAGTTTGTCGCCGGTGTTGGCATACAGCGTGTTGGAATCGGAAGGATCGATAGTGAAAGCTTTGACCGCTGTCCCGGCGCCCTTGATCGAAGTCGCGCTCCACGTCTCGCCCCCGTCGGCGCTCTTGTACAGGCCATCGATAGTTTGGCCACCGCCCGAGCCCGCGTAGATTACTGAGGCATTCTTGGGATCCACAGTGAGAGTCAGCGTGGATGCGCCGCCGTAATTGAACATCTTCCAGTTCCCGCCGGCATCCGTGCTCTTATAAATTGCACCCCGTGCGGCTCCAGCGTAAATGGTGGAGGGCATTGTCGGATCGAGTGCCAGGACCTCGAGACCGGCGGGTAGGCCGGACGACGGCGGGACGGATTTCCATGTGCCGCCCGCATCAATGCTCTTGTACAAAGCACCAGCGGCCAGCGCGTAGACGTTCGAGGGTTTCACGGGATCCACGACCATAGAGCTGGGGGTCGCGCCCAGGCCGCGATCGCTGGGCGTGAAGCTGGCGGCCCCATCGATGGATTTGAACAAGGGATCGCTCATGAGCGACCTCTGCAACGCGTTGGCGGTTGGGAAATCGGTGGACGAAGTAGTGCCGGCGACATAGGCGTTTCCGGCTCCGTCCACCGCGATCCCTAAGGCCGATTCGCCTGACGTGCCGCCGAGATAAGTGGAATAAACCGGACCTGAGCCGTCGGCCGGGAGCTTCATGACGAACCCATCGACCCCGCCGCCGAGCGTGTTCTGCAGCGCATTCTTCAAAGGAAAGTTCGTTGAGGTGGTATTGCCCGTGAGATAGACATTGCCCGAGCTGTCCAGCGCGATGGCAAAGGGTACATCCGAGCCGCTGCCTCCGAAATAGGTAGAGAAAATCAGCCCGCCGCTCGGTCCCAGCTTGACGATAAATCCGTCCTGCCCGCCGCCGGAGGTGGCCTGCCACGCGCCCCGTGTCGGAAAGTCGGTTGACAACGTGAAGCCGGCGACGTACGCGCTGCCGGAGGCGTCCACGGCAACCGCGCCCGCCTGTTCCGTCCCAAGGCCACCAAGATAAGTGGAATAAATCAATGCCGATCCGTCGGGACTCAACTTGGCTGCAAAACCGTCGCTGCCGCCACCCAGCGTGGCTTGCGCGGCGTTGACCGCCGGAAAGTCCGCGGAGGTGGTGAAGCCGGCGATATAAGCGCTTCCGGCGCTATCTACCGCAATGCCGAAGCCGCTCTCCGACGCGCTGCCGCCCAGAAAAGTGGAGTAGAGCAGCGTGCTGCCTGTTGGATCCAGTTTTGACACAAACGCGTCCTGACCGCGCAGCCGCGATTGCAAGGCGTTAACAGCCGGAAAATTGCCGGACGTTGTCGTGCCGGTGAGGTACACGGCGCCCGAGGAATCCACGGCGATCGTTGGATTGACATCCGAGCCGCCGCCGCCCACCAGCGTCGCAAAGCTGATCACCGGGTCGATGATCAGCACTTGAGCGCGATCGTAGTCCCCGACGGTGAAACGAATGCGAGCGCCGCTGTGGCGGTATCCTCCGTCGATTACGCGCTCCCCCTGGTAGATGCGGGGCTGTTTCAATTCTCCGTCGAATTCCAGCAGAATACGCCGTGGGTCCGCGGCGGGTGCGACAATGAAGTCGAACTCCAATTCGCTTTGCGCGCCGTAATATACGAGGTCGATCCCCGGATAAATATTGCGAAACCGCAGCCGGGCGTATTGAGGCACTTGCGTCCGCCACCGGCGAGCATCGTTGCCCAGAAAGTAATGACTCCGGCCGGGCAGCAGATTCTCCAAAGTCGCGCGTGCTTTGGGACTCGCGCCGATGAGCCGCAGGCTGTGCTCGCCGATGGCCGCTTCGGTGGCGCTGACTGCGATGGTGAGGCCACCTGCATGCGCTAAGTACTGGCCGCGCGACGGCGTCGGCTCAAATCCCAGTGGGAGACGAGCCAGCCGCGACTCGGGAATACGTGCGGCCCCGAGCGCCACGGCACTGAGCACAAAAACGAGCACACGCTTCATTGACGCACCTCCACGGATCGCTGGATTATATCACGTCATCCACCCATTGCCTCGAAAATCGAGGCGATTTATGCTCGGCTTCTTGTTAGAATGCAGTGGAACTGCGTGGCGCACGCACTTCGTGCATGCCGCGTCGTGCCGACGCTTGGCCCATGCTGAAATCGCAAGGGCGTTCACAAGAGTGTGAACACTGCACGCAAGGGTCGACCAATCTTACGGACGGATTACGGATTTGGTTCGGGTGTATATTGGTCCTATGCGGAAATTACTGCTCGCTCTGGCTGTTTCGGCACTAGCGGCCTACGCTGCCAATGTCACTGGCAAATGGTCCGGTTCGTTCATCGACACAACAGACGGCCAAGCCAAGAATGACACCGCGTATATGCTGCTCACTCAGAATGGCTCGAACATCACCGGATCGGTTGGGCCAAGCGCGGACCACCAGCTCCCGATTAAAACCGGTACGATCGATGGCAACAAGGTCAAGCTTGAGGTGGTGCCGCCGGGTGATCCAGCCATTATTTTTGAGCTGACGCTCGACGGAGATCGCATGACCGGCGATGCGCACGGCGAATCCGACGGACAGAAGAAGACCGCCAAGATAGACGTGAAGCGGGAACCGTGAGCCTGCCCGTTACTGGAAAACCCCGGCGTTGCGAACGCGCGAAACAGCTACGCCCAGGAGGCTGCTGAAAAAAGCCGGATTGACCTAGTCCGCCGAGTCTAGAATCGGCTTGGTACCATGGAAGTCGAGGGAAGCCAACGATGAACCTCACCCTCCCATTAACGCCTGCGGAGGAAGCCAAGCTCCTGGCGATTGCGCAGGCCGAAGGCACCACTCCGGAGCAAGTCGTTCGGCAGGCGATTGAACCGATTCTCAACTCTGTTCGCGAAGAGATCTCGCCGCCCAAGGCGCCGAAGAAATCCCTGCTAGGAATCTGGTCGCAATATGGGCCGGGTCCGTCCGAAGAAGAAATCGACCAAAACCGAACCGAGATGTTCTCCACTTTCGGCCGTGACGATATCGCGTGATTGTCGCTATCGCCGATACCCACGCAGCAGTTTGGCACCTGTTTAACAACCCAAGGCTCTCTTTAAGCGCGCGCAATGTGATTGAGGAAGCCCTCCAGGCTGGACACCAGATTGGCGTGTCTTCCATTTCTCTCGTCGAGATGGTTTACCTCAGTGAAAAGGAACGGATTCCCCTCACCGCCGTTCATGATCTGATTCGTGCGCTGATCGATCCCGAGCATCCTTTGCACGAACTGCCGGTCGATGCCTCCATCGCGGAGCAGATGTTGTCAATTAGTCGCGAGCAAGTTCCGGAGATGCCGGATCGCATTCTCGCGGCTACGGGAGCCCGATACGGCGTGCCGATCCTCAGCCGAGACAGGAAGATTCAGGCATCGCATATTCAAACAATTTGGTAGACAACTGCGGTTTGGTGGACGGCACGGGATTCGAACCCGCGACCCCGGCGTTGCGAACGCCGTGCTCTCCCAGCTGAGCTAGCCGCCCACTTCGAGGTGCGCTGATCCTATTTTACCGCAACTCTTCGGAAGCGCCAGCTACTCGCTGATCGTCGGCAGTGTAATCGCCTGAGCCGCCGGCACCTTGTACAGGAAGAACCCGATCATCATCTCTTCCCAAGTCTGATCGCCCCAGCGCACTTCCTTGGTCGGATCCGGATTGAACTTGTTGTTCGGCGAATTGTCGAAGTGCGCCACGCAGTCGATCCGCGTCCCCTTCGGCAAATGCAGCGGCTCCTTCAGCTCGTAACCGAGTTGCCAGTTGAAATCGTACTTGGGCACATTGAGGATCACCTGCTCTCGCCCATCCGGGAACACCACCGTGTATTTGAAATCCTTTCCGCGGAAGTGCATGTGCGGCATCATCGCGAACAGATCCACGTCCTGCTTCGCCGTCCAGGTCGCCTTCACCGGATAATTCGGGTCGCCCGGCGGAATCTTGAAGAACGCGTTCATCGCACGGTCGGTAACGGAACGCAGCGCCGGAGCCTGCTTCGCGAACCGCAATCCGACCAAGGAGCGATCCCGAACCACCTTCCCGTTCGGCGTGTAGTGCGCCTGGAAAAGGAAGCTCGACCCGGCCTTCACCAGCATCGCCGTCCCCGGCTCCAGCCGCAGCGGTTGCACGCCCGGCGCAAAACCCGTCAGCATCGCGCCCGTCGCGACATTCTGCTCGCCGGTGATGATGAACACGTTGATGTGATGCGTGACGTCGCGGTGCTGCGGCCGGATCTCCGCCGCCTCGATCCATTTGTCTTCCGTGAAATTGGTCGGCACCTTGAAATATTGGTACGCCACCACACCGCTCGACGGCACTTCGAAATCCGCGCCGAAATCGAACACCTGGTCGGGCTTGCCGATATTCCAACCCTCTGCGAATTTCGGCGCCGGCGGCAAATCCTTCGGATCGCCTTCGGGAGCGCCTGCGTTCACCCACGCGGCAATCGTATCGATCTCGCTCTGCGCCAGCCGCCGGTCATTCCTGAACTCTCCGATACTCGGATCGGCCGTCCACGGCGGCATCGTGCGTGTTACGGTCTTCTCGCGAATCGCCTTCGCCCATGGCCGAGCAGCCTCGTAACTGGTAAACGCCATCGGCGCCACTTCGCCCGCCCGGTGGCACTCCACGCACCGCCGGTTCAGAATCGGCGCAACGTCTTTCGAATAAGTGACCTTCGTCTTCTCGACGTCCGCGGCCCAAGCGCAGCAGCCCGCCACCATCAGCGAGCAGATTACCCGCATATTCACGGCGACCCTCCTTAAATTGGAAAAGCTGATACATACGATGATACACCGCGCTACGGCGGTCACAAAACTTCCCCAAGGAATTTCCGTGCCGCAGGCCCCCGGAAACACAGCACAACGCCGTGGTCCGCGACCCGCGAATTCCGTGGGGCGTGCAGCCGCTCATAATATTCTGGAGTCGCCTGAGACGGGGTGCCGTGTGACTCCAATGTTACAATTCCGCGGCTCCCCACCCAGGACATGGCAAGATGAGAAGCATGCACGAACTCCATCGGCGTGATTTTCTGAAGCGGACCGGACTGTCGATCGGCGCCGTTCCCGCGCTGGAGCAACGGCGCGCGAGCGGAAGCGTGGCTCTGGTGCTGGACCCATCCGATCCCTTGGCCTCCGCGGCGCCCGTTGAATGGGCCACGTACGAACTGGAACGCGCGCTCACCGAGGCGGGAATCGCGGTCCGGCGCCACGGATCGATTAAAGAAGCGTCCGCGAGCGACTTCTGCATCGCCGCCCATTCCATCGAGGGCGCACCGGAGTCCGTTGCGCTGGCGCAGACCAGTCAAGACGGAAGGCCGATACTCGCAGCACGGGGGAGCGATGTCCGTGGTTTGGTGTACGCGCTGCTCGAACTCGCCGACCGCGTGCAACATGCCGCCGACCCGCTGGCCGCGTTACAGGTCACCAAGCCGGCTACCGAGCGTCCCGCCAACAAGATTCGAAGCGTGCAGCGCCTGTTTGTCAGCGACGTGGAAGACAAGCCCTGGTTCAACGACCGCGAAATGTGGCCGCGTTATCTCAGCATGCTCGCTGCGCAGCGTTTCAATCGCTTCAATCTCAGCTTTGGCATCGGCTACGACTTCCTGCGCGAGGTCACGGACGCGTATTTTCTGTTCGCCTATCCGTTTTTCCTTTCCGTGCCTGGCTATTCGGTTCGCGCCGTGAATTTGCCGGACGCCGAGCGCGATCGTAATCTCGAAATGCTGAAATTCATCAGCGAGCAGACCGTGTCGCGCGGTCTCGACTTTCAGTTGGGAATCTGGATGCACGGCTATCAGTGGATCAACAGCCCGCGCGCCAACTACACCATCGAGGGGCTGACACCCGACAACCACGCAGCATATTGCCGCGATGCGCTGGCGGCGTTGCTCCGCGCGTGTCCCGGCATCAGCGGCGTCACGTTCCGCATTCATGGAGAAAGCGGAGTCGCCGAGGGAAGCTATTCGTTTTGGAAAACGGTGTTCGACGGCGTCGCCGAATGCGGCCGCAAGGTCGAGATCGACATGCACTCCAAAGGGCTCGATCAGAAACTGATCGATGTCGCGCTCGCCACCGGAATGCCAGTGAAGGTCTCGCCGAAATTCGTGGCCGAGCATATGGGCATGCCGTATCATCACGCGTCCATTCGGGATCAGGAAATGCCGCGCGTGGATCGCGACAGCCAGGGCTTTTTCGCGTTGAGCAGCGGTTCCCGGAGCTTCACGCGCTACGGTTACGCCGACTTTTTGCGCGAGGACCGGCGCTATGGCGTGTTGCATCGCATCTGGTCCGGGACGCAGCGGCTGCTGCTGTGGGGCGATCCTGTGTCAGCCGCCGCTTATTCGCGCGCGTTCAGTTTCTGCTCGAGCGACGGCGTCGAGTTGATGGAGCCGCTCTCGTTCAAAGGCCGCAGAGGGTCGGGTTTACGCGGGGATCGCTGCGGTTACGCCGATGCATCTGTCAAGCCTCGCTGGGATTGGGAGAAGTATCTTTACTCTTATCGTGTATGGGGCCGCATGCTCTACAATCCCGAAGCCGACCCGGACTGCTGGCGGCGCTATCTGCTCAAGACTTTCCAGTCGGCCGCACCCGCCGCGGGAGCCGCGCTGGCCAACGCCAGCCGCATCCTGCCCATTGTGACCACGGCGCACGCGCCTTCCGCCGCCAACAACAACTACTGGCCGGAGATTTATACGAACCAGCCAATGGTTCTTACACAGAAGAAGAATCAATACAGCGACACGCCGTCTCCCAAAGTGTTCGGCAACACCAGTCCTTTCGATCCGCAACTGTTCTCGCGCGTGAACGAATTCGCGGACGAGTTGCTGAAGGGAGAACGCAGCGGGAAGTATTCGCCGGTTGAGGTCGCGCAATGGCTGGAGGATTTCTCGTATGCGGCTGCCAAGCACATGGAGGAAGCGGGCAGGCACAGCAGCCCGGAGTTTCGGCGGCTGGCGGCGGATGTCGGCATACAGGCCGGGATCGGCAGATTCTTCGGCGCCAAGCTGCGGAGCGGCGTCCTGTATGCAATTCACGAACGCACCGGCGATCGCGCGGCGCTGGAAGAGGCGTTGAAAGCATATCGCAGCGCCAGAGAGACTTGGGCTCAGTTCGCCGCGCTGGCTAAACGTGTTTACGTGCCGGACATCACCGTCGGTGAACACACCTGGCTGCGCGGCCATTGGCTGGACCGGCTCGCCGCCATTGATGACGACATCGCCGACATGGAGAAGAAGCTGGATGCCGCGAAGCCCGCGGACGCGCATGCTGCGATCGCCGAGGCGTTAGGACGTCCCCAACGCCCCGCGGGCGGATGCCGGCATGCGCCGCCAGCTCGATTCGAGCCGGGTAAGCCGCTGCAGATTGACTTACGCGTGGATCGAGTAGTATCGGTACGTTTGCACTACCGCCGGGTGAATCAGGCCGAGCGTTTCCAACTGGCGGAGATGCAGGCTGGAGGTGGCCGGTATCATGCGATCATCCCGGGGAGCTACACAGGCTCGCCCTATCCATTGCAATACTATTTCGAATTGAAAGAATCGCCAAATAAGGCATGGCTCTATCCCGGCTTCACGGCGGACCTGGCGAACCAACCATACTTTGTCGTACGCTCCGTGTAGAAGAAATGTCACTTAATGCTGTTCACAAAATACAGTGACATGTGGGGCAGCTCGAAAAACTGTTGAAAACCTGCGGCGGGCTGGTAATCCGCCTATGCGCCGGCTCAATCCACCGGGTTGCGCGGGAACTTCAGGTACGGTAGCCGCACGCCTTGATCGAACACGCGGTCGGCCCGGATGTCAGGCGGTGCTTCGAAGCCGGCTGCGCCGCCCGCGGTGGCGAAGTCGTCCTGCTCGACGCCGTCGCCGCTGACGCCCAGCCCGCCCACCAGCACGCCATTCTTATACAGCGGCAGGCTCCCAGGAAAAAATACGATCCCGTTTTGATATCCGTCGACGGTTTGCGAACCCTGCGTGCACGGGTTCATCGTATCGAACTTATAGAGGTTGAAGAACGGTCCTGGCATTGCATAGTCGATGCCTGGAGGAAAGAAAGGTTGCGCGCCGAAGCTGATGGTGCGGTTGGTCACGGCCGTGCCCCTGGGAACACCGGGCAGATCGCCATCGGGGCGCTTCATGCCGCTAAAGAAGATCACGTTGCGCGCCTTGGCCACCGCGACATCGATGCTGAAAATGGTCGCGTCCGGCATCCGGAACAGCGCCAGCAACTGACCGTCTAAGTCCGCGACCGCAATTACAAAGCGCGCGCGAGAGCCGAGCGGCAGTCGAATGACGGCGCGGGTCCGCATGCCTTGCGCAACCGTGTTATCGACGATCTGCTGGACGTCGGCCTGTGTCAAACCGCCGACCGGGCCAGCGTGGGCTGCCACGAGATCCAGCTCCGGATCTGGCTTGGGAGCATCCATCGGGCCTATGGCAAAGCCATCCAATTGGAAGGCCGGCTCGAGTGAATAACCATCCGGGATCGTCATTTGATTGACGAAAGGCAGCGCAATCCCGTCGATGATCACCACACCCGGATCGGGCGGCGCCGGAAGGAATCCATGGCCGATGCCGCCGGAGAGTGACGAGCCAGAGAATGCCGCGAATTCCGCCACCGCTGGAGGCACGCCGGCAACGCCCACGCCTCCCACCAATTTCCCGCCTTTGAACAGGGGCACGCCGCCGGGATTTACTGCGTTCGGATCGCTGTCATTCAAGTCGGCCTTGCCGGTGAGAATTCCCAAGCCGGGCAGCGAACCATCGATGGAGCGGGAAGGCGGAACATCCTTGCCGTCGATGAAAGTGGTCTTGAACGGGCAGCCTCGATTGGTATTCTCGATGCCATATAGCGCGGCGTTCCCCGTGAAGGAGATGCCCGGCGGAAAATGGATTCCGCTGATGAAGCGTACGGTTCGCGAGGAGAGCGGCGCCTGACTATTGCTGAAGAATCCGGCGGTGCGCGCCAAGGCGACGGCAACCTCCTTCGTATCCGCCATACTTCCGAAGTTCGCGGCAACCATGGCGGGCGGATTACCCTTCAAATACAAAGCCAGGATGTCGCCCTGCCGGTCCGTCACCGCGACGACCATCGGGACATTCACGGAGGCGGCGGCATTTTGAACCACCATCCGAACGTCGTCGGCGGTCAGGACGGGTGGAGGATCGTCGCCGGGAGGGTCGTCGGAAGCTCGCGAACGGATAGAGAACAGGATGATGACTGCGGCGAGTGTGGCACAGGCATTCCTGCCTGTGTTGTGCCTTAATAGTTTCACAGTAGCGAATTCAAGCTCTTCATTTCCCGAGCGAACTTAAACCCATTGTATGCGGAGGGGTCCTCCAGTTGTTGGAACAACCCATGGATAGCCGCGCGGATTTGCTGTTCATTCGCGAGATGCCCGTTCTTCGAATAAGCGATAAAAAGCGAATCGAGCGCCATGGTGGCCTGCTCGGCCGACCGTTCGCCCTGGTCTGCGATGGCTTCGGCATCAGCGGAAATGCTCTTCAGCATGCGCAGAGTCATGGCCGGATCGAATTGCATGCCGTTCAACCGCTGCGCCATGCGATCGGCCACTTCGGAAGCGGCCGAGGCCTGCGTGGCGATCTGCCTGCGATCGGACCCCAGCGCCGTCACCAGCGCATAAACTCTGTCCACTTCGCCGCGGAGCTGCTGCGCAAGCCCGGGATCGGCTTCCTGAATCACACGCCGGAAGACGACGAAGCGCGAAAGGTTCCACGGCGGATTGCCTGGGCGCCGTCCCGCGTAGCCTCGCTCTTGCCGCCAACTGTCTTTCGCGGCGACCAGGCTGTGGTGGCAGGCGAAGCAATCCAGCTCGGCATATTCCGGCCAGATGCCGCCCTGCGATTCGCGCGCCACGCGCTTGAGCTGTTCGCGCAATTGCACGGCCTGCCCGACGGCCAGCGCCCGCACGGGGAACCATGCGTCCTTGTCGGTCTCGTTCCAATGCACAGGCATCACCGACATGAACGAATCCAACTCGAAGTAGAGATCCGGATGGCCGGCTGCGATGAGTTCGTGATCCACCGACTTTTCGGGCGTGCCGAGGTGGCAGGAGAGGCACTTCTCGCTGCGCTTGATGAGATTGCGCGTATCGTACAAACCGAGGTCGAGCGACTTTTCGTATTTCCAGTCGCGCGCCGTGTGCGGTCCCAGCCAGGCGGATGCGGGACCGTGGCAGTTCTCGCAGCCCACTCCGTCGGTGAGATCGAAAGTGCGCGCGCGCTGCTCCAGTGGAACATCCAGGGCGTGGCACGCCAGGCACCGCGGCGCCTTGTCGGCCTTTTCGAGCCCCATGATTTTCGCCATGCGCGTCGCGACGGGATTAGAAAGCACCGTGAAGGCGTGCGCGTGCTTATCGCGAACCACCCAGGTGCTGTATTCGTTCTGCAGCACCGAAGTTTCCTTGCGCTCCTGCACGCCGCCGTGACAGGCCGGCGAACTGCACGAGCCCGGTCCGGTGTACTTCCCCGGTTCGGGCGTTTCAGCGCACAGCGCCGTGAGGCATCCGAGAACTACCGCGAGGCCGGTTTTCATGCCAGTGTTGGTTTATACTCTGTCAGATTACCAGATGTCGATGACGCTTACACGCGTGGTTTCGATCATGGATAATATCGGTGAAGAGAGTTCCCGTGTCTGTTGAAGGAATCACCCGCCGTCAATTGGCTGGACTGTTTGCGGCGTTCGGCGTATCGAGCCAGGCGCGCGCCGACGTGCTCCAGCTTGAATTGGATCATTTCAAATTGCGCGTTTCCGATTTGGACAGGTCTGTGATCTTCTATTACAGCCTGTTCGGCAGCCCCATGACCGAGCTCCAAGGTGGTTCGTATCTCACGCCTCCCGATATGAGGGCCATGTTCATGATGATCGGTTCCGGCAAGACGTACATGATTCTGTCTCCACCGGACTCCAAGGCGCCGGTCGGCCTCGAACACGTGTCCATGGACCTGGCGGGGATGAGGATTGTGGCGAGGAACAGTATCCCGCTGGCGTTTCCCGACCAGAGTTATGTTCGGGACCCCGATGGCAACCTCATCGAGTTCGTCAACCCGGGTTACTGGTGGACGCCCATTCGGAAACCCATGCCGCCGTTGCCGCCGGATGTGACAAATCGAAAGCCGGTTTTTGAAGCGCTGGCTATTCAACGCATCGCACTGCGGGTGTCCGATTTACAGCGTGCGGCGGATTTCTATAGGCTCTTCGGCGATGAAGTGAGTGGGGCCGCGCCAAAGGACCGTAGGAGTTTCGCTTTCCCAGGCGCGATTTTGGACTTGGTGTCAGGGGGCTCCGCTCCCGGGTTGGACAGTTTCACCGTCGCTGTCCGGAGTTTCGACGCCGCGTCCGCGCGACTGGCGCTCGGCAAACTTGGCAGCAAGGCCACTGATGAGAACCAGCCTGGGCGCGTGAGTCTTCGCGATCCGGACGGTAACCGGCTGGAAGTAGTTTCCGCGTAGAGTCGAAAGCCCTCGGCGAATCCATGGCGTGGCCGTCCCCTTGACTGGCGTATATACTGGATATATACTTTTATGTGGCGCCCTTTCCCGACGACTTGGCCGAGTGTACCGGATTCCAGTGGGACGAGGGCAACACGGAGAAGAACTGGGAATTGCATCAGGTGTCGAACGCGGAGTGTGAGCAGGTCTTCTTCAATCGGCCGATTCGTGTGGCGCCCGATGAGAAGCATTCGCAGCGGGAGCCCCGGCTGGCTGCGCTGGGCCAGACCTACGCGGGGCGGCTGCTCAGCGTGGTGTTCACGATACGGGGGACGCTGGTGCGAGTCATTTCGGCGCGGGACATGAGTCGGGACGAACGGAGGCTGTATGAGCGGACGTAAGAGGGCTGCGCGAAAGCCGATTCCACGTTTCGTCTCGGAGGATGCGGAGCGGCGGTTCTGGGCGGAGCACGACACGACGGAGTACTTCGACTGGAACCACGCCGTCGAAGCATCGTTGCCGAACCTGAAGCCATCGACAACGGCCATTTCACTGCGCCTGCCGGTGACGATGCTAGAAGAGTTGAAGGCGCTGGCGAACGCCAAGGACGTGCCCTATCAGTCGCTGCTCAAGGTATTCTTGGCGGATCGGCTGGCTCGGGAGCGCGGCCGCCGGGCGCCGTCTTAATGCCTAACGAGGCGCTGTAAGGCGCCAGCCAAAAGCGAGCGGCACCACCACGTGATTAGGATTGCCTATTGAACACACGCAGAACGGCTTCATATATAATCGGCGTGCGTAGAGGGAGGTATATGGCACTTCGAGGGAAGACCGCGCTCATCACCGGAAGCTCGCGCGGCATCGGCAGAGGGATTGCACTGAAGCTGGCCGAGCATGGCGTAAAGATCGCTGTTCACTATTACTCGCAGGAGGCCGAAGCCAACGAGACTCTGGCCGGCGTCCGCGCACGCGGTGCGGATGGATTCGTAATGCAAGCCGATGTGACGCGTCCCGAGGAGATCCGCAAAATGTTCGACCGGGTGAAGCAGGAGTTCGGGACGCTCGATATCGTCGTGAGCAACGCCCGGCCGGAACTCGCGGCTTTTTACCAGCGCCCTATGGATCTCACCCTGGCGCAATGGCACGCTGCACTCGATTCGCAAGCACAGGCGTTTTTACTTGAGGTTCAAATGGCGGCGCAGATGATGCCCGACGGCGGCCGCATCATCGCCATCACCTACTCGCCCAGCGGCCGTACGGGCAGTTGGCAGCCGTGGGTGGCCATGGGCGCTGCCAAAGCCGCTCTGGATGCGCTGGTGCATTATTTTGCAGTCGCCTTGGGCAAGCGCGGCATCACCGTGAACGCCGTTAGCCCTGGAGCCACTGAAGACAGCGTAGTTGGGCGCCTGCCGACGCCGGTGTTTCAGGCGATCAAAGCGTGGCACGAGAGCGGCTGGACGCCGATGGGGCGGGTCGGCACGCCGGCGGATGTCGGCAACGCGGTGCTGCTTCTGTGCATGGACGAGGCGAGCTTCATCACGGGTCAAGCGATCCACGTTGACGGCGGAGCGTCCATCATGGATACCGTATTTCCGTTGGACATCCAGCGGGGCTGAATTCGGGCAACGGCAAATCCTTCCAACCCACCCTTTGACGCGCGCTACTGCGTCGGCAGAGCGTTTATAATAAAACCTCACGAGATCATTCACGGGAATAAGCCAGGCTAAGGGAAGAGCGTTTTGATTTTCGACGATCTCAGGGCGATTCAGGATCGATACGGTTATCTGCCGGGTGCGCAGTTGGAGGCGTTGTCCGAGCGCACCAAGATCCCGCTGTATCACATTCATGGCGTGGCGGACTTCTATCCGCACTTTCATCTAGCGCCTCCGCCGAAAGTGCGCATGCGCGTCTGCGCCGACATGAGTTGCCATCTGCGCGGCGCCGATGCGCTGCGAACCGGGTTGAAACAGCGCTTCCAAGGGATGCAGGAAAGCGATCTTTCCATCGGCGACGTATCTTGCCTGGGCCAGTGCGACGGCGCTCCCGCGATCTCGGTCAACGATCACATCTACCGCGGAGTCTCGGCCCCGCAAGCCGAAGCGTTGGTTTTGACCGCATTGGGCGGCACTGGCTTGCCGCATCTGCCCGCGGATGGCCGCGTGACGGGCCTCGCTTCCGATCCCTACGGCGGCTCGGAGCATTACGGAGCGCTGCGAACGATCATCGCGACGCGCGACTGGGACGGCACTATCGCCAAGCTGAAGGCCAGCGGGTTGCCCGGCCTCGGCGGGGCAGGCTTTCTCACGGGGCTGAAGTGGGAGTTGGTGCGCAAGGAAAAAAGTCCCGAAAAGTACGTCGTGTGCAACGCGGATGAGAGCGAGCCGGGAACCATCAAGGACCGGTTCATTATGCAGCATCTGCCCAACCTGGTGATCGAGGGCATGATCATCGCGGGCCTGGTGACCGGCGCGCAGAAGGGCTTCCTTTATATCCGCCATGAGTACGAAGCGCAGGAACACATTTTGCGCGAAGAGATCGAGCGCTGTTACGCGGAGGGCATCCTCGGTCCACGGATATTGGGATCAAATCTTTCGTTTGAGCTGGAAGTCTTCGTGAGCCCCGGCGGGTACATTTGCGGAGAAGAGAGCGCTTTGATTGAAGCCATCGAAGGCAAGCGCGCCGAGCCACGCAACAAGCCGCCGTTCCCGGTGACGAACGGAGTGTTCAACAAGCCGACGGCATTGAATAACGTGGAAACATTCGTTAACGTTCCGCAGATTTTGACGCGCGGCGTGGATTGGTACAAGGCGCAGGGACAAGGCGGAGCGGCGGGATTGAAATTCGTGGGCGTCAGCGGCGACGTTCGGAATCCCGGCATCTTCGAGATTCCCATGGGACTGCCGATGTCGGAGGTGATCTTCAATCTCGCCGGCGGGATCGTGGATGGGAAAGCGTTGAAGGCTTTCGCGCCGTCGGGTCCGTCATCGGGATATCTGCCGGCTTCGAAGGTGGACGTTCGCCTGGATTTCAAATCACTACAAGCCGCCGGCTCGATGCTCGGCTCGGGGGCAATTGTTGTGTGCGCGGAAGGGCGCTGCATGCTCGACATGGCGCTGAATGCCGTGAAATTCTTCCGCAATGAGTCGTGCGGAAAGTGTGTGCCGTGCCGCATGGGTTCGCAGAAGATGGTGGATATTCTGACCGGCTGGACGCAGGGGCGGGGCTCCGCGGCGGATCTCGAATTGATCGCCGAATTGACCGACGCGTTGAAGCTGACATCCATCTGCGGCTTGGGTCAATTCGCCCATTCGCCGCTGAGTTCGGTGTTGCTGCATTTCCGCGACGAGATCGAGGCCCACATCGTTCGCAAGCGGTGTCCCGAAGGAGTCTGTCCGATCCGCGAAGAGAGGCTGTCATGAGCGACGTCCAACTCACAATCGACGGCATCGCGGTAACCGTCCCCGAAGGGACCACGGTGTTCGACGCGGCGCGCCTGCAGGGGATACAGATTCCGACGCTGTGCCATCAGCAGAACGAAACACCGGTGGGCGTGTGCCGCGTCTGCGTGGTCGATGTCGGACAGCGTGTGTTCGCGGCCTCGTGCGTGCGTGCGGTGGATCACAACGACGATAAGAAGTTGGTGGTGACCACCAATTCGGACAAGGTCCGGCAAGCGCGACGGACCTTGATCGAATTGTTGATGGCGGACCATCCCAGCCCGTGCGCGCGCCAGCGGCACTCGAACGATTGCGAGCTGGAAACGCTGGCGAAGCTCGAAGGCATCACTCATCCGCGGTTTCCACGCAGATTGTCGCCGCGCGGGCAGGACAACTCGTCGCTGGTGATCGCGGTGGATCATGAAGCGTGCATCCTGTGCGACCGCTGCATTCGCGGATGCGATGAAATCCGGCACAACGACGTGCTCGGGCGCCGCGGCAAAGGCTTCATGGCCGGTATCGCCTTCGATAACGGCAAAGAGATGGGCAATTCCTCGTGCGTCTCGTGCGGCGAATGCATGGTTTCCTGCCCGACCGGCGCTTTGACCAACAAGGGTGTGGTCAAGACAGTTCTTCCGGGCGATCCGGTGGAAGTCGAGGAACTGTTGCAGCTTCCTTATTTCCAAAAAATCTCGGGGACTTTTCTGGAGCTGAACAAGAACGCGGTGGTGCGGCGCCATTTCAAGAAGGGCGAGGTGGTTTGCCGCGAAGGCGAGTACGGTTCCACGGCGTTTTACATCCTGGAGGGCAACGCAGAAGTTTACATTTCCACGCCATTCGCCCACGTGAAGACCTCCGGCGGCGCTACAGGCTTCCTGAGCAAGCTGTCGAGCCGGTTGATGGGCCGCCAACAAGATCGCCGCGAGGAGGAAGGCGAACGCCTGACCATCCCCATCGACGCGCCCGTGAGTTTGCTCTACAAAAATCCCGTGGCTACGTTGGGACCGGGCGACCTGTTCGGCGAAATGACCTGCATGAGCCTGTACCCGCGCTCGGCCACGGTGCGCGCGGCCACCGACTGCGTGATGCTGGAAATGCTCCGCAACGTGCTCGACATCATCCAGCGCAACAAAACCGTCAAGGCGCGGCTGGATGCGAAATATAAGAAACACGCGCTCGAGGACCACCTGCGCAGCGTCCCCATGTTCACCGCGCTTTCGGCGGAGTTCATCGAGGTGTTGCGCAATAAGGTGGAGCTGGTGCGAGTCGGCCAGGGCGAAGTGATCTGCCGCCAGGGCGAAGAAGCCGACAGCTTCTATCTGGTTCGGCAGGGTTTCGTGAAAGTGTCCGAACCGCACCCCGGGGGCGAGCTGGTGCTGGCGTACCTGGGCCGGGGCGGATATTTCGGCGAGATCGGACTGCTGGGCGAAGGACGCCGCACCGCCACCTGCACGGCGCTCGATCACGTGGAGTTGGTGCGCATCCATGCCGAGGAATTCAACCGGATGGTGGAGGAGTTCCCGCAAGTCCGGGGCAGCCTGATGGAGTTGGCGCGGGAGCGCACCGAACAGAACCGGCAGCGCCTGGCGGCGGCCACCAGCATGCCGCTGGATCATTTTCTGGCGCAAGGCTTGATGGAAGCGCAGAGCCTGCTGGTGCTGGATCTGGAGCGCTGCACGCGCTGCGACGCCTGCGTGCGGGCTTGCGCTGACGCGCACGACGGCGTGACGCGGCTGATCCGCGAAGGACAGCGTTTCGACAAATACCTGGTGGCCACGTCTTGCCGGCATTGCAGCGATCCGCTCTGCATGGTGGGATGTCCGGTGAGCGCGATTCGCCGGCGAAAATCCCTGGAGGTGATCATCGAGGACTGGTGCATCGGCTGCGGCCTGTGCGCCAAGAATTGCCCGTACGGCAATATCAACATGCATCCGTTCACGGAGATGGAGCCGGATCCGGACCAGCCGACGCGGCAGATCGCGGTGCCGAAGCACAAGGCGACTTCCTGCGACCTGTGCACGGAACATGCCGAGCCAAGCTGCGTGTACGCTTGCCCGCATGATGCGGCGCATCGCGTGGAACCGAACGAATTCTTCAGTTGGCTGAAAGAACCGGGCCGGACGGAGGCGCGGAAGTAGTGCGCATCGATAAAACACACCGGCCGTGGGCGATTGCGACCGCAGCCGCGCTCGCGGTGAGCACGCTTTTCTACATTCTCTTTGCAGTGCGGTCGCCGGCCGGACCGCGCGGCGGCAGCGCACTGGGACTCACGTTCGGCGGCATCGGTTACGCCCTGATGCTCTACGCCGCTCTGCTGGGCTTGCGCAAGAAAGTGCCGGTCTGGCGCATCGGCCGGACGCAAACGTGGATGCGCGGACACATCTGGCTGGGTACGCTGAGTCTGTTTCTGATTCTGTTCCACGGCGGATTCCATTTTCGCGGGCCTTTGACTACGCTCCTGATGTGGCTGTTCTTCATCGTGATTGCGAGCGGCTGGGTGGGAGCGTTGATTCAGCATTTTGTTCCGCGGATGATGACATCGCGCGTGCCGATGGAGACCATCTACGAAGAGATTCCGCACGTTCGCGCGCAGCTTCGCGATGAGGCGGATCATCTGGTCGCGTCCATTTGCGGCCCGCTGGATGCGCCCGCTCCCACAGAGCCCGTGATTCCCGGACAGCAGCCCGCGGCCGTATCCACGCTGGTGGACATCGAGCAGGAAGATCGCGCACGATTTCGCGAAGTTTATCTGGGCCAGGTGCGGCCGTTCCTGGAGAATCCGGATGCGCCGGGCGCGGAGCTGGGCGACCCACGGCGCGCCACGGAAGTCTTTGAATCGCTGCGCCGGCTGCTGGTTGCGCCGGTGCACGGCGTTCTCGATGATCTCGAAAATATCTGCGAGGAAGAAAACCAATTGCGAACGCAGATTCGCATTTATCATTGGCTGCACGGCTGGCTGCTGGTGCATGTTCCACTGTCGATTGCGCTCCTGACGCTGGGAGCGGTGCACGCGGTGATGGCGTTGCGGTACTGAGGGGCGAATGGCCGGACGAACGCGCACAACCAAGAAACTGGCCCAGCGGATCAACCTGGATTACTTCAACACACTGCACGGGATTCCGCGCTGGCGCCGGATTCTTACGGCTGTTTTCGCGGGAGCGGGTCTGCTGTGGCTGGGCTGGCATGCAGTGCGCGGGAATCCGAAGCCCTACGACGCGGGACCGGTGGGGCACGCGCACGCGTTGTTCGCGCAGAAATGCAGCGCGTGCCACGTTTCCGGAGGATTTCAGCGCACCGCGACCGATCAGGCGTGCCTCAAGTGCCACGATGGTCCGATCCATCACGCGGAGCAAATGTTTACGCCGGCATGCGCGGAATGCCATGTCGAACACAAGGGCGCGATGCGGCTGGCGAGCACCAGCGATCAGGCCTGCACGCAGTGCCACGCCGATCTGGCGGCGAAAGACAAGAACTCGCCGCCGAAATTTGCAGCGAACATCAGCGGGTTCGATCGCAGTCATCCGGAGTTCGCGCCGCTGCGACCGGGGCACACGGATCCGGGGACGGTCAAGTTCAACCATCAGGTGCATCTCGACGCGAAGAAAGGCATTCGCGGACCGCACGGCGTGGTGCAGTTGAAATGCGCGGATTGCCATCGGCCGCCGGGAGTGAACCAGACGTGGCCGTATGGGGAGGCTCAGCCGGCCGAGTCGGGGAGTCGCGCGTACATGGCGCCGGTCAATTACATGGAGCATTGCGCGGCTTGTCACGCGCTGCAGTTCGACAAACGCTTTTCTGAGCCGGCGCCGCACAAGGAACCGAAGGTGGTTTACGAATTCGTGCGGCAGAAACTCATCGAATACATCGCGGCGCATCCGGGCGATGTGCGGATCGTGGATGAACCGGACAAGCGGTTGCCCAGCCGTCCGGTGCCGCCGGTTCCGCGCAACGCGCAGGAGTGGGTTGCACAAAAGTTGACTGACGCGCAGTTGCTGCTGTGGCGGAAAGCCTGCAAGGAGTGCCACAGTTTGAGCTATCCGTCGGACGATGCGCTACCCGTGGTCGCGAAGGCTGAGATCACCAAGCGCTGGCTGCCGCACTCGGAATTCGATCACCAGGCACATCAGATGCTGGCTTGCACATCCTGCCACGCGAAGACGAACAACAGCAGGGAAACGTCAGACGTGCTGATTCCGGGCATCCGTGTATGCCAGGAGTGCCATCGCGTGGGAAAGAATGCGGCTGAGGTGCGGTGCTTTGAGTGCCACACTTATCATGATTGGAGCAAGGAGAAGCCGATAGACGGGAAGTTTACCGTGCCGCAGCTCATCGAGTAGCTTGGTCCCCGCGCTTACGCTTGGGGTTGCCATCTACCGTGTAGAGTTCGCCGTTTCGCAGGTAGAGGCGCTCCATTTCCTGGCGGTTGAAGGGACGGGAGCCACGGCGGTTGAAGACGGCTAGTTGGTTGCCGTCTTCGTCGACGGCGCGGTCGCGGTCGATACCTTTCGACACCGCCAGGGCTGGGCCTTTGGTGCGATAGGTGGCGATCAGTTTCGGAGTTGGTTTGGGGCTGAAACCCAGGTAGTTTGGCGTATCGTTGGGAGCGAATAACTGGACGATTCGCAGGCCGTTTTTGCCGTCGGCGATATATGCAAACGCGCTGGCGTTGGTCATGCCGAGCTTTACGTCGCGCGTGTCGTTGATTTCGCTTTCCGCATTGAAGACCTGTTCGATGCGCGGATGCTCCGGCCGCTCGACGTCGACGATCACCAGGCCTTGCTTGCCTCCCGCGACATAGGCGTAGGTGCGGGCGACATAGATGTTGCGGGCATCTTGCAGCGCTACGGTCGCGCCGGGAACTAAACGCGGGTGGGCCAGCGACGTGGCGTCCAAGACTTTCAAGCCCTCGCGATCGACCACGAAAGCATAGCGGAACTGCACCGCGACTCCGTGCGGCTCCAGCAAGGCAAGCTCCGATTCAACTTTTGGCGCCAGCGGGTCCTCGATATTCACGACGACGAGGCCGCGATTGCACAGAATGTAGGCGTAGTGGCCGGCGATGGTGATTCGCCGCGCTCCATTTAAAACACCATTGGGATTGAAGGCCAGCGCGCGCTTCAGGAAATTGTTCGCGGGGTTTCCGTCCAGCAGCGTCAGCACGCCAGGACTCTTGCCCTGCAGATTCGGATCGCCGATCACCACTAAACCTTCTTCGAGGTCTGTTACGTAGAGGAAGCCGTACATCGGGGCAATCTTCTGTTCTTCGTTGGCCGGGATGCGCGTGCGCAGAGGGTCGACGGCGAGCGTGGAGGGCGAACCCACAGACGTCGCGTACTTCGTTTTCACGTAAAAACGCTGGCCGAGCGGCGAAACGGGCGCGGTCACCATTTTTTCGGAGAAATCCTTGTTGTCGACGTTGGCGACGTCATAGACGCGGAAGCCGCCCTTGCCGAGCGCGGCGTAGAGATATTCGCCGCGCAACTGCACGTCCAGAATATTGCCGGCGTGGTGGTCGGCTTCTTCGAGTTCGCCGTGGTGTTTTTGGAGCTTCGCGTAGTCGTCTGAGTAGACCAGTTTGTGCAGGTCGCTGCCGAAGACGGCCGGCGGATCGTCGTGCTCGGCGACCGGCACAGCGTCATATCCTTTGGATCCTTCGGCCACGTAGACGTAGCGGCCCATGAAGTTGACCAGGTTGGTTCCCTGCATCAGGAGCTGGGCCATCCATGCGTTGTTGTCGCCGTCGCGCGAGACGTGGCAATCCGTGCACGTCTTGGTTTCGGTGGCGCGCACGGTGTGCGGATAGTAGGGGCTGAAGGCGAAGCCGCTGAAGCCTTCCGCCGAGACGGTCTGCTGCATGTAGTAGATCCAGTCGCGGTTTGCATTTTGCGAACTGACTACCACGGCGCAGGTGGAGCGCGTGGGAGCGATGCGATTCCTGGTTACGGTGCCATCGATTCCGAGCATATAAATGTCGTCGCGCAAGACTTCGAAGTTGTAATTGGTATAGTTGCGCGTTGTGAGCCCCTCGTTGTGGAGCATGGGCATCTTCTTGTTAGCGATCATCGGCAGGTGGCAGCCGAAGCAACTGGTGGTCCAGGAAGAATGGCAGGTGTAGCAGGTCATACGGCTGTTGGCGTGTGCGAGCTTGGATTCGTCGGACGGTGCATTGCCCAAAGTCTCGCCGTCTTTGAGCAAGGTTTTCGCTCTGCGCGATTCCTCTTTGTAATGCTTATTTCCGGGCGTGATGGTATCGATCACCTGCACCACTTCCCAAGGCTCGCGGTCTTTTTCCACCATGGAACGCTGGTAGAGCTTGCCGTCCTGCCAGTAGAAGCGGCGCTGTCCAAACGGCGTGCGCAGGATGGAGAGATCGCTGCCGTTGGGCGCGGGAGCGGCGGCGGCCGAGGTTCGCAGCGTGGCCTTTTTCCAGATGGTGCCGTGGCAGTCGATGCAATCCACTTCGATGGCGTTGCGCGTCTCGCCGTATAAGTTGCCGTTGCCGTGGTTGTCCTGGGCGAAGTGGCAATCCTGGCAGTGCATGCCTTTTTCCAGGTGGATGTCGCGGAGGTGGACGCCTTTCTGGAACTTGTCCTTGTCGTCCGGCGGAACGACGTGGTTTTCGGCATCCAGCATGTTGCCTTTACGATCGCGCTTGTAGACGGCGCGAAACACCCAGCCGTGGCTGTGGAAGTCGGCAAACTGCGTGTGCTTGAGCTGCTGGTTGAACTCGGGCGATCCGATTTTTTCGAGGAATTCGAGATCCGACCACTTGCCGCGCGCGGCGGCGGCTTCGGGATTCGCGATCCACGACTGGTAACGCTCCTCGTCGCTGGGATTGTGTTGCTTGGCCGGATACATCGGCTCGCCGTCGGTCTCGTTGTCCCACCAGATGTAGCCGAGATACGAAGCAACCATGTTCGTGCCGGGATGGATGTGGCAAACGATGCACTGGCTGGTGGGAATGGCGCGCGTGAATTCGTGCTTGATGGGGTGCCCGCGCTCATTGCGAGGAATGGTGGGATCGATTTGCGAGCTGTGGGCCTGATTGCCGAATGCGGCGTAGGGGCCGGAGTGAACCGGCGAGCGATCGTTGGCGTAGATGACGTGGCAGGCGGAGCAGCCGCTGGCTCGATAATCGCCCGGATGGTCGTTGGTGCCGGGCAGAGAAAGGATCGGATCGAGCAGGCGGGTTTTTTGCAGGCCGAGAAAAACGGGATCGGTTCGAAGCTCGGTGCCGAATCCGCGCTCGCTGAGCTTCACGTCGGGGTGGCCCGAATCTTCACCCGGATTTGGATTGCCGATCTCGGAGCGTTCGCCGCCGCCGCGCTCGAAGACGCGCAGCACGTTGCCGGGTTGCGAGGTTTCCCAACGCGCCAGAGGATCCAGGTGCGGGAGCACTCCCTTGTCGTGCGTCTGCTGTTGGGAGGGCGGCGGATAGGTCTGCATTCGCTGCGCCGTTCCGTCGGGCGAATAGCTCTCGCCGAAATGAGGGTCCTTGTAAACGTAGGCGCCGTTGTTATACAGCGCGGCTCCCCAGAGCATCGCGCCGTGGGTCATCATGCTGGTGCGAACGGCGAACACTTCTTTGGGATGGCAACCGACGGAGCCACAGGTTTGCGCGGCGACGCGCAGATCGCCGGGGTTGACGAATTGGATGTATGCCCTGCTTTCGCGCAGCCAGCCGGTGTACGGGCGGACCGGGTTGGCGGAGCTGCGCCACATGCTGGGGATGCGCGGCTGCGGGTGGGCTTGCTTTTTCGCTTGCTCGTAGGGCGGATCGCCGGGTTTGGCTCCGGCGGGGGGTTGCGGCGTGGGGTTGCCGCCGTGGCAGTCGGTGCAGCCCAGGCGGACGGTGCCGGTGGTGTGCATGGAGGGCGAGTCGGTTTGGCCGTGGCAGGAGATGCATCCGGTGCTTTTGGTGTCGGCTTCGGATTGGGATTCGGATAGGCGGGGACCGCTCCCTGACGGTCAC